>Ga0209194_1000373_pt1 | contig 37435 bp, 31 predicted proteins | sample COGITO_mtgs_1004_FD_184787 | JGI IMG/M metagenome (GOLD analysis project Ga0209194, IMG submission 184787) | Pelagic marine microbial communities from North Sea - COGITO_mtgs_100413 (SPAdes) (version 2) | ecosystem: Environmental > Aquatic > Marine > Epipelagic ... | reverse complement strand
GGTCAGACGGCGAACCCTTCACGGCACAAGACGTGGTAGCCACCTACGACTTCATTACCGATCCCGCTACAGGCGCAACCTCCAGCGAGTTCTACGGCGAAATTGCCAGCGTCGAAGCCGTCGATGACCTCACCGTTAAAGTCAGCTTCAAGCAACCCACAGGCGCCACGCTCTCACCCTTCATTGGCGGTAGCGGCATGATTATCCCAGCCCATATTTTTAAAGACTATATTGGAGCTAATGCCCGATCTGCACCTGGCAATACAAAGCCTGTCGGCACCAACGCTTTTCAAATCAGAGAGTTCCGCCCTGGCGACACCATCATTTACGAACCCAATCCTTACTTTCGCGGCGATCCCTCCACATTCACCACCGTAGAGCTTAAAGGGGGCGGCGATGCCGTCTCAGCCGCTCGCGCCGTTTTACAAACCCAAGAGGCCGACTACGCCTGGAACATCCAGGCCGAGCCTTCCGTAATCCAAGAGCTAGAAGCGAGCAGCAGCGGCAGAATGGAATACGTTTTCAAGCCAATGATGGAGCGCATTTATATCAACTTCTCCGATCCAAATAAAGAAGTGGATGGGCAGATCTCGCAAAAAGATACGCCGCACCCCTTCCTCTCCGAAAAACCAGTGCGAAGAGCCATTGGCCTGGCCATAGATAGAGAAACAATTGTTGAGCTGCTATATGGCAAAGCCGGAACGGTCGCGACGAACTTTTTAGTAGCACCCGAAAAATATGCCTCTAGGAGCACTAGCTACGAGTTTAATCTTGAAAAAGCAGCCGCACTATTAGAAGACGCTGGTTGGAAAGACACCAACAACAATGGCGTTAGAGACAAAGACGGCATAGAGATGAACATTCTCTTTTCTAGCTCCGTGAATCCGGTTCGACAGAAAACCCAGGAAATTATTAAACAGAATCTAGAAGATATTGGCATGTCAGTCGAGCTACAAAGCGTAGAACCCGGCGTTTACTTTGGCGATCCCACCAATCCTGATTCCGTCTATCAGTTCAAGTCAGACCTACAGCTATTCGCTTTCGATAGCGAAACGCCCGAACCCGACTCATACATGGAACTCTACGCCTGCGATCAAATTGCCCAAAAAGAGAATCAATGGTCGAAAGAAAATTCTTCTCGCTATTGCAATCCTGAATATGACGTCCTATTAACTCAGCTAAAACAAGAGACCAGCGCAGAGAAACGCAAGGATCTGTTCATTCAGATGAACAATCTATTAATTGATGATGTTGCCCTTATTCCCCTAGTTCGTCGCAGTGATGCCTACGCAATCTCAGACTCGCTCAACAACTTAGAATTTACGCCTTGGGCAGCTAGCACCTGGAAACTCAATAGCTGGGGGCGGCAATAAGCGCTTATGGGCCGGTATCTACTCAAAAGGTTACTCATCGCAATTCCCACGCTAATCGCCATTAGCATGGTGATTTATCTTGTCCTTGCATTAGCACCCGGCGACCCCCTCAGCGGACTAGCCAGCAATCCCTCTATTCCACCAGAAATCAGAGAGAGCATCCGCCAATCGCTAGGACTCAATCAGCCTATCCACACCCGGTACGTAAAGTGGGCGATCGCCTTCTTTACCGGCAATATGGGCTACTCTTTCGCCAGTGCCGTTCCCGTCAGCCAGCTTATCTGGCAGCGCCTGCCCACCACGCTTTGGGTCGTCGGCCTTGCCTACATCTTCTCTATTCTCATCGCCTTCCCCCTCGGCATTCTCTCCGCCCTCAAGCGCTATACCCTCACCGACCAAATCGCCACCACCGTTGCCTTCGCAGGGTTCTCCATTCCGCCCTTCTTTACCGGCTTACTGTTCATTATTCTCTTTAGCGTCAAGCTCGGCTGGTTTCCTTCTATCTACAACAGTACGCTCGTCGTCAACAGCGTCCCGAGCCTGATCGCCCAGGCCAAGCAGTCCATCATGCCTATCGCCGTACTCACCCTGTTTCAAACGGCTGTCCTCATGCGCTATATTCGCGCCGCCGTTATCGAACAGCTCAGCGCCGACTATGTGCGAACGGCCTATGCTAAAGGTCTTAGCAGCTCACAGGTCATTTTCCGCCACATTCTGCGCAATGCCCTCATCCCCGTCGTCACCCTCATCGCGCTAGACATTCCCGCCGTCTTTACCGGCGCACTCATCACCGAACAGGTCTTCCGCATTCCGGGCATTGGCTCGCTGCTCATCGACGCCATCAACCGCAGTGACACGCCCGTCGTCATGTCCATCACGTTCATCTACGCCATTCTAATTGTGCTGTTTAACCTAGTTGCCGATGTGCTCTACGGAGTTCTCGATCCGCGCATTCGCTATCAATGACTAATGCGCGTCGAACGCGATCGCCTCACCTTCACAAGCAACATAGGCACAGGTATTCTCAACTAGCGCCACCTCATACCCGCCGGTAAACTCGCCGAAAGAAGGAAGAGTTAGCCTTCTTTCGGTTTTTTCCACAAAGAAACAGGGCAAACGCAGGCTATCTGTACGCGATCGCAATCTCACAACCGGATGAATGTGCCCGCAAATATTCAGTCTCGCTCCCCGCGCCCTCTCCGGCTCGTGACTCAGCAAAAACGAACCTAGCTCTACCGCATCCACAGAGCAATCCATTGCAAAAGGCGGCAGCTCCGACACTAATCGCCGATCGTGGTTACCTACAATCAAACAAGTCTCAGCCGCGATCTCTTTTAAAAAGCTATCCCAAGCAATCAATACTTCAGGAACAAGAGACTTTCTAGAATGAAACAAGTCTCCTAGAATGAACAGCTTTTTAGGCTTGGTTTGTTGACAGAGCGATCGCAGCCGATCCAAATTCTCCTCATTCATCTGGTTCGAAATCGGAATTCCCAAAGCCTGAAACGTCTCAGCTTTGCCTAAATGCACGTCCGACACCAGTAAAGTATCCTCATCCGGCAAATACAGCGCCCTATCATCCAACAGCCGCAGCCGGTTACCAAACAGCCGAATTTCGTTCTTCGCAGAAGCAAGCATCAAAACAGATCAGAACTAAAAAACACCCATATACCATAGGCTGAGAGCAGTCGAAGCCTACGCCGTCAGCGTCCGTCGCAGCAAATTCCCATGCGTAAACACCGAACTCATCAATCCCCAGCGCACCGGATTAGACGTTCGCCCGAACAGCACCAGCATTGCCTGCACAATCTCCGGCAGCGACGAAGTATCCGTCAAAAAACCCGCCCACTGACTCTGCTCTAGCCCAAAGAAAGTTGTAAAAAACTGTTGCAGATCTTCGGTCTTAAACGCCATCAGGTTCTCTAGCCCAAACGTATAGAGATAGTGCTTACGCAGCCGCTCATCTGGCCAAAGCGCTTGCCAGCCAGCTTTTGCCGCTTCCGCGGGGGATGTATTAGCCGATTGCAGCGACTGTGCGATCGCTCTCGCCAAATCCGGCCCTCGCCGCAGCAGCGCGCCCTGCATATATCCCGTTGCCGGATGCACCATACTCGCCGCTCCGCCAAACCCCACCACCGCCTGCGTCCTATCCGGCAGCGGCATATTCATCGGAAACAAACAGCGCTCTATATGCTGCGCCTCCACCACCTTCACCCCACGAGCTGCCAACCGCTGTTCCAATCGGCGCTCCAATGTGTCAAATCGAATCGCAGGCGCATGTGCTAGCGAAGTCTCCTCCACAAAATACACCCCATCGCCCAAATCCATCTCATACGAAAACGTCGGCGGCAGCCGCTTCTCCGTCTCCGACAAATGGTCATCGCGATAATCCATCAGCACCATCTGCCCCGGCTCAATCGGCGGCGCAGAAAACCGCCCTACAATCCCATAAGCCGCCTGAAACGCAACCGGCTTCTCCTGTGGCACTCGCCGAATCAGCGCCGGATTGTGTCCGCTCGCATCTACAACTAGCCTAGCGCTCAGCTTCTCTCCGCCCTCAGTCGTCACCTCCGACCAATGAGAGCCATGCGTCACTTTAGCAGCCTTACCCGTATGCCACTTAATGCCATAGCGATCGCTCTGCTCCAGCCAATGCCCTTGCAGCATTTCCCGATCAAACAGCCCATACTCCCGGTTCAAACGAATTGGCCCATCGCCCATATAAGCCACCGTATCTTGCCAGCGGTGTTTCAAAAACCCGCTCATTCCTAATGCTTCTAGCTCGTCTGTCCAGATGCCATACGTATTAGGCCAGGGAGTTTGAGGAGCGATCGCACTCAACCCTTCCACCACCAGCCCGCGCTGCGCTAACGCCGTCGCCAAAGACAATCCCGCAGGCCCCGACCCAATCACCAATACGTCTGCCATGTAACCCTTATCAATTCGCCTCTCTATTTTACCGGTATAGCCAGCCTAAAGTAGAACTCACCCCCAAACTCATACAGCAACCATTTCACAAAAGAGAAAAACAGCCGTTTTACGCGTCAGCGGTTTGAGCTAGACTACGTAGCTCGAGCTGAACGGGTTGCTAATTTGGATAGGCGGCTAAAAGCGTCTTAGCAGCCTGAATTCTAGACGTTTCTCCGACAATAATGCAGTTAGAGAACAGATCGAGGTCTATTACCGATAGCGCGGGAATTGAACTACGACTAACCTGCTTATAGCCATCTGATTGCAAGTGATAAGCCCTCAGAACGCCATCCTCCCAAATCCAGACTTCATCTACGGCCAGTGCCTGATAACGCTTCAGCTTGCCAACGTCGCCGCTAGTAAAGTTCACTTCCACTGACAGCTTAAGTCCTTCAATCTCATACGACTCATCCGCCTCAACAGAAGCAACTTCTGTTTTCTCTTGAGTCATCGAGCCAGTCGGCTCAAACTCTATCTCTCTATGAAATAAAAACGCTTCAATTAGGAAGCCGATAACGCTTTTAAACAGCTCATGAGCCTTACCCGGCATAAGAATTTCTACCGTTCCACCAAAGTAAAATAGCCTCACACCGTGGCTATTCTCAAAGCCCTGCTGCAAATGCTTAAACTGCTCCCAGGTTTTGTCACGATGAATAGTCAGGACATCGCCCCGCACCGTCTTAACCTGAGTAGACGACTTAGCTGTTGTTTTTGAAGTTGCTATCACAACGCTCTCTCCCAAAAGCTTGTTTAAGCGCTGACTATCGGTTCAAAACGCAGCTCTATCATAGCATCAGGCTACTTGTCCCACTGTTGCTTGAGTCGAGCAATGCGATCGCGCAAACTCTCATTCGTCAGCCGCGAACTCAGCCGCTCCACCAACAGCGGAAATCCCAAAGGCGAAGGCCGCCGAATATCCTGCCAAACCAGATCTAAATCTCGCATCCGTTTCAGCGCCGCCGACAGCCTCGGAGCCTCCATCTGCGAGTCAATCACCTCCCGCTCTGCCTGCACCAACAGCAAATTTTCCGGCTCGTACTTCGCAAACACCTCGTAGATTAAAGAAGCGCTAATCTGCACCTGGCTCGCCGTCTTCTTCGAACTCGGATAGCCCTTAAACACCAGCCCCGCCACCTGCGCAATCCCTCTAAACCGCCGCTGCGTCAGCTCCGAAATATTCAAACTCTCCTTTATTTCCTCGTACAAATTTCGCGTTGCAAAAAAGCCCTCATCAAACAGCTTCGCAAACGGATAATCCTTCGGCGCTAAAATCTCAAACCCATAGTCATTCACCGACACCGTAAACGTCGCCTTCGCCAACTGCGAAAACCGATACGCCCACAAAAAGCCTAGCCCCTCATGCACGTTGCGCCCCTCAAACGGATACACATACAGATGCTGTCCCTCCCTCGTCCGGCAGCACTCAATCAAAAACTGATCCGCCCCCGGCAAATGCGAAATCCGATCCTGCGTCGCGAGTATCGGCATAATGCAGGCCACCTCAGCGCTCACATTCCCCTCCTTTACCTGCGTAATTTCCTCTCTTATATACCGGCTCAAACAGTCCGAAATAGCCAGATAGCCCCCACTCCACACCGGCACCACATTCGACTTCTTCTTCGCGTTCTTCACATACAGCGTCATATCCTTCATCTGAAAATACTCCAGCTGCCGCCCCGCAAAAAAGAACACATCTCCCTTCTTCAACCGAGACACAAAATTCTCTTCCACCGTTCCAATCCGGCTCCCTTTCGCATAGGCAATCTTAATCTGTTGATTCCCCGTAATTGTGCCGATGCTCAGCTTATGCATCCGCGAAATCTGCGGCGTAGAAACAACATACTTACCCGCCTCTAAAACCAGCTTCTGATAGCGCGGATACGCCTTCAAACACTTTCCGCCATTCTGCAAAAAGTCCAAAATCCAATCAAACTCAGCCGCCGTCAGCTCTCGATAAGAGAACGTCTTACGCACCGCCGCGAAAGTCTCCTTTGCCGAGAATCCGTCCCCACAGGCCAGCGTCACCAAGTGCTGAATCAGCACATCGTAAGGCTTATCCAGCGTATGCCGAGACTCTATCTGCCCTGCCGCCAGCCCCCGCCGAAAAGCAGAAATCTCCAACAGTTCCAGCGCGTTTGTCGGCAAAAAGAACACATCCGAAGTTCCTCCTGGCAAATGTGCAGAGCGCCCCGCCCGCTGCAACAGTCGCGCCAAATTCTTCGCGCTGCCAATTTGCACCACCCGCTCTACCGGCTGAAAGTCCACGCCCAAATCTAAAGAAGACGTACAGACCACCCACTTCACCTCGCCCGACTTCAGCCCCGCCTCAATCGCCATCCGCGTATCAAAATCAATCGAGCCGTGGTGCAGCGCAATCTGTTTTTCATGGTCAGGCATGGAGAAGTTTAGCGCCTGAAACCACCGCTCAGCCTGCGACCTGGTATTCACAAAAATCAGCGTAGACTTCTCAATATCCAGCGCCGCCACCAGCGACTCAAACATTCGCAAACCCAAATGCCCCGCCCAGGGAAACGAATCCACCTCCTCCGGCAAAATGCTCGTAATCACCGTATCTCGCTGAATGTTCGACTGAACAACAACCGGTTTACTCGCTATTCCAGTAGCCGCCTCAGCCGCCTCCTGCAAATTCCCCAGCGTTGCCGAAATCGCCCAGGTCTGCACGCTCGGATTCAGCTCTCGCAGCCGAGACATGCACAGCTCCGCCTGCGTCCCCCGCTTAGACGCCATCAGCTCATGCCACTCATCCAAAATCACGCAGCGCAAGCGCCCAAACCGCTGCGCCGAATTCTTATAGCTCAGCAGCACCGCTAGCGACTCCGGCGTCGTAATCAGCACCTCCGGCATCTTCTTAATCTGCCGACTCTTCACCGAAGACTTGGTATCTCCCGTCCGCGACTCCACGCGAATCGGCCAGCCCATCTCCTCAATCGGTCGCCGAATTGAGCTTTCAATATCCCGAGACAGCGCCCGCAAAGGCGTAATGTACAGCAGCCTCAGCCCATTTAGCGGTTTCCCCGTCTCCTCGCTCTCCGCTAGCATCTGCGCCAGCGGCCCCATCACCGCTGCGTAGGTTTTCCCCGAACCTGTCGGCACCTGAATAAGCCCGCTCTTTCCTACTAGGTAAGCATCCCAAGTCTCTTTCTGGAAGGTAATTGGCTCCCAACCCTGCTTAGAAAACCAGTCGCGTACAGGCGTAAGTATCGGCACAAAAGAATCGGCACAAAAGAGTTGCGTAATTGTCATCCATAGCCTAGCGGAAATCCGCAATCAGTTTACGCATAACCAGCTAACATCCGCACATGCCGATCTAGCTTTAAAGTGAACTTGCTAGCTTACAAAACCGCGAACGGTTCGACACTGCCATTACTTCACAACAAAAGATATGAAAAAGAACGCTGCATTACTCACCTTCACGCTTCTAACCCTCTCTCTTCCTATTGAAAAAGCATTCGCAGACGAGGTATGGACAACCGAAGAATATGATGTTGTCTATGAAGAAGACCGCAACAGAACGGCCGTCTGGAGCTACGGCGACAATGGCGGCACCATATTTATTGATGGGCTAGCAGGCGTTTACGAAGGGAGAGAATCATATAGCGGCTATTGGGTGCAAGACTCTTCTTCCTTGCGCTGCGACACCTATCGAGAAGGCGCAAACGGCGAACCCACGTATCACTGGGGAGGATTTGAAGTTGAGTTCCTTGATGCAGACTTTCCTTCCCGCTGGCAGGCTCAAGTTAGTCTGTGCGATCGCAGAGCCTCTTCAGGAGAGAATCGCCCGCCTGCCATTCTGCTCAACGGCACGCCTGTCGTTGGCTCGCCCGTACAACCAACTCAGCCAGTCAGAGGACTTTACTAGCCTCATAGCATCGCTCACATCGAGCAATATCTGAAAAATTTGACCAATTGGCTAATTTAGCAACCCTGAAACATCAAAATCGATCTACGGTATTGTATTACCCACTCATTCCCCGTTGAGCAGGCAATAGGTTCCTGCGATCGCCCATGAAGCTCGCCTCTCGCATTCGTCAAGTCTCCCCGTCTATGACCCTAGCCATCGCCGCAAAGGCTAAAGCCATGAAAAAGGACGGGCTAGACGTATGCGGATTCAGCACCGGCGAACCAGATTTTGATACTCCCAAGCATATCTGCGAAGCTGCTAAAGCCGCCATCGATCAGGGCAAAACGCGCTATGGCCCAGCCGCTGGCGAACCTGCTTTAAGAGAGCACATTGCCCGCAAGCTTCAGCAAGAAAATGGCCTGCTCTACGGCTCCGAAAACGTCATGGTCACCAACGGCGGCAAGCACTCGCTGTACAACCTGATGGAGACGTTTATCGAAGCGGGTGATGAAGTCATCATTCCCGCGCCTTACTGGGTGAGCTATCCAGAAATGGTCAAGCTAGCCGGGGGAACGCCCGTTATTGTCCCAGCCACCGCGCAGACAGACTACAAAATTACGCCCGAGCAGCTAAAAGCAGCCATTACGCCCAAAACTAAGCTGCTGGTGCTCAACTCACCGTCCAATCCGACGGGAATGGTCTACACCCGAGCAGAGCTTCAGGCCCTCGCCGACGTTATTGTCGAAGCAGATATCTGGGTTGTTTCAGACGAAATCTACGAAAAGATTCTCTACGACGGCGCAGAACACGTCAGCATCGGCTCGCTCAACCCCGAGATCTTTAAGCGCACCATCATCAGCAACGGATTTGCTAAAGGCTACGCCATGACCGGCTGGCGGCTCGGCTACTTAGCTGGCCCGGTGGAAATCATTCAAGGTGCCAGCACGCTACAGAGCCACGCAACTTCGAACGTCTGCACCTTTGCCCAATATGGCGCGATCGCAGCTCTCTCCGGCCCCTCAGAGGAATTTGGCATCATGCTCTCCGCCTTTACCAAGCGCCGCAAAGCCATCATGAGCATGGTTGACGACATCGACGGCCTGAGCTACGTAGAACCTAAAGGCGCGTTCTATCTATTTATAGACATCAACCAGCTAGGGCTCGGCTCCATTGAATTTTGCGATCGCCTCCTCACCGAAAAGCACGTCGCCATCATCCCCGGCGCAGCCTTCGGCGCAGAAGGCACTATTCGCATCTCCTACGCCACCGACATGGACACCATCGAGCGCGGCATGGAAAGGCTCAGTGGCTTTGTAAAAGCGCAGTCATAAAGCCCTCTAAATTGGCTGCGGCTCCACCGTCGAGCCGACATTGATAGCCTCGTCTTCAACCTTAATCGTCGCCAACGCCTGCCGCAGCGCGTCCGTTCGATCCTCCAAAAAGTGCTCAGCCGGAACCACCTTCAGCAAGCCCAGCTTAGCCAGTCGCTTATACGTCTGCCCCGTCGCGCCCACGACAAACACCTCCCGGCCACCGTCTACAGCGCTCTGAATCGCATTCTCAATCGACAGCGAAGTGGTCACGCCTAGGTGCGGTACTTCACTAAGATCTAGCACCATCGCCTGGCAATTTTGCACCGCCTTATGCTGACGCGCGATCGCCTTAGCCACCCCAAAAATCATCGGCCCACTTAGGCTAAATAAGAGAATGTGGTCGCGCCCTTGATGCAACAGCGCCTTCTCCTCCGCCGTCAGCTTAATCACATCATCACTATCTGTAATTGCCGTCACGCCCTTATCAGAGCGCAGCTGGCTCAGCTTATCAATCGTCAGCATGTTCGCCACAAACACGCCCACGCCAACCGCTACCACCAAATCCACAAACACCGTCAGAAAAATCACGCCATACATAATCGCCGCAGACTTCCGCGAAATATAGTGCGCCCGCCTCAAGAAGCCCCAGTCAATAATGTCAATGCCCACCTTGATGATAATTCCGGCCAGCACAGCCAGCGGAATATGCTTCGTCAGCCCGCTGGCTCCTAACACGACTACCAGCAAAATTACCGCTCTCGACAAACCCGAAAGCGCCGTCCGCCCGCCCGCTTGAATATTCACCACCGTTCCCATCGTGGCACCCGCGCCGGGCAGACCACCTAGCAACCCAGACATAATATTGCCAATACCCTGGCCCACCAGCTCCTTATTAGAATCGTGCTCAGTTCGCGTCAAACTATCTGCAACCACTGAGGTCAGCAGCGCATCAATGCTGCCCAGCATCCCTAGCACAACGCCGTCAATCAGCATATTGCGCGCCAAAGAACCCTCGAACACAGGAAAGTTCAGGCTAGGAACAGAAAAAGGAATATCGCCAATCGGCTTTAGATCGGTGCCAGCTAGCAGCGTTAGCGCCAGCACCGTTCCCACAATCATCGCCACTAACTGCGGCGGCGCGAATTTTCTCAAGCCCTTCGGAAAAAACAAAATCATCAGCACCGTCAGCGTTGCTAAAAATGCCGCCGCCGGGTCAGCGTTAGTCACCAACTCCGGCAAATTCTGCAGCGTCCCCAAAACCCCGCCCGCCGGAGCCGCCTGACCTAGCGCCGGCCCAATCTGCAAAATAATTAAGATAATGCCGATGCCTGACATAAAGCCCGACACCACGTTATAGGGCATCAGCGTTACGTACTTGCCCATCTTCAGCAAGCCAATAACAATTTGAAAAATGCCCGCCAGCATCACCACCGTAAAGACAAACGGCATCGCCTGCGCCTTGTCCCCATCAAAACTCGCAACCATCGCGGTAATTACACCCGTGATCACCACCGTCATCGGGCCAGTCGGTTCTGAAATCAGCGTCGGCGTACCGCCAAACAGCGCTGCAAAAAAGCCAACTAAAATCGCTCCATACAGCCCGGCCTCAGGCCCCGCGCCCGAAGCGACCCCAAAAGCCAGCGCCATCGGCAGCGCAATTACAGCCGCCGTCAGTCCCCCAAATAGATCACCCCGCACATTGTTGAAGTTAATTCGATTCGTAAATTTATAAAGTCTTTGCATAGCGTAGAGCAGCTTTCATTGCGTCAGCGTGACCCTCCAACGGAGAGTCATTTCTCTTAGTGTCCCACGTCGAATTAGCGTTTATTAATAACCGTAACTACAGTTTGCTATTCAACACCCTCACAAAGACTGAAAACGCTACAGCCGTAAGGCAGAGTATTCTAATGGCTCTCTAGGCGGATAAGCATTGCAGAAGGAGGACCGTAGAATAGTCGTAGAATAAAAAAGCAGCCCAAAAAACACTAGCCCTTAACGCATACGCTTTTAGTGACAACGCCCTCTCATCTACCCGCAGACTGGTTCAATCGATCTTCACAAAAAGTAGCCGTAGAGCTACTAGGCTGTACATTCGTCAGGCAAGTACCGACCGACACCGGCCTCGAGACTATACGTGGGCAAATCGTAGAAACTGAAGCCTATGAGGCGGGCGATCCGGCTATGTATGCCTACCAGCGTAAAACACCTCACAACGAAGTCGTCTTTGGGCCAGCCGGTATCGTCTATATCTACCGCATCTACCGGCAGTACCACTGTTTCAACATCGTCACAGACCGCGATGGGCTAGCGAGTACTATCTTGATCAGAGCCATCGACCTAGAAAAATGGCCTAGCTACGTGCCTCCCAAAAAAGAAAAGCTAGAAAGACTAGGCGCTGGCCCTGGCAAGTTTTGCATTGCCTATCAACTCGACGAATCGCTCAAAGGCACGCCCGTCCATCCAGACTCAGGGATATGGGTAGAACCTCGTTCGCCAGAAGTCGATCGGCAAATCACAGCCGATTCCGCTGCTATCAGGCAGACCACTCGCATCGGCCTCTCCAAGGGCACAGACATTCCCTGGCGATGGTATCTAGAGAATTCGTCATCGGTTTCAAAGAAAATTGCCAAAGTCAAACAGCAAACCCTTGACCTAGATATTGACTAAGCACAGAAAAAAAAGTCAGTGCAGATAAAAAAAGTCAGTGCAGACAAAAAAAGGGCCTTTCTCAGTTAGAGAAAGGCCCCGCTTCTTCGTACGCAAATCGCAGTACATCAATCAAAGCTAAATCAGCAGTGAAAGCGCAGTTTCTGGCATTAAAACTCAGTGCCGAACCCAGCCCACAAAGTCCCTTCGTGCGGCACAATCACCTCGACGTTAGCATCTGCCGTAGGCACAGGCGTTGTCTCGGCCAAAACTGCTCGAACCACGGTGTAGCCTAAAACGAACATCACGCTCGCAACAAAAAGACTGGCGATCGCATTGCCCGCAGCAGACTGTTCACCAGTCCGATTAGAAGCGTTGTAGTTCATAATTCGGTAACCTTATTAGTAACGTTGTTTCTAAATCTTCTCAGATTATTCTGTAACAATGTATACCGTTTATATTTACTTAAGGTTTCTCTCATAGAACGTTGTGAGACGCAACATTACGAGACGCAACATTAGGTAATCTAAAACCGGCGACCTTAATAAGTCGCAGCTAGTTGCGCAGAGTCCCGCTAGATTCTAAAGGCTGTAAGAGCTGTTCGCCTAGCGACATAGGCAAATCCATTGAGTGAGCGACTACGCCTTGGCTAATACCAGCAATCAAACCAAGCGCAGCAGGAAGAACGAAAGCAGCTAATCGGTTCATGGAAACATCTATCTAGCGACATATATAACGTTCCCAGCATATCGGAAGGCTATTTGTAGTCAGATTTACGGTTTGACATGAAAAGATAAAATTTGATGTAAATATCGCATAAGTTACGTCCTGATATAGCAACGCGCACCTCAACTGCCCGAGCTAACAGAATCAACCTTGCGGATAAACAGGTCGGTCACAAAAGTAATCACGCGCCGCTTTCGCAGCTTAATATTGGCATTAAGCGACATTCCCGAGCGCAAATCAAGCGGTACGCCATTAGAAATAAACTGCTGAGTATCTAGCTCAATTTCAGCCGGGTAGCGGTAATACGGATATTGCTCATCGGGCGGCAGCGCATCGGCGGCAAGGCTAACGAGCGTTCCTTCCATATCACCAAATTCGCTAAACGAAAACGCATCGATCCGCAAATCCACTTTTTGCCCTACCTGAGCAAAGCCAAAGTCTTTACTGGGAATAAATACGCGAGCCACCAGTGCATCTTGCGGCACAATTTCCATCATGGGCTCAGTTGAGTTGGCCACATAGCCCGCCCGATTAGCCTTCAAGTTGAAAACAGTACCGCTCACTGGCGCTTTTAGCGCCTGATACTTAATGCTTTGATCTAGCTGCGCTCGTTCACTGCTCAGCTCATCTAGCTGCCTTTTATTAGCCGCAATTCGCTGCTCAATTTGGCTGTCTATCTCTGCGATCCGCTGGTCGTTGACCGAAATTCGATCTTGCAGCGTTTCAACCGATTCAAAAGAAGTGCGAGAAACTTCTTCTTGAGCCTGGGAGATTTGAAAGGCCAGGCGGTCAATTTCCTGCTGGAGCGTATCGACTTCTGTCTGTTTGTTATTGACCTCTTGCTCCTGCTGAAGGTACTGAAGCTCGGCCACAGCACCCGCGTCATTCAACACCTTCAGACGGCTCAAAATCTCTCGATTAGTAGCCAAATCGCTTCTAGCATTGCTTAGCTGCTCTCGGGTCTGAGCGAGCTGCTTGCTCAGTTGCTGAGTCTGAAACTGGTTGATTGTTTGCTGCGAACCCAGCCTAGACTGGGCCGTTTTCAATCGCACTAGCTGATCGGCGCTTAGCCCACTGGTGTTGCCGCTAATCTGAGCTCTGTACAAACGATTGTTATCTATCAGCTCAGCGCGATCGCGTCCTCTTTGAATTAAATCTGCCGTCACCCCATCGGGTGCAGGTGCATTCACCGCCCCCGAAATCTGAGCCTCATAAAAGGCCGTCTCAGCCTGTAGCCGTTTAACAATATCCTCATTCGACTTAATCTGAGCATCGCTAGCAGCCTCATCCAAAGTTGCGACCACCTGATCCTTCTCAACCTGCTCGCCCTCCGATACCAAAATCTCTTTCACCACGCCGCCCACCGGCGCCTGCACCACCTGCACGATTCCTTTAGGCTCTAGCTTGCCAGGTGCACCAATCGTCTCATCTACCTTAGCTAAGCAGGCCCACAGCACCGATCCCACTGTCACGCCCATAATCGCCAAAATGATCAGCTTAGTCCACACCGGCGACTGCCGCAAAATGACGGGCTGATCGAAAGACTGAGGAACTTGAGCGCCAAACTCAGAGCCGCCATCGTTAGGAGGCACATTCGCGCCCCCATGGTTAATCTCTGCGCCGTTGCCATTACTGCCAGGGGCGACGACATTAGGCCCTTTGGGGCCTCTTTTGTTGAAAGTACTAGTCATATCCTTATTCCCCCTGCTGCTCGTATAGGCAGTAATAGCGGCCCTTTAAAGCCATAAGTTCTTCATGTGTTCCCAGTTCTACAACCGAGCCTTTGTCCATCACCAAAATTCGATCGGCCTGGCGAATCGTACTCAGCCGGTGAGTAATAAAGAAAACCGTGCGCTCATTAGCCCATCCCTTTAGGTTTCGGCAAACTTGAGCCTCGGTATCGTAGTCCAGCGCACTAGTCGCCTCGTCCAAAATTAGCAGACGTGGATTTTGGAGTACGGTACGGGCGATCGCAATTCGCTGCCTTTGGCCCCCCGATAGCGAAGAGCCTCGTTCGCCCACCCGCGAGTTGTACCCCCCCGACAAATCCATAATGAAGTCGTGAGCGCCCGCAATTGTAGCGGCTCTAATAATACTCTCCGTATCGGCCTGTGGATTCGTCAGCGCGATATTTTCTTGAATGCTGCCCTCAAAAAGCAGGCTGTCTTGCGGCACAATTCCCACCTGCTGGCGCAGCGAGTAAAGCTCTACCTTAGCGATGTCGTAGCCATCGATTAAAATTCTGCCCGACTCCGCGTTATACAGGCGCGGCAGCAGCTTCATCAGCGTGCTCTTACCCGAACCGCTTTGTCCCACCACGCCAATAAACTCGCCCGCATAAAACTCCAGGTTGACGTTTACTAGCTGCAAAGGCCCAGAAGGCGCAAACCGAAAAGACAAATTCTCGTAAGTCACATTACCGGCAATCTCCGGCATCGGAATTTGCCCTCTATCTTCTTCAGCCTGCTCCTGCGGATGGTCAATAATGTCGCTCAAGCGCTCAAGCGACAGCGCCGTCTCCTGGAAGTTTTGCCAGAGCTGAGTTAGGCGCAGCAGCGGCTGAGTTACATAGCCAGAAATAATCCTAAAAGCAATCAGTCCGCCTAGCGTCAGCGTACCGTCTAGCACCAGCGTCGCCCCAACCCACAGCACCAGCAGCCCGGAGATTTTGTTTAAAAATCCGCTAGCAGATCCGGCCGTCGTCGAAGTCAAAACGGTCTTAAAGCCATCGCTTACGTAGCGGGCGTACTTCTGCTGCCACTTCCAGCGCGTTTTCAGCTCCATATTCTGGGCCTTTACCGTCTGCACACCCGAAAGTGCCTCCACCAAAAAAGACTGCGTCTCAGCGTTACGCTCAGCCTTTGCCCTAAGCTGACGGCGCACAATCGGTGAGACAAAAAAGGTCAAAATCATAAACGCCGGAATCGTCGCTAACGATACAAAAGTCAGCTTCACGCTGTAGATGAACATCACCAGGATGTACACCACCGAGAACAAAGCGTCTAGCACGACCGTCAGCGCGGTTCCCGTCAAAAACTGACGAATATTCTCTAGCTCATTCACCCGGCTAGACAGTTCGCCCACGGGCCGACGATCGAAGTAGCGCAGCGGCAGGCGCAGCAAATGGTCAATAATCTCCGCGCCCAGCGCCATATCAATCCGGTTGGTCGTATCTACAAATAAGTAGGTACGCAAACTGGTCAATATCGCCTCAAAAATAGCCACGACAATCAGGAAAATGCCCAGCACCTGTAGCGTATCGGTGCTGTTTTGCATGATCACCCGGTCGATAATTACCTGCACCATCAGCGGATTAGCCAGGCCAAAAATCTGCACAAACAGCGAAGCCACGAGCACCATCGACAGCACGCCGCGATACTTCTTCAGCGAGGGAATAAACCAACCCAAGCCAAACTTTTGCTGCGGCGTTTGAGCGGTCGTCTCGACCAGCAGAATCTCGCCTTCTGACCCCCAAATTTCCTCAAACGCCTCCGGCGAATGGCGCACAATCTTATTTTCCGCCGGTACGCCTAGCACATACTCGCGAGCAGACGCCTCGTACAGCAGCGCAAACCCATCTCGCCACTGAATGAGTCCAAGCTTAGGTAAACGAGCGATCGCACTAGCGGGCACCTTGGCCAACTGCGGCCTTAGCCCTACCAAATCGGCCACTGCCCCGCAGGCTGTCAAAGATAAATGGCCCAGCCGCTGGCTCTGATTACTCAGCACCCGCTCCACCACATCGCGCTTAAACGGCATGTTCAAATACTGGGCCGCCATCGCAAAGCAGGCCAGCGATGAGCCAACCTCGCCCCTTCCGCGCAAAATTGGATACTTAAGCGCCTTCGCCTCGGCCGATCCAGCTTCTACAATATTCGAGTCAAACTCAAGATCGGGTGCATAGGGAATGTTGCTAGCCGGACTGGCCATACCGCTTGCCGGACTGGCCGTACCGTTCGCCGCCGACCGACCATTCCCGTTTGCATAGCTGTCATTCGCAGCGATTAGCGCAGCCGGTGTATCAGGAATACTCTGACCCGCCAGTTGTCGCATATCAATACCGACTAGACGGGTTGCTCTGTGGCTCTGAATGCGGCCATCCAACATATCGCCCGTCAGCCAGCTGCCAGGCTGGTGAGCATAAATACTTTCGGTACTCACAAACCACAGGCGATCTTTAGCCGGGTTATCAATAGATACTTTTCCGGCATTCAAATTAGCCACCATCGCATCCATCTGAAGCTGCCGGACAGTCGCGGTTAAATCGCTCACGCTGCGAGCCTGCATCTTAAAGTACTGGCTCGCTAAGTCGAAGACCTCCGCTAAATAGCAGCGATTGTAAACGGCTTGGGCAAAAGCATTGTGCTGCGTAATCAACTGCTCAACTAGATTAATCGGAACGGCGATCGCAATCACTTCAGAAGACGCGATCGCACTCTCACAGGGCACCCGCCGGACTAATCCCGCCAAACCCAGCACCGACCCAGGCTGCAGCAGCTCCAGCGTCATTGGCGTTTTTTGGTAGGGGTCATAGCCCAGCAGCCGTCCCCGGCCTTCAGTAATAATCACCAATTGGTGAGGCATCAGCTCGCGGCGCAAAATTGGCTGACCAATCTTGTAGCGAAGCGTCTGACAGTTTTGCGCCAAGGACGCCAACACCGAGGGCGGCAGCTGGTCGAAGGGAAACATGCTCCCCAGTCTTTGCTCTATAGAAACGCCAGCATAAGTCATAAAAGTAAATCAGGGCTTGAATTTTTATACAGCAGTGTCTTCTATCAGCAATTGCACGTCAGCAATCGCATATCAGCAATCAAACAGGTACGGTCAGTTCCTCATCAGGCCCGCTTACGGGCGTATCCTGAATCTGCTGCTGCACCCACTCTTGAAACTTTTCAGACATCAGCCGTTGGCGCATTGCATCGTCTAGCTGCGCTGGCAAAAACTGATCGAGTCGGGCAATCACCATCCATTCACCAATCTGAGTCGGTGCCCAGAGCTGTCCTGGCTTACTCACCATCAGCATTCTAGCGAGCACCGGATGCGGCACGCTCAATTCCACCGGCCCAATCAAACCGCCCGTCTTCGACTCTTGGCCCTCGGAATACTCGCGGGCCAAATCAGCAAAAGAAGCGCCATCGTCATTCAGCCGAAAATAAATCTCTTGAGCTAAGCTCGCGTCTTTCGTGCGAATCAGCGAATATCGAACTCTATCTAGCTGAGTCTTCCGCTGCAAAAAATACGAATCGAGCTGAGAGCCGCCCCAAGTTTCCTCTTGAAACTTAGCCAGCCGAAACTCTCGAACCGCCGCCGCCGCCATCTGTCCAGGCTCTATTTGCTGCTGCTGACACCAAGCCTGCTGCTGCTCCTGCGAAAAGATGCCTCGAGTAGCACAGTAAGCCTGCATCGCCGTCTGCGAGTCGCACTCAATCGCCTCAATGGCCCGATCGATAACTATTTCCTGCACCAGCTTAGGCATTAACTGATACTGCCGCAGCTTATCAATCAGAGCAGATGCCTCAAGCCTCTCTTGGCCAATTTGAAGAATTACTGTCATACCCCTGATCTCTCATGGCCAAAATTATCTCAGCGCTATTGAACTATTAATCCCGAAATAGCACTTCTATCTATCAAGATAAATAGTTACATACCCACTGAGATATATCTAGCTATACAGCTACCGATTGCGATATCTGCATAAAAGCTTTATCCGCACGCTGAGCATTTTGGTTGTCAGCTGAGCATTTTGGTTGTCAATAGGTTACCAACCGGGCGATCGCACAAACGCTAATTCTTGCAACAGCAATTAAGTCCAGATATCACGCGCGATGAGTCTGTAAAATACCGTCAATTTCAGCCAGCTGCACGTGCCGATACTTAACGTTATCAGGCAACAGCCGGATATTAGGCCCGCGCTTACAGCCGCCCAAGCAGCCGATCGGCTCTAGCTTGAACGGATGCTCAGCGCTAGCAGATTCAAAAGCTTCCCACAGATCGTCGCCGCCCTTTTTACAGCAATTCTTCTTCTGGCAAATCTGCACAGTCACTTGAGATGTCTTTTTTTTTGACTGCTTACCCGTAGACTTACCGGACTTCTGACTGCCTTTCTTCTTCGTTTTCTGTTTGTCGAGCGATTTATTTGCTTTTGTCTTTTTAGCTTCTGCCTTTTCAGCTTCTGCCTTTTTAGCTTCTGCCTCTACAGCTTCCGCCTCTACAGCTTCCGCCTCTACAGCTTGAGCCTCTACAGCTTGAGCGATCGCTAAATCAGAAACCACCTCAGCATCAGCCACCTCAGCATCAGTAGCCTCAGAGCGTTCTGTAGGCAACAAAGTAGACTTAGGAGCCAGCGGCACTAGCTGAAGCGCATAAAGCTTTTTCTTCGAAGTGCGATCGCCATCTAACCAAACGCGAACCGGCTCATTCAGCGTTAATTCGGCCTGTGCGATCACCCTCAAAGACTTAGGCAAATAAACCTTTGTATCGCCTTTCTCAGTCGCAATTCGCAACCCCTTTAGCTTGCCTTTCTTCGACTCAATTTTGCCGGCATAGCAGCCTTGTATAACTTTCATTTTCATCATTTAAACTATCTTTTAGCATAGCAACCTCACCCATCATCCGATAACTCTCTACCGATAGAGTCCAATGCTTTATGCCTTTAGGCGCTGTGCTTTCATCCAACCAACTCCCATCGAACCTGCTAAATTTAATAGACCGCGATCCGCGATTCAAGATGAAAGCCGCTCTACTCCTGCTAATCAAAAGCTATCGCCTGTTTATCTCGCCTTTGACGCCGCCAGTCTGCCGATTCGAACCCACTTGCTCCTGCTATGCCCTAGAAGCCATCGAACGCTTTGGCCCCCTCAAAGGGAGTGGCTTAGCCATTCGCCGCGTCACTCGCTGTCATCCATTCCATCCAGGCGGCTACGACCCGGTTCCCGAGCCAACGAACCCTCATAGTCCCCTATCCAAAAAGCATCTATGAAAAAATCGTACGTCCTCGATACCAACGTGCTGCTGCACGACCCTAGCGCCCTAATCCGGTTTGAGGACAACGATGTCGTTCTGCCCATCACGGTTATAGAAGAACTAGACCGCTTTAAAAAAAGACCCGAAGAAACGGGCCGCAACGCCAGACAAACCTCTCGAATGCTTGACCAGCTTCGAACACAAGGCAGCCTAGTTGAAGGCATCCAGCTCAAAAATGGCGGCGTTCTTAGAGTTGCCCTGTGCTACCGAGAAACGCTAGAGAACCTACCCCCCGAGCTATATAGCGGCGGTGGCGGAGACGGTGGCGACAACGCCATTTTAGCCGTCGCGCTAGATGTTCAGCAGCAGTGCGATTGTCCGGTAGTGATGGTCAGCAAAGATACCAACATGCGGATTAAAGCCGACACGTTAGGCCTCACCGCAGAAGACTACGAAACGGACAAAATAGACGTTGACGATCTCTACACCGGCATCGGCGAACTGCTAGTCAACAGCGACGTTATCGACGATCTCTTTCAAACCAAAAGCATTCACATAGACGACGTCGATCAAGCGAGCGGTCAAGTTTTTCCCAACCAGGCGCTCACGCTCATAGATGTCACCAATCCTAGTCATACGGCATTAGTCACCCTCGGCGCAGACAGCCGCCTAAAGCCGCTGGCCAAACTGCCTTACAACGGCGTCTCTCACATCCAATCTCGCAACAGAGAACAGCGGTTTGCCCTCGATCTCTTACTCAACGACGCCGTGCCCCTAGTGACGCTAGTCGGCAAAGCAGGCACCGGCAAAACCCTATTGGCGATCGCCGCTGGCCTGCTCAAAGTCACCGAAGAAAAGCGCTACACCCGCCTGCTTATCTCCCGCCCCGTCGTCCCTATGGGCAAAGATATTGGCTACCTTCCCGGAGATATGAACGAAAAGCTCACCCCCTGGATGCAGCCGCTCTATGACAACTTCGACCTCATCTTCAACACCCAAGACGTCAGCGGCAAGCCAGAGCACTGGCGACGAGGCCACGAAGAGCTGATGGATCTAGGACTCTTACAAATTGAAGCGCTCACCTACATTCGTGGCCGCACCATTCCCAAACAATTCTTCGTCATCGACGAAGCCCAAAACTTAACCCCTCACGAAGTCAAAACAATTCTGACTAGAGCGGGCGAAGGCACCAAAATTGTCCTCACTGGCGACACCGCTCAAATTGACAATCCTTACGTAGACGCCGCTAGCAACGGGCTGACCTACGTCATTGAGCGATTTCGCAACGAGCCGCTAGCAGGCCACATCACGCTATATCAAGGAGAGCGTTCCGATCTGGCCGCTAGAGCCGCTAATCTGCTGTAGCCGCTGCCCGCTTAGCGAGAAGTCTAGCCCTCTGGATTACTCGCGAATCGGCACGATTCTGTATGATTGCACTGTTGAGAGTGTCTATAGGCACTGATTCACTACTTCTCTGCCTGAGGCGAGGCCATGAACAGCGCAATTATCGATCCGACTTTACAGCGGTATAAGGCTGCGATCGCCCAGCTCCTCTCCGAGCTAGAAACCTTCGCCAAAAGCATTGACAATAGCTCTCTCCACAAAACGGTCAAAAGCCTTCAGGAAAACCTCAACCAGCCCTTCTTATTCGTCGTCATCGGCGAAGTCAAAGCAGGCAAAAGCAGCTTTATTAATGCGCTACTTGGCAGCGGCGAAATCTGCGAAGTCGGCGCCGACCCCCGCACCAACCGAGTCTCCAAAATTGTCTACGCCGAAGGCGAAGGTTACAGCCGCGAGCTCAAACCCGGCGAACTCAGAGAAATTGGTCGCCCTGTCCCCATCCTCGAAAAAATCGCCATTGTCGATACCCCCGGCACTAACAGCCCCTTTCAGCAGCACGAAGACATCACCAAAGAATTCATCCCCAACAGCGATCTAGTTGTCTTTGTCTTCTTCTCCAAAAACCCCTACACCAACACCGCCTGGGCCTTGGTAGATTTTGCTCACAAAGACTGGAAAAAGCCCGTCGTCTTTGTTCTTCAGCAGGCAGATCTGGCCGACGATAGAGAACTTCAAACCTCTCTCGACTACATTCAGCAAGAGGCCCAGCAGCGACAGATTGCCTCGCCCCAGGTCTTTGCCACCTCAGCCAAACAAGCGATCAATGGCCAAGACGGCGGCTTTACACCCCTTCAGGACTTTATTCGTAGCAGCGTCACGGGTGGCAAAGGCTACAAACTTAAGCTCACCTCTAACATCGGAGCCGCAGAGCAAATCGTAGATCGCTTCAGCAGCGATATGCAGCTTTTACAAAGACAGCTACAGACTGACGAAGCCGTCGTCGAAAAAGTTCAGCGCCGTCTAGGACAAGGCCAGTCTCAATCTCGAACCGAAGTTGACGCTCTAGTAGAACGATTAATGACGCAGTACGAGCGAGTCATCTACCAAATCAAAAGCGAGTTTAGAGACGAACTCTCGGTGCCTATGCTTGCCAAGCGATCTGTCTTATCTATGTTCAATCGCAGACAAAGAGTCGATGCCTGGATTGGAGAACTTAACGATCGCGCCCAAGCAGAGCTAGAAGAAACGCTAGACGAAACCTCAAAAGAAGGCGCCAAGCGCTTTCTCAACGGCATCCAGCTTCTGATTAAGCAGCTAGTAGCAGAGCTAGACGCTTTGCAAAATACACGTCTTAAAAGAACAGATATCGCGCTACCGGTTGTTGAATACCGAGACGAAGTGATAGAAGGTGTCAAAAGTAAAATTACTAACCTACTCAACGACAAAACTTTCATTAACTGCCTAGCCAATACCGCTGACAGCGTAGGCCCTAGCGTTGCCAGCGGCAGCATTGTTGCCGTCGTAGGAGGCATTATTATGCGGGTCACGAGCGTCGTCTTTATCGATGTAGTAGCCGGTGTCTTTTTAGGTGCAGGCGTCCTCTTCGCGGGAGGTGCGTTATTCGCTAAACGGCGCAAGCTCATTCAAAAGCTAGACAGCGAGCTAGAGCGCAACCGCGATCACTTCGAATACACCGTATCCAACCAGCTCAATGCCAAGCTCAGCGTTATCTATGAAGAGATCGATCGTAGCTTTGGCGAACTCTACGCCCATGTCGAACAAGAGCGCAGAACAATCGCGCCGCTCCTCACAAAGTTTGAACAAATCAAGCAGTCCACCGCATCCCTGTCTAACGAAATCAACCGTTTATAGAAGACTTTCACGCCGCAAACGACATGCCATACGCAGCAATCCGCCCGGCTGAAGTAGAAGATCTGGCTGTTTTACCTGAAATAGAGCGAGCAGCCGCAAGAGAATTCTTACCCTACGTAGACTGGCTGAACGTTGAGCCTAAGCTGTTAGAAGGCTTGGTGCCGCTCAGTTTTTTACAGCAGGCCCAAACTGAACGCCGGCTGTGGGTAGCTGTGCGAGATCGCCAGGTAGTAGGCTTTGTTGTAATCAAATTTTTGATAGAGAGTTGTTTTATCGTTGAGCTAGATGTCTGCCCAGAGCACTGGAGAAAAGGTATTGGCTCAGCGCTAGTTGAAGCTTGCTGCGCGAGTGCAAAAAACCATGGCTTTAGCCAAATGACGCTAACAACCTTCCGAAAAGTGCCCTGGAATATTCCGTTTTATCAAGAGATAGGCTTTGCGCTGTTGGCCGCAGAAGATTGGCCGCAGGAAGTTCAGGCAATTGTCCGCCATGAAGCTAGATACGGATTTGCAATGGAAAAGCGGGCCGTGATGGCGCGATCGCTCAAGGACATACGAGCGAAGGACATGCCTAATGAGTAACACCGCCAAGCCTCTACCAAACAGCCCGCTAGACGGCCAGTTAAATGGCCATTTAGACGGCCAATTAGACGGCCAATTAGACGGCCAGTTAAACAGCGAAGCCATCAAGCAAAAGGCGATCGCCCTAGGATTCCATCAAGCCGGAATTGTCAGCATCAGCCGCTCCCCCTCAACCGCAGAGCAAACGGCCAAACAGCATTTGCAGTCCTGGCTAGCAGCGGGCTATCAGGCCGATATGGACTGGATGAGCAGCCCCAAACGTCAAAACATTCGCCAGATCATGCCGAGCGCAGCGTCAGTGGTTTGCGTAGCACTCAACTATTACACCCCCCATCAGCGGCCCGCAGGCCCACAGTATGCCAAAATCTCACGCTATGGCTGGGGACGAGACTATCACCGCGTACTAACCAAAAAACTAAAGCAGCTAGCCCACTGGATGCAGGCGAGCGAAGCGGGCATAGAAGCGCGGCTATACGCTGACACCGGCCCAGTTCAAGACAAGTTTTGGGCGCAGCAGGCGGGGATAGGCTGGCTGGCTAAAAACGGCAATGTCATCACCCGCAAATACGGTTCCTGGGTCTTCTTAGGAGAGATTATCACTAACCTAGCGCTCACCGCAGATCAGCCGCACAGTGCCCACTGCGGTAGCTGTACGAGATGTCTGTCGGCCTGCCCAACCCAAGCCATTCGAACGCCAGGTGTGGTCGATGCCAACCGCTGTATTGCTTACCATACAATTGAAAATAGAGCGGAAAAGCTGCCAGAGGCGATCGCCCAAAACCTCGAAAACTGGGTCGCCGGATGCGATATTTGCCAGGACGTTTGCCCCTGGAATCAGCGATTTTCACAAGCAACAGACGAACCGTCCTTTCAACCCTACCCTCAGAACATAGCGCCCACGCTAGAATCGCTCTCTCAAATTACTGAAGAGGATTGGAATCAACGTTTTCCAGCCTCAGCGCTGCGGCGGATAAAACCAGAGATGCTGCGGCGCAATGCCAAAGCGGCCATGCAAGCTAGCCCATTCAAGACACCCGGCAGTGAAGAATGATATGGTCACAGATGGGTTTTGTTTTTCTCATAAAACGCCCGTCGAACGTACAGGGCTATAGCAATGGCAGTTGAGAAGAGTCCTGATAAAGACTTATCCAAAGGTAAATGGGCAGGGTTAGTTGAAAATCTTAGGCTAATTGCGATCGCCCTTATCATCGCAGCCGTCGTCAGAATCTTTATCGCCGAACCCCGCTACATCCCCTCGCCTTCAATGGTGCCAACCCTGTCCGTAGGCGATCGCCTGCTAGTTGACAAAATCTCGTACCACATCCACACGCCAGAACCCGGTGACATCGTTGTCTTCGAGCCACCGCCACAGCTTCAAGAATACGGTTACTCCGCCAGTCAAGCCTTCATCAAAAGAGTCATCGGCCTACCGGGTCAAACCGTACAGGTCAGCCAAGGCAGAGTATTAGTAGACGGAGAGCCGCTCATAGAACCCTACATCCTAGAATCTCCTCAGTACGAAATGCCTGCTGTACAAACGCCCCCCAACAGCTTGTTTGTCATGGGAGACAATCGCAACGACAGCAACGACTCCCATGTATGGGGCTTTTTACCCACCGATAACGTCATTGGAAAAGCCGCCTTTCGCTTTTGGCCCTGGTCGCGAGCAGGCTCCTTTAAGCCACAAACTTTAGATAGTGCAGCAGCTCCGCAGTCACTTCAGGAGTAAGCCGAAGGCGCTGCTGTAAATCGGCTAGGTCTTTGTAAGGCCCGTTTCTTCGATAGTGAATAATCGCCCGGCTCAAAAAAGGGTCGATAGTAGGAACCGTTGCTAATTGCGCAGCGCTAGCCGCATTTACATCAATCGCCATTGGCTCTAGCCGTTCGGGCGCGTAGTAGCAAAACTGAAGAACTGCCGTCCATGCCTGAACTTGCTGAGGTCGTACCGTCAGCGCCGCCGCTACCTCTTCAATACAGCTAAAAGACAGCCCAGACTGCGTTAGCCCAACCAGACTGCGCGCCTGATGAATAGAAATACCTGGTAGTCTCAGCCAATCGTCTACAGAAGCAGTATTGGCATCTATACAAACGCCCCACTCCGCAGCCAAAGTCAGTTCATCAAAAGACTGAAAGCGATAGTAGGGCTCCTGCTGCAAGCGGCGGCGCAGCGGATGAATTTTAGTTTGGGCAAGCCACTTCTTCAGCATAGGTACGCCTTCTCTATCACCTAATTTTTTATCACCCAACTTCTCTATTATCTAATTTGATCAAGCAGCTTACGGCGCTTTTGCTCAAACTCGTACTCCGTAATCAACCCTTCTTTCCGCAGCTGATCTAACTCTCTAATAACCGCAGCCGGATTCGCACCGGCAGAATCTGTTGAATCACGCTCTGTTGAATCACGCTCTAAAGGCTGTATTTTAAGCGCTTTCTGAATAGTCTGCGCCCGAGCGTTAGAAGATTGAGCTAGCCCGGCTACTGCGCTCAAGGTTTTACTAGCAGCTGGAAACTTGGCACTGAAGTCTTCATCATTTTGACTGATATACCAAAGCCCTTCGAGGCAGCAAGCAACTTTAGGCAGGCCGGTCGGGGCCAAAACCAAGTAAACAATCCCCCACAGATACTGACCCAAATAAAACTTGTGTATCCAGGCAACCGGTAAGGGAACAGGCAACGCACCGGCGAAAGCTAGCGCGATCGCTACTTTACGACTTCTGTTAGCATCCACGTCAGGAGAACCTTCTATCGTTTTATGAGCGGTTGACATCAAACTATTTTGCCCTACAAAAGCCAGAGCTTACAGAGGTGAAATTGACATTCGAGCCATAGGAATGGGCATTTTAGGGAGTAACGATCTGAACAGACCGTAGGCTTATCCAAACGCCACATCGGTAAATTTAGTGGTATCAACGGTTCAATGACTTCCCTTCGTAGCGCTACTTTTCTGCATGTCAAAAGCTGAACTTTTTGCTGAATTGACCAATTTAGTCGATGTTGATCCGTTTGCGCTATTGGGTGTTTCGGTCAGCGCTGACGAAAAGCGGATTGCGAAGCGCTACCGGCAGGTTGCTAAATTTTTACATCCAGATGCAATGGCCTCGTTGCACGATGCAGAATTTGCGCCGCTGCCGTCTGAGCAAGAGCTAGAGCCCAAAGTAGCAGCAGCAGTCATCGCCCGTATTGTAAACCCGTCTTACCAAAAGCTCAAACAAGAAAAAGGTCGGCAAGCAGCCTTGTCCACGCTGCGCTTTCGAGTTAGGCGACTAGCTCGCACCGAAAAGCTAGTACCCACCTTCGAATATGCTCGGCAGCTCTCAGAAGTAGAAGATAACCAGGTGGATATCTTCTACGAACAAGCGCTCTCGCGTTTAGCTGAAGCTCAGTTTCAGTCTTTAGCTGGAATGCACACAACCGCACTAGAGATCTGTCAGCTAAACCTGGTTTTTCTCCATCGCAAGCTAGAAACTAGCGTTATCAGACCCAAGCGAGCTGGGCTAATGACTAACGTGGTAACCCCAACAGCAGCGGTCGCCCATACCAAACCTAGTGCACAGCCCAAACTCAACCCAGAGAGCGATAACAGCACCTCGCCCGCAGCACCAGACAAAAACGCAGAAGCGCCCGAAGTTGACTACGCGCGGAAACACACAGCCAGAGCAAAAGCGTACCTAAACCAAGAAAAGTACGAAATGGCCGTGCAAGAATTAAGAGAAGCCTTAAAGATTGCGCCACAGAGTCCAGAAATCCACTCTATGATCGGCCAGGCATACTACAAACAAAAGCTCTCAGGCATGGCAAAAGCCCACTTTAGGCAAGCCCTAAAGCTAAAACCAACGCACAAAGTAGCTAGAAAGTACGGTCAGATGCTGGGTTTAGCAGTACCTACTGCCAGCATCGCTAAAGATAAATTGAAAGGAACAGACCCAGCTGAATCGACCAAAAAGCCGTGGCTGGGCAGACTGCTACATCGCTAAATAGCTCAGAGCTAAATATCTTAGGGCTAAATATCTCAGAGCTAAATATCTTAGGGCTAAATATCTCAGGCAAGCTGTAGACTTTAGCGCCATTAAGGCTGGTCATCAAAGTCGGGTGAGGATATCTCACCTTTGCGATCGCCCTGACAAAACTTTACGCTATAGCAGTAAGTTGAAAGTAGTATTCACTGTGAGCTGGCGTTAGGCCGGTGTTTGGGAGTAGTAGAACTCATGGGAATGTTTGATTCAGACCTAGTGCAGCAGGAAGCAACGCAGCTATTTCAGGACTACCAAAACCTGATGAAACTCGGCGGCAACTATGGCAAATTTGACCTAAAAGGAAAAAAAATATTCATCGAGCAGATGGAATCTGTGATGGATCGCTACCGCATTTTTATGAAGCGATTCGAACTCTCTGAAGATTTTATGGCCAAAATGACCATGGAGCAGCTAAAGACACAGCTCAGTCAGTTTGGCACCAATCCACAGCAAATGTTCGAGCAAATGAACCAGACGCTAGAGCGCATGAAGGCCGAACTTAAAGAATAAGCTTTCGGCTTTTGGTGGCTGAGCGTAGTCGAAGTCACGGACGAATGAACTCACCCGGCGAACGGAAATTCTCCACTGGCTCATCGCGCAGCGCCTGAACCATAAAGCTTTGCCAGATAGGAGCCGCATAGCCGCCGCCCGTTGCCCCTCTACCCAGAGGCCGGTTGTCGTCATTTCCAACCCACACAGCCGTCGCGAGCTGAGGCACATAGCCCACAAACCAAACATCTTTTTGGTCGTCAGTAGTGCCCGTTTTACCCGCAGCCGGACGACCGATAGCAGCGTTAGTTGCGGTTCCCTGTGTAATCACACCCTGCAGCACGTCTGTAAGCGCAGCGCTAGCCCAAGGATCGAGCACTAGCTGGGGCTTAGGTGTGTTATCCAAAATGATATTGCCGTTACTATCGGTAACCTGCATAATCAGCGTTGGCTCCGAATGCCAGCCATAGTTAGCAAAAGTAGCATAGGCACCTGCTAGCTCTAGCGGGGTCAGCCCCCCCGAACCTAAGGGCAGTGAAATCACAGGGTCGATTGGACTCTTGATGCCTAGCGTACGAGCAATCTCTACGATTCGATTAATGCCAACCGCCTGGCCTAACTTGACGGCTGGAATGTTGCGAGAAGTCTCTAACGCTTTGCGCAGCGTAATATTGCCCATAAAGGACTTATCGTAGTTTCCGGGCGTGTAGTAGTTATAGCCATCTGGATAGGTAACCGCCGAATCGTTAATGATGCTATTAGGCGTGTATTTGCCAGAGGCAAACGCCGCATAGTAAACAAAAGGCTTAAAAGCAGAGCCAGGCTGGCGTCTAGACTGCACGGCTCGGTTGTACTGACTAGCTTTGTAGTCTACGCCGCCAACCAGCGCCTTTACGAAGTGAGTCCGGGGATCGACCGCCACTAGAGCAATTTGATCGGCATAGGCACCCCCGCCAAAGAAACGGTAGTAGCTATCGATAACGGTATCTTCTGCAATCTTCTGCATGTTCAGATCAACCGTAGTCTGAATCCGCATCCCGCCTTTAGCCATCGCCTCCGCACCAAACTGATCGGTTAGCTCCTTCATCACCGCATCGGTTATGTAGGGAGCCTGACTAGAGCGAAAAGACGTAATTTCGCCCAGACGAATTGGTTGCGCCTTCGCCTGTTCTAGCTCTTCGGGCGTAATCCAGTCGAGCTGACGCATTCGGTTAAGCACCAGCGCTTGGCGACCTTTTGCCGTCTCGTAGTCAACAAAAGGGCTGAACCCCTCGGGAGCCTGAATCAGGCCCGCCATCATCGCCGACTCGGCCAGCGTCAGGTCTTTAGCCGACTTATTAAAGTAGCTTTGGGCCGCCGTTTGAACGCCGTAGGTGTTGTGCCCCCAGTAAACCTGGTTGAGATACAGCTGCAAAATCTCGTCTTTGTCGAAGATTTGCTCAATGCGCATGGCGAGCACTACCTCTACCAGCTTCCGGCTGACGGTGCGCTCTGGAGAGAGAAAAAGGTTTTTCACCAGCTGCATGGTGATAGTAGAGCCACCCTGCACCGTCTCTCCGGCGCTAAAGTTCGCGAGAAAGGCTCGGCCAATACCGCTAGGATTAATGCCGTTGTGAGTATAGAAGTAGCTGTCCTCGATAGCCAGCACGGCTCGCTTAAGCGTCGGATTAATTTCGTCGAAGTCTACAACTTCGCGGTTGGCCTCATCGTGGACGCTATCTAGCAGGGTGCCTTTGATGTCGTAGACGTAGCTAGTTTCTGAAGGGATATAGTTACGCAAGACGCGAACATCGGGCAAATTTCGAAAGCTAATCGCGAGTCCTACCAGGCCACCAGCAACTACGGAGCTACCCAGCATCGTTACGGTTAGCAGCGTCGTAGCGCCAATTTGGCCAACTTCTTGAATGTATCGAAGGACTTCGGGCGATCGCCTGGGTGCGTTGATTCTACGGCGGCGCTGAACTTTGCGGTAGGTATTAGAAGACACGGGCAGGCGGGCGTTCCTAGCTTAAGGGGAAATTAAAATCGAGCTAAACGGCGAACTCTCCGCTGCATAGGGACTCTACACAAATTAAGGAAAGTTAATACGAACGAGTGTGACCAAATCGGCGTAGATAATTAACAGTCTAAGAGCAGAATTCTGGCTAGTGTATATCTTCTATGTCAGGTTGAGTCTGGCCAAAGGTCAGTTTTTGCCGAGTTATCCCGTCAATATAGAGGATATCTGGCTAATGTCCAGTTTTTATTTTGGGCATTGGTCAAGATCAAGGAGCGATCGGCACTTAAAAAATTGGCAAAAGATCGGCTTGAACCGATTTTTCTAGCCTTCTTGAGTTTTGCCAATCGCCTATCCGACCATTCACGCGTAGCGCTACACTGACAAAACTAACAACGCTATTGTCCATTCGCCTCCATGACTGCTAGCCCTGCCCTAGGTTCCGATCTTGCCCTCCCCAAAGACGTCTCCGACAAAATCGCCAACATTTACCGGGGCGTAAGCGATGTTTTCCCAAATCAGCCAATCTCTCAAGATGGCAACGAAAATCTGATAGCTAGGCTGCAAAGCGGCCAACCGCTTAGAGTAAAACTAGGTATCGACCCCACCGGCTCAGAGATTCACTTAGGGCATAGCACCTTAGTACGCAAGCTGCGAGACTTCCAAGACGCAGGCCACACAGCAATCTTGCTGATCGGCGATTTTACCGCCCGCATTGGCGACCCCACAGACAGAGCGGAAGTTCGCAAGCAGCTTAGCGAAGCAGACGTAAGAGCCAATGCCGAGACCTATATAGAGCAAGTGCGGCCCATCCTAGACTTTGAGACCCCAGGCCGACTAGAGATTCGCTATAACTCTGAATGGCTCTCAGGCATTGACCTGAGCAAAATGCTGGCGCTGCTAAGCACCATGACGCTAGGCCAAATGCTAGCGAAAGAAGGCTTTTCGAATCGTTACGAACAGGGTACACCTGTTTACATGCACGAGTTTCTCTATCCGCTGCTGCAAGGCTACGACTCTGTAGCGCTAAAGTCCGACGTAGAGCTAGGCGGCACCGACCAAAAGTTCAACGTAGCCGTTGGGCGAGACCTACAGCGACACTTCGGCGTTTCACCACAGTTTGGGATGCTGTTGCCGCTCCTTTTAGGCACGGATGGCGTACAAAAGATGTCGAAGTCGTTAGGCAACTACGTTGGCCTACAAGAAGATCCGCTTTCGATGTATTCCAAGCTAGAGAAAACGCCCGATGCCGTCATTCAAGACTACTTTACTTACTTAACTAAGCAGCCCTTAGATCAGCTACCCGAAAACCCTCGCGATCAGCAAAAGCTGCTGGCTAAGCTAGTGACAGGCCAATTTCACGGAGAACAGGCCGCAGAACAAGCGCAGCAAGACGCCCTCACGCTGATATCTGGGCAAGCTCAAGCCGCTGAAGCCGTCGCTGAGTTCTCACTAGCTGAGGTAGGGTTTCCCGCTAAGCTGTTCTATCTTCTAGGAGCCACGCCGCTGTGTGAAAGCAGTAGCGAAGCCAGGCGGCACATCAAGGGGGGCGCAGTGAAGCTAGACGGAGAGAAAGTGATCGATCCCACTCAGACCTTCGAGTCGGCTGATGAGTTAGTGGGAAAAGTGCTTCAGATTGGGAAAAAGAAGTTTGTACGGCTATCTAAATAACTGGCTATCTAAATAACTGGCTATCTAAATAACTAGTGAGCAGAAATACGCAACTTAAACATGCGCAGCTTAGAACAAGTATGACCAAACAGACACTAGAACAGATTGCTGAGCGGATTATTGTGCCTTTGGACGTACCGACAGAAGCGGAGGCGATCGCACTTATCCAATCTATTCCTCAAGTCACCTTTTGGAAAGTCGGCCTAGAACTATTCGTCAGCAGCGGGCCATCCGTCATAGACGCCCTAAAATCTAGAAACAAAAAGATATTTCTAGACCTGAAGCTACACGATATTCCAAACACGATGGCAGGCGCTGCTAAAGCCGCCGGACGCTACGGCGTGAATTTATTAACCGTTCATGCCGCCGCCGGAAAAGCTGCTCTCATGGCGACCCAAGCAGCCGCGCAAGCAGGCGCACAGGCAGCCGAAAAAACAGCACCGCAGGTCATTGCCGTAACCCTGCTAACCAGCATTAGCAGCGACGCACTCTCTAATGAATTGCAGGTATCTACCTCCGTAGCAGACTACGCTCAGCGCATGGCCCAACTCGCTAACGCCAGCGGGCTGTCCGGTGCGGTCTGCTCTCCCCAAGAAGCCGAACAGCTTAGACAAAGCTGCGGTGACGCTTTCCTATTGGTGTGCCCAGGCGTTCGTCCAACCTGGGCACACAAAGGCGATCAGCAGCGAGCCATGACCCCGAAGCAGGCCATGGCATCAGGCGCGAGCTATCTGGTCATCGGCAGACCCATTACACAAGCAGCCGATCCAGCCGCCGCCTTTGAGCGCATTTGTCAGGAGATTGCGGCGTGAGAGATTGGAGGAAATCGATACTTCATAGGAGCGGCTTCGCGATCGCACTACTAGGCTTATTCCTCTGGCCGCAGCCAATCCACGCCGCTATCAACAGCCCAGAAGTAAAAGTTTTAGACACACAAGTTCTAGAGATAGAAGACCTAGACACAGAAGTCCCAGAGATAGACATCTTAGAAGAAGTAGAAGAACTGGACGCAGAAGAGCCTATTCAGCGCCCTTATGCCCCGCTACGTCCGGAGACCGCTTGCCCACAAGACGTAGAATCCCTGATCGCCATTCTCATTCGAGATTTACCCGGCTACACCAACAGAGTGCTCCAGCGAACGGTAGCCGCCCTACCAAACAACGACGCAGATGGAAGAGCGCCCTACCGACCTTCGTATGTGCTAATTGCCGGGCGAGCAGAATTTGAGCCTATCGATTTAGACGACTACACGCTCACCACCGAATCCGACGCCGGTGGCCCTCTCACTCAAGTATTTTTCACCACGCTCTCTAGACAGTACACAGGACTGCGCGTTGGCGGAGCCTCTCCTCTGGAGACTCGCCAGGTGCAAGAATACCACTGGCTGTTTTTAACCCAGGCAACAGACGGCTGGCGACTAGCCTTTATGTTTTCAGCGATTGACGACGCGCAGAATACTAAAGCCGCCCTTCCTCCTAGGGAAAGCAGTGAAGGCAGCGTGGGCAAAGCCGTACAGCTATGGCTCAAAGATTGTAGAGCAGGTGCGATTTATCCACTCGAACAATAAACTTCAGCGATAAAACAGATAAACTGCGTTAGTAAACCAGTATCAACATCCGTAGCTATCGTCTAAAGCTAGCGACCTTTGCATTGCGAAAAGTAGGCAGCTCGATATTGGAGCGTGAACCGGGTTGCTTTTGCGATCGCAGTGCCTCCACCAAAGACGCAGCATCATCTACTCTGCTCTCTACAGCAGATCTCTCTACAGCAGATCTCTCTACAGCAGATCTCTCTACGACGGCTCTCTCTAGGACAGGTAGATAGCTATCTTCCGCGCTGCCGCTGACCTGCTGAGCCTTAGATCCACTAGCCAGCTTTTCTATCTTCTTATCCAACTGCGTTTCCAACGGCTTTCCCCAGGGAGAAGGTTCTGTAAAAGTAATCACTTCCTCCGGTGCGCTACGATTTGCCGCCACAAAAGTGCTTTCAATCTGATGTATCAAATCGGTTTCTTCTGAAGCGTTTTGTAAGGCATTTTTTGGAGACGTACTGTCTATCTCTACTTCTTCACCGTCAGCTTGATCCGCAATTTCTAGCGCGGCGATTTCCTGTATGGGGCCTTCTATCTGCTCGCTGATGGTTACAGGCGCATCGTCAATAAAATCATCCGATAGGCTGTCTGAAACGATAGACATCGTTTCTTCAGTCGAATTTTTACCACCATCCTGATGTTCAGCGTGGTTCATTACCCGCTCTATATCCTGCCAAAGCTTGGCTTCAGCTTCTAGGTTCGTAGCAGGCTCTAAGCTAGCAGACGCTGAACTCAGGGCCAGATTCTGCATAGCGCTATTCTGACGGCTGTGCTCATCTTGAGCCGACGCCTCTTTCTGAGCGATCGCACTCAAGTCTTCAGCCCTAGCATCCGGCTTACCCACCCTGCGAATTAGCGACTCTAAATGAGGGTCGATGCCCCCAAACAAAGACGAATTATCAGAGACCCAAGGCATTATCCGCGGAGCTTTAGGCATGACCACCGCAGTAGAATCTTGAAAGGCAATCGGCTGAGCGGCCCCATCGCTAGTCCTAGCGGTAACGGTCAAAGACTTCTCTAGCGCCGCCTTGAACTGCATCGTGTAACGCTGCTGGCGTTGGAGACGCGATCGCAAGTCTTTACTGTTCGCCTCTGCCTTGGCTCGCGCTTGAACTTCTTCTGAATGCTGCTGAGCAGCAATCGTGCATTCTTTTTCTAGCTGAGCAATGCGCTCTTGATAGTTGTTAACTTCCGTTTGCAAATTCTCGCTAATGAGCAACTGGCGGCTCAGCGCTTGCTCCGTATTGTCCAACTTGCCCACTAACTTGGCGATTTGCTGCTGCGCACTGTGAGAGATCTGCTGCGCCGACGCCTGCTCTACCGAAACTTGCTGCGCCATTTTCCCCTTCGTAGCCTGTGCGCTAGCCACTTCACTCTCAAGCGCCACCTGAGACTTCTCCAGCGCCCCTTCTAGCCGCGCCACCCGAGAAAGCAGAACGTCATTACACTGATTAAGATCGTGAATGAGCGTTAGCAGTTCACCTTCGCGTTCTGATGCCGTTGAAACGCCGTCTATGGTGCCAGGAATAGCAACCGGTTCCCAATCATTCACCTGAGAATCTGCCGACGAATCCGCATCAGACCAGCTAGATTCCTGAGCGCGATTCGTATTATCTGTGGAATTTACCAACGGAGAGTCGGACGAAGGAGGTAAGGACTGATTTTCGCTCATATCAATAGAGTACAGACGACGATCTTTAAGAAAGAAATTTTTGAGGCTTCAAGCGTTCTTAGCGGTCTCTAAGCAAACGCCAAACAAACACCTAAACAAGTACTAAAAGACCCAAGGCACCAACCAAGCTTTACAAACTCGTTTGGGAACCCTTATAAATTAGCTTCCTAAAGTAGTAGCACAGAAACTTAAATAACAGTAGGTTTGAGCCGAAAACAGAGCCATTTTAGGATGATTTACGTAAGATCCCTGATGTCGCCTTCTCGAACACGCACCTGCTGTCCGGAGATTTGTTACGGGCTGTAATAGTACTACCGAGCTGTTTTATCTTTATCAATCAGCAGCCCTGTTGGCGATCGCGCTGAAGGGTACAGAGCATCTGCTAACAGGTCTTTGTGCATAAAAGCGCGGTCTACTTGAGATTGAATTTGGTCAAGCGTGAGCGCCTCGCCGTTGGCGTAACAGTCTAGCCAGGCTTTACAAATAGCGTTTGGATCGTCAGGCAACGGGGGGAGAACATCGGGATTAGGCGAAAGATCGTAGCCAGGTAGCGACAGATCCCCAGTCAGTGCATCCACCTTGGGGTCGTAGCTTATCGCAAAACTTCGCCCCCCTTCCGCAGCGGACATAATCAGCGAGTGAAACCGCATGCCAATCGTCATTTCCACCCCGCGAAACAGTCCCTTTATTTGCGTAGGCTGCGTCAGCGCATAAATATGGTGCGGGCCAGATAGCTGGCTCGCAATATACTGAGCGATCGCCGCATCTTTAACCGGCTGAAACGGCACCAGCACCAAACAGGCACCTGTCGCCTTTTGAAAACTATCTAGCGCAGTTGCCAACACCGCGAGCCGCGCTTCCGTCAGATGCCGATGCGGACGCAGCGCCACCGCCACCCGAGGAGCCGGTAAATCCCAGAGCCCTTTCACCGGCTCTCTATCCAAACCCCAAACCGGATCGGGCGCCAGCAAATACTTGCAGTTCCACTGCTGCAAAAGAGCTGCCGAATTGCGATCGCGCACGCTCACCTCCCGACAACCCGCCAGCACCCTACGAGTTAGCCAGCGGCTAAACGATCGATCCAATGGGCCAATTCCCTGCGCCCAAGCAACCGTTTTTAGCCCCATCATCTGGGCCAACAGCATCAAGCCGCCATAGTAAACCGGGTTAAGCACACTGCTAGCATCCTGCATCAGGCTACCGCCGCCCCAGATAAAAGCATCGGCCCGGCGCAGCGCCGAAAAAACCGCCAGAATAGACTTACGCGGCACCGCCTCCACCTGATATCGGCTCTGGGTTTGCGCCGGATCTCCCGATAGCACAATTGGCTCTACCGACGCTGGCAGCATCTGCAATAGCGAAGCCAGCAGCGCCTCATCGCCGCCATTTCCCATTCCGTAGTAGCCGCAGAGCACCGCCTTCATAACTTTTACCTAATTTCTAGTCCGTTTTAGATCAGCAGCTTTGCATCGATCTCTAGAATACAAAAGAAACGTAAATCACCCTAAGTAACAGCCAGCCTATGCACGCCCTCTCAATTCCGACCTGGATGGTTCATGTCTCTAGCGTACTGGAATGGATCGCCGCCATCTGGTTTATCTGGCAGTACGCCGAAGCCAGCGGCTACACGGCCTGGCGCTGGCTTTCCTTTGGCATGTTACCGGCGCTAGTTAGCGCTATGTGCGCCTGCACCTGGCACTTCTTCGATAATTCCACCGCCCTAAGCTGGCTAGTGATTGTGCAAGCAGCCACGACAGTCGTAGGTAACTGCACCGTTTGCTTAGCCGCCTGGTGGATTTGGCGACAGTCCAAGCAAACAGCACCCACTCAGACAAGTCTCCTCCAAGAGGAAGCCAAATCATGAACAAAGAGTCTTTATTTGCGCTATCGCTATTTCCTTATCTGGGCTTCCTGTGGTTTCTCACCAAAAGCAACCAGACGCCTCGGCTAGCTCTCATTGGGTTCTATGTGCTGCTGGTGTTTGTAGCCGTGACCATTCCCGCAGGCATTTACGCTAAGCAGGCCTACGGCACCGAACTAGCCAACGTAGACTGGCTGCATGGCAGCGCCGAGTTCTTTCTCACCTTTTCTAATATTTTGGTGGTGCTGGGCTTTCGGCAAGCCGTCGTGCAGCAAAGAAAAGCTAACGCGGCGACTGATGCAAAATGAGTCGATTGCCGTCTAGATCGTAAGCGTAGATTTCTTGGCCGTGAGAGGTGTGCATAATGTTGCCCGGCGGGGCATGGCCGATGCTTTTGAGGCGGGCGATCGCACCGTCCAAATCATCTACTTCTAAACACAAGCTCATCGGCCCGCTAGAAAACGCCGAAAATTCAGCTGCGTTCTGTTCATTTGG
>Ga0209194_1000372_pt1 | contig 37482 bp, 33 predicted proteins | sample COGITO_mtgs_1004_FD_184787 | JGI IMG/M metagenome (GOLD analysis project Ga0209194, IMG submission 184787) | Pelagic marine microbial communities from North Sea - COGITO_mtgs_100413 (SPAdes) (version 2) | ecosystem: Environmental > Aquatic > Marine > Epipelagic ... | reverse complement strand
ATTCGACTTTCGTCGTACATTTCTTCTTGGCCAGGTGGGCCGCCGGGTAGCAGGCCGTAGCCCGCCAGCCCACGAGTTACCTCACTGAGAGGTTAATTTAGCCGATAACAGAAAGAAATTTTTTGCGGCCTATTGAAATGATGGCTTCTGCCCCAAATCTATGGGCTGCGGTTAAACAAACATACTAGTAAGTAAGTGTTTTAGAGTGGTTTACTTATTTAACTCGTTAATAACAATACTCCCAACTTTATTAGGAGACTGATCCATGAAAATCCGTCCTTTGCATGATCGCGTCGTAGTACGCCGCAAAGAAGAAGAAACGACCACCGCTGGTGGTATTCTGTTGCCTGGTTCTGCGAAAGAAAAACCTTCGCAGGGTGAAATTCTTGCTGTTGGTAATGGTCGTATCCTCGACAATGGCGAAGTTCGTCCCGTTGACCTTAAAGTCGGCGACACCGTTTTGTTCGGTCAATATTCCGGCAGCACCGTTAAAGTTGATGGTGAAGAGCTGTTGATTATGAGCGAAGGCGACGTTTTCGGCGTTATCGCTTAATTAAACCGAATCAAACAAATTAGGAAGGTAAGGAATTATGGCTGCTAAAGAAGTAGTTTTTGGTCTCTCCGCACGAGACAAGATGCAAAAAGGTGTGAATCTGTTGGCTGACGCGGTCAAGGTAACATTGGGGCCTAAGGGTCGTAATGTTGTATTGGCAAAATCTTATGGTGCACCCCTGGTGACCAAAGATGGCGTAACCGTTGCCAAAGAAATTGAATTGGAAGACGCGTTCGAAAATATGGGCGCTCAGATGGTTAAAGAAGTTGCCTCTAAAGCGAATGACGAAGCGGGTGACGGTACGACTACTGCCACCGTGTTGGCCCAAGCCTTTGTAAACGAAGGCCTGAAGTCAGTTGCCGCCGGCATGAACCCAATGGATCTGAAGCGCGGTATCGATAAAGCAGCTGCGGCCGTAGTGATCGAGTTGGCCAAGCTGTCTACTCCTTGTACTGATGCCAAGTCTATTGCTCAGGTCGGTACTATTTCAGCGAACTCCGATGCCACCATCGGTCAGCTGATTGCCGATGCCATGGAGCGTGTTGGTAAAGAAGGCGTTATCACCGTTGAAGAAGGCAGTGGTTTCATCGACGAGCTCGAAGTTGTTGAAGGTATGCAGTTCGATCGCGGTTACCTGTCACCGTACTTCGTGACCAACCATGAGAACATGACTGCTGAACAGGAAAGCCCTTACATCCTGTTAGTCGACAAGAAGATCTCCAATATTCGTGATCTGATCCCAATCTTGGAAATGGTTGCCAAGTCAGGCCATCCCTTGACTATTATTGCCGAAGACATCGAAGGCGAAGCCTTAGCGACCTTGGTGGTCAACAACATGCGCGGTACCGTTAAGGTAGCAGCGACGAAAGCACCGGGTTTCGGTGACCGTCGTAAAGCCATGTTGCAAGATCTGGCGGTATTGACTGGCGCCACCGTGATTTCAGAAGAAGTTGGTTTGAGCCTTGAAACCGCTACCCTGGAACACCTGGGTTCTGCTAAGCGCGTAACCTCTACTAAAGAAATCACCGTTGTTGTTGATGGTGCCGGCAACCAGGCCGACATCAAGGCGCGTGTTGAGCAGATCCGTGCTGAGATTGAGCAATCAACTTCAGATTACGACAAAGAGAAGTTGCAAGAACGTGTTGCCAAATTGGCTGGTGGCGTTGCCGTACTGAAAGTCGGTGCTGCGTCTGAAGTCGAAATGAAAGAGAAGAAGTCACGCGTTGACGATGCTCTGCATGCAACCCGTGCAGCAGTTGAAGAAGGCGTTGTTGCTGGTGGCGGTGTTGCACTGGTCCGCGCGATGGCCAACATTATCGGCCTTAAGGGCGATAACGAAGACCAAAACGTCGGTATTGCTTTGGCGTTACGCGCCATGGAAGCTCCGTTACGTCAAATCGTTCGCAATGCCGGTGGCGAAGCCTCCGTGGTATTGAACGAAGTGAAGAAAGGCAAGGGCAACTTCGGATACAACGCCGCTACGGGCGACTATCTGGATATGATCGAAGCCGGCATCATTGACCCAACTAAGGTAACCCGTACTGCATTGCAAGCGGCTGCCTCGGTTGCAGGTCTGATGATCACGACTGAAGCCATGATCGCTGACAAGCCTGCCGATTCTGCTGCCTCTGCTGGCGGCATGCCGGATATGGGCGGAATGGGTGGCATGGGCGGCATGATGTAAGCAAGCTGCTTAAAACCTAGTAAGTCTCAAGAAGGCCCGCAAGCCGAGTGTTTGCGGGCTTTTTTATTGCCTGCTCGTCTTGTTTAGTCCTATACTGCCCCATTGAATCTAGGGGTATCAGGGGTGCAATGAGGGGTATCGGTAAATGTTTCCTCTCTCAATAGGGGTATTTTAAACACCGATACCCCTCATGATACCCCTACCGATACCCCTATGGAGGCGATGTTGTGGCGTTAACAGCAATGGAAGTGAAGCGTTTGACCTGCCCTGAAGGTCAGAAGCAAATTAAGAAAAGTGACGGTAACGGCTTGTATTTACTGGTAAAAGCCAGTGGGTCGAAGTTGTGGCGACTACGTTATCGGTACGCTGGGAAGCACCAGGAACTGGCTTTAGGTCAGTACCCCACGATACCCCTACTTGAAGCTCGAAACCTGGCTGCCCAGGCCCGTGCTCTACTGGTACAGGGTATTAACCCTACAGCAGAACGGCGCTCCAGAAAGCGTGAAACTGTCGCAGTAGAGCGAACATTCAAAATCATTGCATTAGCCTGGTGGGAGCAGCAAGAGTCCTCGTGGTCTTCTGATCACGCAAAGAAGGTAAAACGATGGATCGAGCAAGAGTTGAAGTCTATCGGTAAGCTGTCGGTTGATGCTGTCGATCAAGGGCATATTACGGAAGTGATGCTGTCAATTGAGAAAGGAGGTCATCCTCGCAAAGCTCCCGTTATACTCTCGGTGATCAATCGTATTTTCGGTTATGCACTGGCTCACCGGTTTACACGTAATAATCCAGCTCAAGGTTTACCCCTTAGCGATATTCTTAAACCCATGCCGAAGGTTGAACATCGTGCGGAAATTACTCGATCTAAGGATTTAGGTCAATTGATCCGTGATATCGATAATTCAGACTTAGGCAGCTACTGCACTGCTGAGGCGTTGAAGCTCATTCCCAGGTTATTCCTGAGACCTGGAGAAATTAGAAACCTTCGGTGGGATTACATCGACTTCGATCAAAAGATACTAGTCATTCCTGCTGAAGATATGAAGCGCGGTAGGGAACATCTGGTTCCCCTGGCTGATCAAGTCATCGAGCACTTACAGGCGGTTCAAGAGATAACAGGTTATTCATCGTATGTATTCCCAAATGAGCGCGATTCTGGCAAGCCACTATCTAAAAACGTCATGACCAACCTGCTGAGAAAACTCGGCTATTCTGCTGATGTGATGTCGGCTCATGGGTTCAGAGCTACGGCATCCACTATCTTACATGAGCAGGGCTGGAAACCAGAGGTCATTGAAGCTCAGTTGGCTCATCTAACGGGCACAGCCACTTCTAGAGCCTATAACCGGTCGATCTATTTATCTGAGAGAACCACAATGATGCAGATCTGGGCTGACTATCTCGAAGCGGTGCGTGATGGTGCTGATGTGGTGTCAATAGGAGCGAAGTAGGAGAGGACTTGATTTAAATCTATAACTATATGTTTTTACTATGTTTATTTAATATTAAAAAATAACAATGTTACCTCAAGTGTTACATCAAAATCTAACCATTTAGCCATGCGAATCCTATTCCTCTGCGCCTCTCAACAGCTCAATAATTCACCACTAAAATTTCATAAAATAGGAGAGCACTGTTGTTGTCTTGATCAAAAATTGTCATTTTTGAGAAGTTAGCTCCCAGCTTCCCAATGATAGGATGTTTTAAACAAGCAATTGGACGATAGAGTAGCAGTCAATTAGACGGATAACAGGCACCTTAAAACTATATTTTCAATTATATCGACATAGCAGCCTGATATGTCGATGTGAACGACACGTTAAAATTTAAGCATTTTACTTAGCGCCCTTTTAAGTTAGGCAATTAGACGGTATTATAGCAGTCAATCAGACGACAATATAACCAGCATCTGGACGCTATGGCTAAATCATTATTCCCAAGAGTTATCGCCCCACTGCTGCTGGAAGCACTAAGCGATACTCCAGTCGTTTGTTTATTAGGGCCTCGCCAGGTGGGTAAAACCACATTAGCCAGGGAATACTGCCCTAATTATTCCTACATCAGCTTTGACGACAGCACACTCCTGAACACTGCGCAACAAGACCCTACGGGGTTTATTCAGGGCTTGCCAGAACAAGTGATTTTAGATGAGGTGCAGCGAGCACCTGAATTATTACCAGCGATCAAGGCTGCTGTTGATCAGCGCAGAACACCTGGTCGCTTTCTGCTGACAGGTTCGGCGAATCTGTTGCTATTACCAAAGGTGCAAGAATCCCTGGCAGGGAGAGTTGAAGTATTAAACCTGTTTCCATTAACGGAACAAGAGAAGCACCGCAATGAAAACTCCCTGCTTAGCTCCTTGATTAGCGGAAAAATAGCTCCGCAAATCATTGGAGAGCAGAGTGTTATTGAGGGTGTCGCTGAAGCTGTATGCCAGGGTGGCTACCCAGAACCGAATACTCGCTCGGCTGCCAGAGCCAGACAATGGCATCGGCAATATCTGAATGCCATTATTCAGCGCGATGTTAAAGATATTGCGGCCATTCGGGATGAAGATGAAATGCTCGCCTTGATGGAAATGCTGGCCTACCGGACAGGCACTTTACTCAATGTCAGTAGCATGGCTAATGAGTTAAAAATGACCCGGGAGACCACTGAAAAATACTTGAGCATACTTGAGCGCCTGTTTTTAGTGCGCAGACTTTCCGCCTGGCATCGTAACCAGTCCAAACGATTGGTGAAGACACCCAAAGTACACGTTATTGATTCCGGCCTTGCGACGACACTCAGCGGGTTAAAAACCGACGATTGGAATAACCATAAAAGCAATTTTGGCCCTGTATTAGAAAGTTTTGTCGTTCAGCAGCTTATTTGTCAGGCCAGCTGGATAGGCAGTGATTTTAAATTCAGCCATTACCGCGATAAAGACCAGGTAGAAGTTGACCTGGTGATAGAACGTGGCCAACAGCTTTGGGGAGTAGAAGTAAAAAAAGCAGCCAGTATCAACCCAAAAGACAGTGCAGGTCTGGCCCGTTTGGCCGCTCAGGCAGGTAAGCGCTTTCAGGGTGGCATCTTACTCTATTGTGGCAATAACACCTTGCCGCTGACTCAAGACAATTGTTATGCGGTACCGATGAATACACTCTGGCAATAGAAAATTTTAATTAAAAAGTAATACGGCAATTATATGAAAAACGCTTATGTGTATAGGACGAAAACGATAGATGTTTGAACAAACTTTTAAAAATATGGATGATGTGCTCTGGAAAGAGGCCGGTTGAATTAACCGGAGCAAACCAAAATACGCTTAAAGTTAGATTACGGGAGTTGGTGAATGCAGGGCGACTTCAGCGGTATGGTAAAGGGCGAGCAACGTGGTATAGCGCTTGATTTATAATGCTCAGGTAAAGCCACTAAAGCCTGTACTATGAACTCGTAATATTGAAAATAATGGCAACAATTAAATAACAAACGCATAAAGGAATAACTGTGGTTTCAGAGGCCGACACCAGAGCAAATTACATAGATCCAGCTTTAAAGGCAGCCAACTGGCAGTCAAGTAACATCATTCGTGAACACTATTTCACGGATGGTCGAAAACTTGCCGGTGGAACCCGAGGCCGTCGCTGATTTGTTGATTACCTATTACATAAAGACAATCGTTACTTAGCTGTCGTCGAAGCTAAAAAAGAAGATGAGCACCCCACTAAAGGGCTTCAACAAGCTATAGATTACGCTAAAAAACTCAACGTACGCTTCGTTTATTCTAGCAATGGCAAAGCAACCTATGAGTTTGATCTGGAAACAGGCAAAGGCGATTATATTGAGTTTTACCCTACACCGGCAGAACTTGAACAACGTTTTGAAAGCACCACAACTGATTTAGGGCAGCAACTACGCAATATACCCTTTCACTTAGAAGGTGCAATGCAGCCACGGTATTATCAGGAACTGGCGGTACACGCTGCAACCGATGCCATTGGTCAGAGTAAACCACGCATATTACTCACGCTTGCTACAGGCACCGGTAAAACCTTTATCGCCTTTCAGATAGTACATAAACTCTTTCAAGCTCGCTGGAATAGAGCTCAACCAGGTAGTCGCCGCCCTCGCATACTCTTTTTGGCAGACCGTAACATTCTGGCAGATCAAGCAATTAACACCTTCAACCCTTACGAAAAAGATCTTATTAAAATCAATGGTGAGGAGGTTCGAAGCCGTAATGGCGTTGTACCCACTAACGCTCATATATTTTTTGCCATCTATCAGGCTATTGCTGAACGAGAAAATATCGATGGCTATTACAAAGCATACCCAGAGGACTTTTTTGATTTAATTCTTATCGACGAGTGTCACCGAGGTGCTGCGAATGAGGCTGGCTCATGGCGTGCAATATTGGATCACTTTACCAGTGCCGTACACCTTGGCTTAACAGCAACGCCCAAGCGCACAGATAACGTAGATACTTATGATTATTTTGGCCAGCCTGCTTTTGAATACTCGTTGAAAGAGGGCATTAATGATGGTTTTTTAACGCCTTACCGAGTAAAGCGGGTACGTACCAATTTGGATGAACTGGTACTGACAAAAGACGATCAGGTTGTTGAGGGAGAATCGAGTCAGGACATCTACCAAGTGGAAGATTACGACAAAAAAATCGTCGTGGATGAACGAACCGAACTGGTCGCCAAAACCATTCTGAACAATATGCACCGAATGGATAAAACCATTGTTTTTTGTGAAAACCAAAATCATGCGCTCACCATGCGCGACATGATTAACAAACATAAAACGGTAACCGATCCTCACTACTGCGTTCGGGTTACAAGCGATGAAGGTAAGATTGGCCGAGAGCTGCTAGAGAAATTTCAAGATAACGACAAAGATATCCCCACTATTTTGACTTCATCACAAATGCTAACCACAGGAGTAGATGCCCGTAATGTTCGTAATATCGTACTCGACAGAAGCATTGGCTCTATGGTGGAGTTTAAACAGATAATTGGCCGTGGTACCCGTGTATTTGAAGGTAAGGATTATTTCACCATTATTGACTTTCGTGGTGCGACCAATAAATTCTACGATCAAGATTGGGATGGCGAGCCGGAAGCACCGGAACCGGGTGGCACCAGCGAACCAACCCCACCACCTTATACATCAAATCCACCTGTTACTGATGATCCGCCCATGGGTGATCCCGGTGAGCCATTGCCTCGCCTAAAGATAAAACTAGGCAAGCACAGGGAACTCAAAGTTATTGATATAGAAACTCGCTATATTGATGAAAACGGCAAGCCACTTACCCTGCAAGAGTTTGTAGAACGCCTGCTGCAACAACTACCTGGGCTATTTAAGTCAGTTGAGGAGCTAAGAGATATTTGGTCAGATCCTGATCAACGAGAGACGTTACTCAATAAATTGGTGCAGGCTGGCTTTGATAAAGAACAGTTAACCGTGTTACGTCGTATGTTCGAAGCCGAAGAGTGCGATGTATTCGACCTGCTCGCCTTTCTTGCCTTTGAGCAACCCATGTCCACAAGGCACTACCGAGCAGAAGCTGTTCGTAATAATCAAGATTTTTTTGGTCAATATCAGCAAGATAAAGCACAAAACTTTTTACGTTTCGTACTCAATCGCTATGAGCAGACAGGGGTAACGGAGTTATCCCGTGAGCGCCTGCCAGCACTGATTGAGCTGTCAGGTTTGGGCACCACTAAAGATGCTTCACAAGCCTTTGGCGGTAAGCCAGCACATTTGCTTGCGGCATTTAAACAGTTGCAACATCAGCTTTATCATATGGCGTAATTTATGGAAATTGCATTAGCACCCAATCAACTCTGCACAGATCGGCAAACACTAACTGTTGATAAAGTTGCGACTCTTATTGGAGAAAATGGTTGTGGTAAATCTACAATTTTACATTCTATTTTCAACTCAAGAATCACTGGGTCAGAAGAAGAAAATGGCCGGTTAATATGTTTCACCTCAGGCCAAAATGAAAATTTTTCGGGGATTTTTTCTAATAGAATAAACAGATTGAGAAAAACAAATGACATTAGTGATATTGATTTTGGCTGTTTATATTTTACCAAACGAGATGTGCGTTCATTAGTTTTTCTGGCCACGACATTTGTCCCTCAAGGCTTAGTAAGGTCATTCCTTGGAAAAAAGGAGTATATAAAAATTGAAGATGATTTAGACAAAATATCAACTTTCTCTATTCCGTTAGAAATACCAATAAATTATCTTAAAACGATTAAGTCGGATGAAGAAAAAGAGGCTCTGAATTTTGACCACCCTTCAATTAGGAAGAGGCCATTTAATCAGCGCCTTGAGTCATTCATTGACAGTGCTAGCGAGCTAGATACTTTTGAGACAATCCTTGAGAAAGGAAAAGGGATAAAAAGTCAAAATGTATCCTTCACATCAAAGGACTTTTTTAATTGTTTCGATGGGTCAAAGTTAGACGCGACAAAATTTCTAGTCGAAGGAGCCTATAACGGCTATTTTCTTGATGCTGATGGCTCACAGTTAAGGTTTAACGAAGGCCTAGAGTTTGAAGAGTTGAGCGATGGTGAATACCAAATGTTATTCCTCTACTCATTGATTGATTTATTCGATTCCGAAAATACATTGTTTCTATTAGATGAGGCGGACTCCCACCTTCATTACACGAATGTTAAAAAACTATGGCGAACATTAAGGGGGGCCAAAGGCCAAACAATAACAACATCTCATCTTCTAGAATCGATTTCAGCAACAGGTATAAACAACATTCATCTTATTTCCAAAGGTAGAATTACAGATGAGGATAAATTTTCAGCACTAACAAAGCGTTTAGATCAATTAGGCTATGTCCAAAAGGCGCAGTTCAAAGTTTGCTCTCTTATTGAGAATATCGTACTTATAGACGACCCAGATGACTGGGTTATTTTCAAGATGCTTGCTGAAAGGAAACTAGAACGTTCACTTCCAAGCTTGAATGATATACAAGCTATCAAGAAAGAATCAAATTTCGAGCAGCATACCTGTGGCTTTGGTAAAAGTAAAATTGCATGGGCGGATGCTTTTTCAATACGATCCTCGGAATGGGATATTCAAACAAAGAACATTTTTCTTATCTGTGATAGGGATAACTTGCCGTTAGCTAGTATTGATACCGACAATGGCGTATCAGTTAATGGAGAAAATGCACAACCAAGTAGTTGGTCAGGCCAAGCCAAACCAAAAGTACATTTGCTTTCTTGGCGACACCGTGAAATTGAAAATTATCTTCTTAGCCATACTGCGCTAATCGTACATAATAAATTGCCTCAAATTAATGCTCAACTAGGAGTTGACCATCAGCTAAATGCAAACGTGGCTTCCGATTCTGAGCCTGTGAGATGTCTTGATGTTAAGGAAGTTATTAAACCTATTATCAAACCAGAAGAAGGTTTATGCCTTGAATCACTACAAGAATACATCAACCTAATTCCACCCTCAGAAATCAGCGAAGACATCACCAATATGTACAACTTTATTATCGGAAAACTTTAAGCATGTCATTACAACAAAAAATAGACCGCATTACCGACATTCTCCGCCGAGATGATGGCATCAGTGGTGCCATGCACTATACCGAGCAAACCTCATGGGTATTGTTCCTTAAGTTTTTAGATGACTACGAATCAGAAAAAGAAGACGAAGCGGTATTGTCAGGCAAAGACTATCAGCCGGTATTGGATAAAGAGCATCGCTGGGAAAGTTGGGCTTGCCCCAAAACCAGTAACGGTAAACTAGACATCACCAAAGTCCGTACAGGCGACGACCTTACTGACTATGTAAACAACGAGCTTTTCCCCTATTTAAAATCATTTGGCACTATCACCACCGCCGATACTAAATCGTTCATCTATAAAATTGGCGGAATTTTTCAATATTTGGATAACAAGGTAGCCTCTGGTCATACCCTGCGTGAAGTGCTGGATATTATCGACACGCTTAACTTTCAATCCAGCGATGAAATGTTTGAGCTGTCGCATGTGTATGAAGGCTTATTACAAAATATGGGTGATGCGGGTGGTTATGCCGGTGAGTTTTATACGCCTCGCGCGGTCATTCGCAGTATTGTAAACGTAATAGACCCACAGCCGGGGCAAAGTATTTATGATGCTGCCGCCGGTTCATGCGGTTTTTTAGTACAAGCCTTCGAGCACTTAAAAGCCAATAAAAATAAACTAACCACCGATCAATGGGATTTTATTCAACGCGACACCTTTTTTGGTTATGAGAAAACCTCATTGGCCTATGTGATGGGTATGATGAATATGATTTTGCATGGTATTGAGTCACCTAACCTGTACCGTGGCAATACTCTCACACAAAACATCCGCGATATTCAGGAAAAAGACCGTTACGACATTATTCTGGCTAATCCGCCTTTTGGAGGTAAAGAAAAATCACAAATCCAACAAAATTTTCCCATTCAAAGTAACGCTACTGAATTGCTGTTTTTACAGCACTTTATGAAAACCTTAAAAGTGGGTGGTAAAGCAGCGATAGTCGTGCCAGAAGGCGTGCTGTTCCAAACCAATAGCGCCTTTAAACAAGTGAAACAGGAATTGTTAGAAAACTTTAACCTGCATACCATTTTAAGCCTGCCTGCTGGGGTGTTTTTGCCGTACTCGGGTGTTAAAACCAATGTGCTATTTTTTGAGCGTAGTGGTGGCACCAGTGATGTGTGGTATTACGAATGCGAGCCAGAGCAAAAACTCACCAAAAATAAGCCGATTACCGATGGGCATTTAAAAGAATTTGTTGAATTGTATGCAAGTCGTGAAACCACCGAACTGTCATGGACAGTGCCTTTCAGCAAGCTAACAGAAGATTATGACCTGTCCGCCAAAAATCCTGCCAAACAGAAGGATGCCGAGCATTTAGCACCCAGCGATATTCTTAAACAGATCCGTACTAAGGAAAAGTTGGTGTCAGGCCTGTTGGATGAAATTGAAAGCCTGTTGGTGGAGAAGTAGACATGGAGCAGGCTTTATATGAATTGCCGGATGGTTGGGAGTGGCACAAGCTAGTTAACTTGACAACAAAAATTGGGAGTGGGGCTACTCCAAAAGGCGGTGAGAAAGCATACAAAGAAAGTGGTATTTCCCTCATAAGGAGCCTTAATGTGCATGACTGCCGGTTTAAATTTAAGAGGCTGGCATTTATTGACGATGATCAAGCTTATGCACTAAAGAATGTTGTTGTCAAAACGGGTGATATTTTACTTAATATAACCGGAGCATCAATTGCTCGTAGTTGTATTGTGCCTGATGAATACCTACCAGCTAGAGTTAATCAGCACGTAGCAATACTACGTGTTAAAGAGAATATTGATAATGGTTTTTTAAATTATTTAGTTGTCAGTCCAAAATTTAAAGCTAACTTATTGTGGCAGGGTGCTGGCGGTGCTACGCGGCAAGCTTTAACCAAAACAATGATTGAACAGCTTGATATTCCTTTGCCGCTGATCTCTGAACAAAAACGCATCGTCGAAAAACTCGATGCACTGATCACCCTCATCGACACCGCCATTGAGCATTTACAGGAAAGTGTTAAGTTGGCCGATGCATTGTATGCTAGTCAGCTAAGCAATGTATTTAGCTTAGGCCACGAACAATGGCCTTCGATGGAGTTACACCAAGTCGCTAAAGTTGCAAGGGGGAAGTCAAAGCACCGACCAAGGAATGACAAATCACTTTTTGGAGGAGATTACCCCTTTATACAAACGGGGGATGTTCGCAATGCTCAGAAGTACATTTCGGCTTACTCAGCCACATACAGTGAGAAAGGTTTGCAGCAAAGCAAATTATGGGCAAAGGGTACAATTTGCCTGACAATAGCAGCAAATATAGGGGATGTTGCTATTTTGGATATGGATGCTTGCTTTCCTGATAGCGTTGTTGGGATTTCATCCAGTGAGTTATCGACTGAATATCTTTATTACTTTCTGACTACGCTTCAACAGTATCTAGATACCCAAGCAAATGCAGCCGCCCAAAAGAACATTAATCTTAAAATCTTATCTAGGATCAAGCTTTCAGTTCCGACGACAGAAGAGCAAAAAGTGATTGTGGAAAAAATAAAGGCTATGGATACTTTATCAATTGAACTAAAAAAAGAGTTAAATGAAAAAATCCAATATTTAAGTGAACTTAAGGAATCAATACTCAATTCAGCCTTTAAAGGCGAACTCTAGGGAGGGAATATGATATTCGATACCACGGCTTTACAGCACAAACCATTCAAAGAAGCACTTGAGAAATTAGAAGGATTATTGTCTCACTCCAAGGCAATATTACTTGGTGCAGGTGCAAGTTACTGTGCGGGGCTGCCATTAACTAACCAGCTTACAGCGAGCGTACTTGCAAGTGATAAATTGTCAGATGATTCAAAGGGAATTCTGACAGCAATACAAACCTCGTTTACTGATGCAAATCCTGCGGCTCATATAGAAGACTTTTTAAGCGAGCTGGTGGATTGGTTGGCAATTGCCAATCGTAGAGCCAGCAGAGCTGTGCCTGATAATACTGTGACCATAGGTGCCGCGACTTATACAGAAAAGCAGTTAGCTACCGCAATTGATGAAATCAAGTTGGCTATTGAGGGGCAGATTAGTCAACAGGTAGATTCCAGTATTCATGAGCGTTTTGTACAGGCTTTACATCGGCCAATGCGCCCAGGGAAAGCAACTCACGGCGAATGCATCGACTATCTAGTCATGAATTATGACTCTCTTATTGAAGATGCCCTGGCTCTTTCCAAAGTGCATTATGCTGATGGCCTTGCTGGCGGAGTATCGGCTTGGTGGGAGCCATTGACCTTTGATGCCAAAGGGTTAGATGCAAAGGTTTATAAACTGCATGGCTCGATCGACTGGGTTGAAACTTCTGGCTCAACAGTGCCGCATCGTATCGCTTCGCATTTAACACGAAACACAGAAACAACATCCAAGATTATGATTTGGCCAGCATCGACTAAGTATCGTGAAGCCCAGCTTGACCCGTATGCGCATTTAATGGCCAAAGCCAGAGCAGTGTTAAACCCCAATAATGGTGAACAACGGGTTTTACTGATTTTGGGTTACAGCTTTGGTGATGCGCACATTAATCTTGAAATTGAACGCGGATTAAAAGCATCTAATGGCAACCTTACGGTTATTGTATTTACCAGTGATGCTACACCTAATGGCATTTTAGATTCTTGGCACCAAGATCCTGAGATAAATGAGCAAGTATTAATATTTGCTGACAAAGGTTTTTTTCACGCAGGCCAACAAGAACATTCTGCACAGAGTATTGAGTGGTGGAAGTTTGAAAATTTAACACAGATTCTTGAGGGAGGAGCTTAGCATGGAGCACAGTAGATATTCCAAACCCATAGAGAACCTTGCCATTGGTAAAATTATTGAAGTCGATGGCTCTCGAATTATTGCCGAGCTTGACCCTTCCATATCTGATCTTTCCCGAGTTTTTGCCGGTGAGAATTACCCCATTGGGCAATTTGGCTCAATTATAAAAGTTCACTTTGGTCGGCGCTCGATATATGGGTTAGTTAGCCGCCTCCGTATGAAGGCTGATTATCAGCTTGAGCAAGGGCTGCCTGTTGCATCTTCAGATGAGCGCATTATTGAAGCTGATTTATTTGGTGAGGGTGAGTGGCGTAAAAATGAAAACGGTGATTTATCACTTGAGTTTGAACGTGGTGTAGCGACTTATCCTCTGCCACAGCAAACCTTGTACATCACTCCAAAGGCTGAACTTCGTTTTATTTATGGTGATGCCAGAGGCGCTGTCATTCAGCTTGGCGAGCATGTCGGTTCTGGTGGTGCTCCCTGTTACGCCGAGCTAAATGAGTTATTAGGCAAGCATACGGCCATTTTGGGTTCTACGGGCGCAGGTAAATCAGGTGCGGTTGCGGCAGTTATTCACAGTATTCTTGAACGTGGAGATATTGCGAACCACCAACATTGGCATCCACAAATTATCGTACTCGACCCGCATAACGAATATGGCAAAGCTTTCCCGGAACATCAGCGTCTTTCAACCGATGAAGGAACGCTGGTGTTGCCTTATTGGTTGTTAGATTTGGAAGAGTCTTTAAGCTTATTTATTGGTAAAACAGAATATGCAGCTACTTCGCAATCAAATATTATAAAAAACGCCTTGATTAAAGTGCGTGAACAAGCCGCAGAGTCATTGGGGTTGGATAAAACCAAGTTAACTGTAGACTCTCCAGTACCTTATGTTTTAGGTGATACCTATGGGCTAGATAATTTTGGAAAGAATGGTGATGACCTTTATACGATAGGGTTAATAGGCGCTATAAATACTCAGCGACCACAAAACAAAAGTCAAAAAGATCATGAAGATTATAATAAAGTTATCCGTAAAATTAGCTCTTTGCTAAAAGATGGTCGGCTTAATTTTATGATGAAACCTTGGGATGGGGTTCAAGACCCGCTACCTACTATCGTTAATCAATTCTTAACTCGCAAAACCACAGTGCAGATTGTAGACCTTTCCGGTGTGCCCAACGAAGTTGCTGGCGTTGCAAGTGCCGCGATAGCACGAATTATTTTTCAGTTAAAAGTTTGGCAGTCAGAGGATGAGCGGCGTGACAGCCCGGTTTTGCTGGTATGTGAAGAAGCTCACCGTTATGTTCCCAACAGAGGCGAAGCGCAGTATGAAGCGGCTCAATCCGCAATCAGGCGTATTGCTAAAGAGGGTCGCAAATATGGTGTTGGTTTACTGCTGGTGTCTCAGCGCCCCAGTGAAGTTGAGGCTACAGTGCTTTCGCAATGTAACTCATGGATTGTTCTGAGAATAACAAATGATTCAGACCGAGAGCATGTTCGAAGTGTGTTACCAGACTCGATGTCCGGCTTAACCAAAATGCTTTCAGGTTTACGTAGGCAAGAAGCTATTTTTGTAGGCCAGGCAGCCACACTCCCATCACGTATTATGATTCGCAGTTTATCCAAGGTGCAGCTTCCTCGTTCTAACGATGTAGATTTTGATAAAGGCTGGCAGAAAGAAGCGCTATCTGAAGATCAAATTGGAACTGTTGTGGAGCGGTGGCGGTATCAAAGCAGATGAGGATCAAAAACATAAAGGCCTAACTTATTGAACCGTAATCTTTTCATGATTGCTGCTCGGTCTATTAACCATTGCAGGACTGCCCCAAGGCCCATGTAGTCGGTGTATCCAAGCTGCCTCTTTGTTTAGTGCTCTCAGTATGTTTTTTACGGTTAACCAATATCGGTAACGGGAGCTTGGTTTGAGATGTCTTGTTTGGACTTGTAAGTACCAGCGCAGATGCTTGAGTTGATATTGGTACGGGCCAACCTGAAATCTCGTCCATATAACAGCCGCTATTTTCTTTGCTCGATGGGTATGTTCTTTAACGCGAGTACCACGATTACCTTTCAGCTTACGATTTAATAAATGCTCCATATGTTGCTCGGCTTGTTTGTGATTGGCTGGGCGCATAATTATTCAATACGCTATTTACTACTGCCAATATAGGCTGCAACCACATCGGTGCGATTGTGTCCTAATTCTTGGGCGAGAATGGTGCGGGCTTTTTTATCCAGCGCTTTATCGGCTTGTCGTTTTCCGGTAATGACCGGAGCGGGATAGCCGGTAATGGCTTGATAGCGTTCGCAAGCATAGGCGGCTCGCATATCGTGAAAACCATTGATGGTTGTCTGGTTTGTCATGGCACGCCACTGGTTATACCGGTGGACTCGCCATTTTTTATAGTTCCTTTCAGGTGGAATTAAATTCTGTTCTTTGCCCTGCATGAGAGTGGCGGCTTTTAGGGTTTGCAGACACTGGTTACTGACGGGTATCCACCGGTCTGACCCTTTGCCTCTTCCGCCCTTGGTGCCTTGGGTAATATTAATACGCCCGTGTTGCCTGGCCTGGCGGAGAGCTTTGCGTGTATCGAGTAAAGAAGCTTCTTTAAAACGTAAACCCAGATCACGGGTGAGTTTAGCAATGAGCATCGTCCGGTTTTGACCGTGTTTAACGGTGATGGCTTTTAACACGTCCGTTTTAAACGTTGCAGGAATGGTTGAACGGACGTGAGAACGTTGCCCTATAATCTGCGCGGGCTTGATCGTCAGGACGGTATCTTTACGCATTGTTTCCAGTATCACATTCACCGTTGATAGCCGGTTTTGAGCATAGGCCACGCTCATTTCTCCCTTGCTAACTAATTCTTTCAAAAGCTGATTATGTTTGTTCAGAACGGTCGGGGTAATTTTTCTAGCATCGTTAATTCCTTCATCCTTTAAAAAATGAACGAATTGGTTCCAGCGTTCTTCATGGGTTGCACGGGTACTGAAATGACCCTGACCATACCGATCAGCCAACGCATTTTTACCCGCCCATGCGAGTTGTTTGCCATAGCCATAATTACGATTGCCGCCGACGTTGCCCATATAAACCCTGAAACTGGTAAGTGTTAAACCGGATTAAGCACCGGTCGTGCTGTGCTGAGCCGCTCAGCCTGCGGAGGTTAAAACCTCATGGGCAAATGACTGGCTCCTCATGCTTGGTGCACCTGAACAGGGGTTAATGCCTGCGGGTTGTGTACTGTGCCAATTGATCAAACCTTTAAATAGGGTTTAGTCGTTGGTCGCATGGGTGCCTGTGTCGGCGTTTTTACTGCTTTTGTATCAGCGATGTGGCTGCTAATGCATTGTATGGACTACGATTATTGCCGAATTATCAGACCCGTCTCTGTGTAAAGTCTCCACAGAGACGGGTTAGCGCATCGTTGCCGGTTTCTCATTATTGCTGGCATCACCTCCTTTTTAGGTGTGTTGATTAATGGAAGGGTGTGTTTGTGAATGCATGTGATCCCCGATTAATGGGTTAAACAGGGATCAAATCATTCACGGCATTGGTTCCACTGGAACCCATGTGCCTTCATGCCAATTACTCATGAAGGACTCGCTTGCAGCTAAGTCTGTAGCTGCCACAGATAAGTGCCACCACTAGAACATAAAACCCTTAGCCGTAACCCTCAAAAACCGTTCAAGGTGTGAAGTACATTTTTTCAATGTACTGAATGGCCGGGCTATTCCGCCGAACAGTTTTTCTGTGCGATAAAAGTTCTTCCGGGTATGAACAGATATTTCATTGTTTTCTCCGTCTTTGTGCATAGCATAAGACCGCTATACACAAAAACGGAGACGTGAAATGAGCTGTAAAATTCTTAGATTGAGGGAAGTAAAGGAAATAACAGGGTTATCTCGCTCAACAATTTATCTGGAGATTGCCAAGGGAAAATTTCCGAAACAAATACAATTGACGGGTGCCCGTTCGGTGGGGTGGCATGAAAGTGCAATCATACAGTGGGTTGAATCAAGGCAGCAGGCGTAACAAGCCGTGTAAGAATAACTCTATAAATAAATAACCTAGCAACCTTCCAATAAAGGGCAACAGTACCTCAAAGATCAATTCCATTGTAAATGTGTCTGATCAAGCATGAGTCAGTACAGCTTAAGTGATCAGGTGGGGTATAATGAGGGGTATCAGATTGGCAAGTTGAGTGTATAGGTAATTAAATCAGATAGTTAAAAATGTATGGGCGGCATGATGTAAGCCGTTCCCCCGAATTCCATTCGGACTCTAAGAAGCCCGTAAGCCTAGTGCTTGCGGGCTTTTTTTATGGTAGCGATACTTTCGCCTCAGCCGTTATAAGGCCGTATAAATTGTCTATACAGCTCTGCAGTGTTGTAAACTCAGGGTCGATTTCTTGAAACGCATCATCCAGGTACAGGCGCCGGTTTATTTCGATCATGATGGAGCTTAGTCGTTTGTCTTCTTTATACAGGCTTAGGGTGTAATCCCCCATTTTCAATCTCAGCTAAAAATAGAGAGGCTATTACTCACAGTCGTTATCTCCGCGTAACCCCTGCAGGCTAATGGTGGCAGGCTCTCCATAGGCTTCTGTCGTTTTTGGATGGAAAAACCCCAAGAACCCATTTCATCTATTCCAAACTAATTCGCCCTTCCGGGACAACTATCCTGACACAGGGGGGTATGGTGGCCGCTCGTTTTGTAATTTGGAGTTGTTAATGGCTAGTGTGGACTAGTAGATTGGGAAACTCATACTTTGACAAAAGCCCACCTACCCCCTAAATAGACTCCTACTGAGAATTTATTTGTTATATCTTTAATTGACTTTAGGGCACCTCTCCAGAGTCTCTACAACATCAGCGATGACCAAGCTGAATTTCAGATCCGAGACCGGTATAGCTTTTGTCGATTTCTGGGATTGATGCCCGAGGATCGGGTACCCGATGCCAAAACAATCTGGTTATTTCGGGAGCGGCTGACTAAAAAGGGTATCGTTAAGCAGTTATTTCATGGTTTTGAATATCAACTGCAACTGAAGGGCCTCGCGGCGCGCAAAGGCCAAATTGTCGATGCAAGTTTTATTGAAGCTCCCAGACAACGTAATACCCGTGAAGAAAACAAAGACATTAAAGCCGGCATTACCCCCGAAAGCTTTGCGGAAAACAACCATAAAGCCAGCCAGAAAGACGTTGATGCCCGGTGGACCAAGAAGAATAATGAAGTTCACTTTGGATATAAAGTGCATGTCGCCATCGATAATGAAAACAAATTGATCCGTGACTATGATGTCACCTCTGCAGAAGTTCACGACAGTCAGGTCTTTATCGAAATGCTAGCCGACAACAGTTCGGCCGATGTATGGGCAGACAGCGCCTATCAAAGTGAAGCGAGTACATTGGAACTTTATGCGTCGGGTTACCGTAACAAGGTTCATAAAAAGGCCCGACGTAATAAGCCGTTGTCAGTCAAACAACAAGAAATGAACAGCAAGAAATCCAAGACGCGTGCTCGTGTTGAACATGTATTTGGATCGATGGAAAATGAACAAGGCGGAATGTTTGTTCGAACCATTGGCCACACACGAGCGGCCGTCAAAATTGGCCTGATGAACTTGGCTTACAATATGAGACGAATGGTCAGTCTTCAAAGGAGAGGTGCGTCCGTTATTTGCTAAATGAACGAAAATAGGCCATTAAAAGGTCGTTTTTGAGCTTTATTGAACTAAAAACGGTAAATTACGCAAAAATATGGTGCCTACGGAAATATTAATAAACAACGAATAATAACGCTGGGTAAAAGCGAGTTAATAGAGGTGCCCTTCTGAAAGATATTGTATTTGACATGGTTATGTATTGCTCATATTAATCGCTCATTGAGATTTAGAAAACTAACTTAAAAGGACGTGATAAATGTTAGATGATATTGTCGCATACAAAAAACATGAAACGGAAAGTAAAGAAAAGCAATTGACTATTTCACAGCTTAAGCAGCAAATTAAAAAAGCAAGGTCGCCCAGAAATTTCAAGCACGCACTTTCCGGTGCTAATATTTCATTGATTGCGGAAGTAAAAAAGAAATCACCTTCGAAAGGAATTCTAAAAGAAAACTTTAATCATCTTGAAATCGCAAAGCTCTATCAAAAGGCCGGTGTAAGCGCGATATCGGTTTTGGGGGATGAGCATTTTTTTGCGGGAAGTTCAGAAATTGTACGCTCCATCGCGAGTAACTCAGATATATCTGTACCGGTGATGTTTAAAGATTTTATTGCCTCGGAATATCAGTTGTATGAGGCTCGTGCTTCTAATGCCGATGCGGTGTTACTCATCGTCCGAATACTCGATCAAAACACACTGAAAGATCTGATCGCGAAAACGCATGAATTGGGAATGTCCGCTTTGGTTGAAACATTCGACGAATCTGATGTTAAAAGAGCACTTGAGGCCGGTGCAGAGATTATTGGTATTAACAATAGGGATCTTGATACGTTTAAAACCGATTTTGAGAAAACACGCCGGCTTATGGAGCTAATTCCAGATAATATAATCACAGTCAGTGAAAGTGGTATCCACACTCGAGAGGATGTTCTTTTCATGGAGTCACTTGGTTTTAATGCCATGCTGATTGGTGAGTCCATTATTTGTCAAGAAGATATTCCAGGGAAAATTTCCGAAATAATGATGGATTAAATCAAGGTTTTGAATCGCCTTTTAGGCAGTAGGTGATACGAACAAAGGAATGCAGGTATCGTATGCTAAAAATATTAATCATCGGATATGGATTCGCTGGGCGTAGTTTGCATCATCACTGTATCTCAAAAATGCGTGATATGGGTTGGAGTAATGTTATTAATCCTGGGGTCGTTGCTATCGACAACGCGCAGCCAAGAGCAAAAATCGAATACGAGAATGTTCTTTTCCAGACGGCACTGCAGCCAATAAGCAAGGAAGATTCTGCGTATTGCGTATTGCATGTCTGTTCTCCACCATCCTCACACTTTGAAAATATTAAGACAGCATTAAATTGCGGGTATCGCCAAATCATTGTTGAGAAGCCAGCCGTCTCGACTCGTGAGCAACTATTGCAATTAAAAGCGCTAGAGCGGTTCTATGGCGCTAAAATTCTGGTCGTTGCTAATTGGGTAAGCAGTGCCGCTGTGACTAAAGCAAAGGAGCTACTGGACTCCGAGGCCTTTGGTCGTCTTAGTCATATTACCGTGGTGCAGAATAAATCACGCTTTATGCGCTCCCGACAACGCTGTGGTGAGCACGTATTCGACATCGAAATGCCTCATCAAGTCGCACTAGCTCTGTATTTGGGTGGGGCTGCTGTGGTTGAGTCGGCACAAGTATCAGACATGATTATGCCGGACATGGTGATTCCGAATTTAGGCAAAGGTGATCTGACACTGCGGCATGACAATGGAATCACTTCGCAGCTTCATTCCAGTTTAATACACACATCCAGGGAACGTTATCTCAATGTGCTCACTTCAACCGGTCACAGAATAGAGGTAGCCTTTCCGTCTGGAGGTGATGATAGTTACTCTCGGTTAACCATTGTGACACCCACTGGCACTTTGTACTCAGACCAACTGATAGAAGATGACCCTCTCACCTTGTGTTTTATCAGAGCCTATCAGTACTTTATTGCGAGCCAGCAAAACTTTTCAGTGATCCGCCCTGCGGGAATGGACCTCGGATTCAATGAGCAAAAAGTTGAGATTCTTGAGGCCGCTAAAAATATATCCGTACGCTCAGGAACTCAAGTTAACTGTCACCCTATGACCGAAATGTCCTTAAAGGAAACCGCCTAATGGCTGTACCATTCTATGAAAATCAGCAGGAAATTATGTTTTTCCAGCAACAGTGGAAAGCACAACTTAAGGAAATTATACAGCAGACCGAACTCATAAATGGAAGCCAGGTTGATAGCTTTGAACGAGAAATGGAACAGTTTACCGGAATCAAAAATGCGATCGCGGTTGGCAATGGTACCGATGCTCTCATTATCGGCCTAACCGCTGCGGGAGTCGGGGTTGGCGATGAAGTTATCGTTCCCTGTTATTCCTTTTTTGCTTCGGTTTCCTGCATATTACATGTTGGCGCGACACCCGTGTTTGTAGATATCGAGGCGGAATCCTATGCCATGAATTCAACTTCCATAGAAGCAGCAATAACGCCTAAAACGAAAGCGATCATGCCTGTCCATTTGTTTTGTCAAATGGCAGACATGCCGAGCATCCGGGAGGTTGCTGAACGGCATCAGTTGTTGATATTTGAAGACAGTGCCGAAGCCATTGGAATGTATCAAAATGGTGTGCATGCAGGCGGTTTCGGCTTAGGTGGGGTTTTATCTTTTTTTCCAACTAAAACACTTGGGGCGCTCGGTGACGCAGGCATGATACTCACAAACAACGACAAATTTGCGAAAGCTTGCCGACAGCTTGGTAATTTAGGGCGGGACGAATCCGGTATCGCTCAGCGAATTGGCTTTAATAGCCGAATGGACGAGTGGCACGCGATGGTTTTACGGTCCCGGTTCTCGGTTTTAGAGGAAAACATACAAGCAAGGTCAGCAAATTCTGATTATCTAACGACAAGTCTGAACGCACAAGCACCAATGGTAAAAACGCCAATATTCAACAGTCGTGGGTATGACGCAAATCGGGTTGATTATGTGTATCTAATTGAGGTAGATAACCGTGATGCTTTGGCTCAACACTTAGCACTAGCAGGAATTACAACAGAAACCTATTACCCAATCCCTCTGCATATGCAGCCCATCTGTCGACACTTAGGGTACCGCCAGGGCGATTTCCCAGTAGCTGAAAAAGCTTCTACCTGTGCTTTGGGATTGCCAATGCATGCAGAAATGCAGCAGCATCAACTTGATGACATTGTTCAATGTATACAAAATTTCTATAAGGAGTAATTGGACATGACCATCTCATTTTTTAACTATGTCGAGAGATACAAATCATTGCCAGATAGGCTGCCTGAACTCATAGAGGCGCACTGTGCCAAAGGGCAGTTTATACTGAAAGATTCAGTCGTTTCATTTGAAAAGGCAATCGCGGAGTATCTGCAACTTCACAATTCAACTCAGAAAGCTGTCCATTGTGCTGCTGTCAGTTCAGCTTCAATGGGTATGGTCATCGCATTAAAAGCGTTGGGCATAGGTCCAGGAGATGAAGTCATCACTCCTGCATACTCATATGTTTCAACGGCGAGTGCAATTGTATCGGTCGGAGCCACACCAATATTCGTGGACGTAAACAAGAATGACTTCATGCTAAACAGTGAAACTGTCTTGTGTAAAATCACCTCACGAACGAAGGCTGTTATTGCAGTTCACCTGTATCGACAAGTAATGGACGTTGCGGCGTTAAAATCTAAATTACCTGCATCAATCTCGATAGTAGAAGACAGCGCTACTTGCTTGGGTGGCAGTGTTAACGGAACACCCACGGGACTGATCGGAGATGTTGGTGTGTACTCCTTCTTCCCGGCTAAGCCGCTAGGTGGGTTAGGTGACGCAGGTATGTTAGTGACACATGACAAATTGTTACATCGAAAATGCGCAATGTACCGCAATCATGGGCAAGATGGGCAAGTCCGTTTCACCCATTTTGTTTTGGGTTATAACAGTCGTATGGACGACATAAATGCAGCCTATCTGATGCAGAAACTTACCAAGTTGGAAGAACAGAATCAGCGTCGAAACGCGATTGTTGAACAGTACGATGCGGTTATTGATAGATTGGGCTGGCGTCGTCAGCAGAGTGATATTTCACTTGGTGACGTGAAGAACGTCCCATACAGCTACGTACTTTTAACAGAATCCCCTCAAGCATTAGCTGACCATCTACGGAGAGAAGGGATAGAAAGTAAACGCGGATTTCCCGACCCATTGCCGGATCAACCTGCCTTTGCTGATTGGCGAAAAATCGACGATGACTTCCCAAATTCGCAAACAATTGCTCAACAGGCGATCGCCCTACCGATTTATCCGGAACTTACCGATACGCAAGTTGAGTCGGTCGTTATTGCTTTACAATCATATAAAGGGTAACCAATGCTTGAGCGTTTATCTGGCCTCGCAGATGAAGCGGGTCGAAACCTGACACAGCAGATTGATGCACATCAACAATTGAATTGGCAGTTTATGGAGCTTCGGAATATCGACGGGATGCCCGTGGATGAACTTAGCGGTGTATTGGCAAAATCAGTCGCCAAGCAATTAGCGGACGCCGGGCTGCAAGTTAATTGCCTAGCCTCTCGAATTGGCAACTGGCAACGATCGATCGATACAGACTTAGAACAAGAAGAAGATGAGCTTGCACGGCTGATTGATTTAAGTCATTTCGTCGGTAGTCGCCACATACGCGTAATGTCATACCTGCAAGGTTACCTGGAAATCAATGAATGGCGGGATCGGGTGTTAGAACGGTTGACAAGACTAACCGCCAGAGCTGCGCAAGGTGGGTTGGTTCTCCTTCACGAAAACTGTACAGGTTGGGCAGGAATCGACGCACAGAATACACAAATAATGCTCAAGGAAATAACGTCTCCATCGCTACAGTTGTTGTTAGATCTCGGTAATGGTCCAGCCTATCAAAATGCGCCTGAAGATTTTATAACATCCTGCTTTGACTCGATCGCACATGTGCATATCAAAGATGCCGTTCGCACTGCCAATGGCAAAATCGATTATTGCTTTCCAGGCAAGGGTGCAGTCCACCTTCTCGAAAACATTAAGCAGTTACTGAAGCTAGGTTATAACGGACTCTTCTCCATCGAGCCCCATATTGACATGATTGCACATGAAGGAGGGCGCCAACTGGATGTTGACGGTATTAATGAACATTACATTGCTTACGGGCAGGCAGCGTTGGAATTGCTGCAGCAAGCAAAAAACGACCTATCACGTGCGAAAACTTTTGCCGAGGTAGCAATATGAAAATGGCTCATTCTGTGTTGACGCCAAGCTACCAGGAACTACTGCTTCGACTCCTGGAGATAGATACCGTTTCTCCAATGGAAACTGGAACACTGTCAGATCTTAGCAAAGCAAATATGGAGTTTACTCAAGCGGCTGTCGCATTGGGATTTGAGGTGGTAACAGAAGTTATCGGCCAAGACAGCAATAAGTTACCAGCCTCAGTACGCCGAAAGGTTCAAGAGGTTGGGGCACCTTTTTTTCCAAACCAGCCGTCAATGGTGCTTGGCTTGGGGGATTGGCGTAACCGAGAACGTACCATAATGTTTAACTTTCATATGGATACCGTTGGGCCGGTACTGCCCGTAAAACAAACTACAGATCGAATTGAAGGGCGTGGAGTGGTTGACAACAAGGGACCAGGTGTCGCCGTTCTCGCCGCCATTGATCGCTGGTTGGCAAAAAACGACAAACCGCAGCGCATTGGTATTCTAATACAGGTCGTGGGTGGTGAGGAAGGTGGTGCGATGGGCACTTATGGAACAAGGATGCTTTTTGACCAAAGTTACTATGGTGCTTTAAATGTCTTCGTCATACCTTCGGAAGGTCAATACTTTGATTCCTCTACGTCATCAATGACTGTTGAGATAAATGTTGATGGCAACAGCGCAACAGACGACAGCCCATCAGCAGCTGTCAATGCAACCTTATTACTCTCGGCGATGGCAACATCAATTAGCAAAACACTGGCCCCTGAGCTGGAAAAACATCAAGTTAAAATGACGGTGGCTGGATTACACACTGGGAGCATGCATAACCGTGTTTACGGCCAAGGCAAGCTGCTTATGAACTTTTCCTATCGTTTACAAAAAGATGGGCAGCTAACTGAGCAGGCATTCGGTAGCGCCTATGATCAAGCGGTGACGAAATTCGTGAGCGATTTTTCTGGCATTCCCTTGTTTAAACGCACGATAGATCAGCTGTCGACCTCGTTAACGTACCGGTGGCTTAAGAAAGGCTTGCCTGTGTTGGATAACCGAGATCATAGATTAGAGTCGCTGTTGAATCGGGCTGGCATCAATCGACACAAACATAATGAACGAACTTTTACCTGTGATGCAATGTGGGGCCAGCAACATGACGCCTATTCCATCATGTATGGTCCTGGGTCACTGGAAGAGAACGGAGCTCATACCGCGGACGAGTTTATTTCCATTCATGAATTAGAAAGCTTCAGTCAATCAATCGTGCAACTACTCGCACAGTTCAATCACGAATTTACATTGCCTGAACGCACTCGCGTACAGGCAAAGATCCCAACAGCTTAAGGATAAGAGATGAATGATATTCTTGTAGCGGCTGAGCCGTTAAGACATTTTGTAGAAACTGCACTGATCAACGAAGGTGTTGATGTAGAAAGGGCGAAGCAGGCATCAGCAACATTGTCGTATGCCGATCTTGCAGGCTTGGACACGCATGGCGTACTTAACTTAATGTCACTTTATGTGAAGGGATTGAGTGAAGGTGTCATAAGTCGTACGGCAGAAATCGAAGTATTGCGTGATCAAGGTGCTGTCGTCACTCTGGACGCGCATCAAATGCTTGGTTTAAATGCAGGTCATTACGCAATGCAGATGGCCATGGACAAAGCAAAACAATATGGTGTCGGAATTGCTTGTGTCCGCAACAGTACTCATTTTGGTGCAGCAGGGTATTACGCTCAAATGGCACTTGCGGAAGACATGATCGGTATGGCCATGACCAACTTAGGTTCAGACCCTGTTGCTCACGCGATGGGAAGTCGACAACCTATTCTTGGTACAAACCCAATTTCATTTGCAGCACCTGTCGCTAACATGCCGAATTTTTTATTGGACATGAGTACCACGGTCTGTGCTAGTGGCAAGATCAAACAAGCGAATGCAAGAAACGCCGACGTATCTGGAGATTGGTTATGTAATGACAAGGGAGAACCTGTTTCAAATCCAGAAGCCTACTTTAATGGCACCGCTTATTTGCCCGGTTTGGGGGGATGGAAAAAGTCATCGGGAGGTCATAAAGGATTCGGATTGAATCTTATGGTTGAAATTCTGAGCGGTGTCTTAGCCGGAGCGGATGTTCCAATGGTTGGGCAGAAAGGCAAAACAAATGAAGTAGGGCATTTCTTTCTGGTAATGAACATACCGTCGTTCATGCCTGCCAGTGAATTTAAACAAACCATGGCGCAGATGTTGGATGGCTATTTGTCGGTCCCAACGTTCGATGGCTTCGACACCCTGCAGTATGCCGGACAGCCAGATAATGACAACCGGGCTGAGCGTGCAGAACGGGGAATTCCAATACCTGTAACGATTTTCAAAGAATTGAATGAGTATGCTGCCAGTCACCAAATGATGCCATTGGAGGAATTATGATGATTAAAATCGGTGTGATCGGCCTCGGCGTAATCGCCAAATATTACATTTCGGCGTTTCCAGAGTCGCGCACAGCGAAGCTTACAGCTGTTTGCGATTTGCAGACGGAAAAAACAGATCCATTTTCAAAAACGGATGTTCGTGTCTATCAAGAATACCGATCATTATTAAACGATCCGAATGTAGAAGCCGTGGTTATTAATTTACCGAACGATTTGCATTTTGATGTGTGTCGGGAAGCGCTCTTAAAGGGTAAGCATGTGTGTTGTGAAAAGCCACTGACACTGAATATGGAAGAAGCCATAATCTTGCAAAACACGTCAAAACAGGCGGGTAAAACACTCTTTACCGCATTCCATCGACGATACAATCAACCGTTAATTGATCTGAAATCTCAAGTTGGACCTTTGTCCGAGGTGGCTCAAGTCGATTTATATTATAACGAAAAAATAGAAGATCACGCCGGTAACGACACCTGGTATTTAGACCCAACCAAATGTGGTGGTGGATGCGTAGCCGACAATGGCCCTAACGCATTTGATACCCTTGCGTGGTTGATCGGTCCTCTGTCTGTCACTCGCGCGTCCATTGTCCGCGACGATCGGAATATCGACATCGAAGCAGAGGTTGAACTGCGCAACGATCAAGGCCTGACCGCGACAACGTATTTGGATTGGGCATACCCACATGGCGAAGACAAGCGTGTGGTTTACACAATGAAGGATGGGCGACAGTTGACCGGTGATATGTTGCAAGGAAGCGTATCATTTAAGTCGTCTTTGTTTCATGAATACGCTCGGGTTATTGACGACTTCGCTGTGCATATTCAAGAAAATCGGGGTCAAGGGGAAGAAGGGCAAGCTGCTGTTGCACTGGTGAATCATTGTTATCAGATAGATGAACAGGAAGTAACTCATGCAGTCGTCTGAATCAACAACGCATCAAGAGACCGAGGCGTTGAAAACGGACGTTCAAAGCCAGGTTGTTAAAAAGCTGTTCCACAAACAAGAAAGTCGTGGAATGACGGTTATTGAATTTGCCTCCCGATGTGTGCGAACCGGGGAAGTTCATGAGCTGGTGACAACCACTCACAAGTCGTTGGCTACCGGTGATCGCGTTGACCAAGTGGGCTTTCTTGGGTTTGTTGAAATTTTGAATGCCGGTGTTCTTGAAAGAGGAGATCATGTTACGGTCAACGGCAACGTCATCGGAACTATAGCAGGCTTCGATGACTGTCACTTTCCAAATCACTACAATATTTTAATTGAAACGGAGACGCTTCTCTGCGCGACTGACTTAGAGTTAACGCTAGCGCAGCGCATTTCTTTCAATGATGGGACCATGACTGAAGCACGGTCGTTGGAGGGAAAGAATGACAGTTGATATGACTCAAAGCAGGCCGACAATGACGGTGAATCCCCTCACTATTTCAAATTCAGAAACGGTGGCGAAACGTTTCCCAGGTGTTCACGTGTTGGGTGTCAAATTATCATTTGAAACACTGACCAATGTCAGTTGGGAAGCGGAAATCGAGCAATTGCACCAACGCTGGATCGGCAAGTCACGCAGTGACGTACTCAATTCAGTAAAGCAACAGCCATACGCTGAGTTTATGACGGCCCTCGGATTGAAAGTCAAAAAAAATCCGCCGTCCGTCGCAAATCTGATTACGCGATGTCTGACTAACGAGGCACCGCGCTTACCGCGTATTAACCCGATTGTCGACGCAGTCAATGTGGCTGCACTGCAAACAGAAGTATCTTTGGGCGTATTCGACGCTGCTTGTGTCGAAGGTGAACTTCAATTGAGCTTCAGCCGTGCAGGAGAAAGCTTTTTAGGCCTCGGTGCGGAGAAAGCCGAGGAATTGGCTGACGGTTTAATGGTGTTGCGTGACCAAAAAAAAATACTCTCAATATTTTCCGTACGCGACAGCCAGGCACAGGCTATCAGCGAAAAAACCAAAACGGTTTGGCTGTTAGCTTGTCAGGTTCCGGGTGTGAGTCGTGATGATACAGTGACAGGGCTCATGCGAGCCGTCCATAACTTAGAAATGATTCGAGATAAACATGACTAAACAACAACAGTTAACACCCAGTGAAAAAGGTTACGCGAGTTTCAGTGACATGAGCGCGTATTATGATGCCTATGGCGGCTGTTTTATTCCAGAAACCTTAATGCCGGCCATTGATGAGTTAATCCGTCAAATAGAGGCAATTACACAACAGGCCGATTTCCGCGACGAACTCTCTAATTTGTTGGCAACATATGTGGGACGTCCGACACCGTTAACTTATGCGAAAAACCTATCGGATGAACTTGGGTTTCAGATCTGGTTAAAGCGGGAAGACCTCGCCCACACCGGAGCACATAAAATCAACAATGCACTGGGTCAGGCATTGCTCGCAAAACGCATGGGAAAGCATCGTATCATAGCGGAAACCGGCGCAGGTCAACATGGTGTCGCCACCGCGACCGTATGCGCTTTACTGGGACTGGACTGTACTATCTATATGGGGTCAGTCGACGTAGAGCGTCAAAAGCTCAATGTATTTCGCATGGAATTGCTTGGTGCAAAAGTTGTCCCGGTTGAAAATGGGACGAAAACACTGAAAGACGCTATTAACGAAGCTATTCGCGACTGGGTGACTAACGTTGACAACACATACTACCTGTTAGGGTCTGCATTAGGACCCCACCCATACCCGAAAATTGTCCGTGAGTTTCAAAAAATAATCGGTATTGAAGCAAAGCAAGCATTTCAATCTAAGTTCCCGGGTGAGTTGCCTACGGCAGTGGTGGCTTGTGTCGGCGGCGGTTCCAATGCGATTGGCTTGTTTCATACCTTCATTGACGAACCGTCAGTGCGGTTGATTGGCATCGAAGCCGCAGGCAAAGGAATTGAATCTGGCCAGCATTCGGTTCGACTTGCCAAGGGTGTTCAACCAAAGCCGGGCGTCCTACAGGGATGCTATTCCTTTGTTTTGCAAAATGCGGAAGGTCAGATTCAGGAAACACACAGTATTGCACCCGGACTTGACTACGCCATGGTCGGTCCAGAGCATGCGCAACTGTGGCAACAGGGGCGTGCAGAATACTACAGTGCAGATGATGAACAAGCCCTGGCGGGTCTTAAGCTTTTAACCCGAACGGAAGGCATTATACCAGCATTAGAAAGTGCCCACGCCATTGCCGGTCTCGTGCAACTTTCAACGACATTCAACGAACAGGATCGCGTCATTGTTAACATCAGTGGTCGCGGCGATAAAGATATGATGGCGATATTCGAGCGAAGCCAACACGGGGATGCCAAATGAAAGCACAATTTATAAATGAACTTGACCAGGCATTTATCAACGCTAAGAAAAGGCATCGAGCCGCGATCATGCCGTTTTTGACTATGGGTTATCCCGAAGAAAACCTGTCGTTGCGTTTGCTGCAAACCTTGTCTGATAGCGGCGCAGACATTATCGAAGTTGGCATTCCCTACAGTGATCCGCTAGCCGATGGGCCTGTGATACAAGCATCATCGCAGGCCGCGCTGGAGCGGGGAATGACGCCTGAAAAAACCTTCGAAATTTTGACCGGATACGCCGATAGCGAGTGCACGGCCTCGTTGGTGATCATGACCTATTACAACATATTGCTGCAAATGGGATTAGAGCACTTTGTTGAAAAGTGTCGATTCGTTGGCGTACGTGGAGTGGTCGTGCCGGATTTACCATTGGAAGAAAGTAAGACGTTAAAAGTTTTGTTGGACAACGCACATATTCACCTTATTCACTTCGTTGCTCCTAATCTGTCCGACGAAAGAATCAAGAAAATCGCCCAAAGCGCCAGTGGGTTTATCTACCTCATATCGGTTACTGGTGTCACCGGGCAACGACAAAATGTACCCGATAATGTGGCGTCACTGTGCGCACGTATTCGACAATATACCGATACACCAATCGCGTTGGGGTTTGGTATTGGTCACGCGGAACAGGTCTCTCAGGCAGCAAAAAATGTCGACGGGGTCATTGTCGGAAGCGCGTTGATCAAACAAATCAGTGAGCCAGAATCCGCCATTGACAATGCGGCCGTATTTTTACGTGAGATTTCGGCTTATGAATAACGTTGCCATAAAGGTTTGCGGGATAACGCAACCGCAAGATGTCGTGGCCCTTGGCGAACAGGGTATTGAGTATATGGGCTTTATATTTGTTGAGGGGTCAAAGCGGCAGCTAACCGAACGCAGCTGTCTGGGTCTGTTGAACCATGTGCCCAAAGCAACGAAATCTGTGGCGGTATTCATGAATCAATCGCTTACGTTCATACAGTCCATACTGAAAGAGTTTCCGGTAGATATCGTGCAATTGCATGGAGAACAAGACGGTGACCTTGTGAAGTTGCTGGATCGCCCAGTTGTACAACGCCTGCACCCATTTACGTGGTTACAGAGATCGCAGTGCACTGAGCACAGTAATTTAAAAGCTCACTTACTGGACCCAGGCGCTGGGCATGGAGAAACGTTTGATTGGGGAACGCACCTGCATACAGGAGTAGAAATCAACTTGTCGAAAGCTTGGTTGGCAGGGGGGCTTTCGCCCGCAAATGTTTCCGAGCACGTACGCCTATTGCACCCCGCCGTGGTCGATGTGTGTTCTGGCGTCGAAGCAGACGGAAAGCCCGGCCATAAATCGATTGAAAAAGTAATTTCCTTCATAAAAGAAGTTCGTGGTGCCACTAATGGGAGCCCTAAATGAACCTAAAAACGACAGCCTATATAGAGCTGACTCTTGCGATGATGATCGTCGGGAGCTTGTCAGTTGTAGGAAAAAAAGTGATCGAGATTTTTCCGGTCATGTTGTCCAGTGTACTGACCTTGTCAATGGCGGCCGTCGGAATGACAGCCATTCATCTGATCATCGTTGGTCGGCTACCAGTGCTAAACTGGCCGCAATTCAAATATCTGTTTTTGCAGACTCTGTTCGGCGTGGTGTTGTTTAGAGTATTTTTTCTTTATGGTCTATATTGGTCTTCAGCGTCAATGGCCGGAATTCTTATAGCCTTAACCCCGGTCGTGATTGCTCTGCTATCCATTGTCATGCTGCGTGAAAAAGTGGGCGTCGTAGTTTCTACTGGCATTGGACTATGTGTCGTTGGCGTCGCATTGTGTCAGTCTTCAGAAATAATGATGAGCAATAATTGGCAAGCGTTGATTGGCATCGGCCTCGTACTGTTAGCGGTTGTGTGTGAGGCACTGTTTACGGTGCTTCGGAAAAAGCTTACCCATCAGGCATTAAACCCAGTCACCTCCAATGTGTATTTGTGTGTGATAGGTGCCGTCTTATTTTTGCCCTTAGGTCTCTATGACTTACGTTCGTTTGACCTGAGTTCAGTTCAGGCCAGTGACTGGTTGCTTATCGTATACACAGCCGTATTTGTCAATATCATTTCATTTGTGTTGTGGTTTAGAGGGGTAGATAAAGTAGACGCCACGACAGCAGGTGTTTTTACAGTTGTTATGCCGGTGACGGCACTTATTCTATCAAGTGCGTTATTGGGTGAAGTCATTACAGTGCCGATTATCGGTGGCATTATGGTTGTCATTGCCGGATTGATTTTCGTGATTACACCAGTACAAACGCTTCAGTCTGCCGCGAATAGAGTTCGAAACCCATTTGGAAAGCAAAGTATCAAAGGAGGTGATGTATGAATGTTGTTATTATCAATCGTCGGTTTTATGGCTGGAATTGGAATGCACCGAAAACAAACTACCATGGTGTCATTGACCATACTCAACATCAGGTTCATTACATTATTGACGGAAACAGCAAACAGGGCTTGCATGAGGAAGAGTACCTAAACGCCGACATAATTGAACTTCCGTCGTTGGATCTCTCAGATCTGATTAAGGAAACGGTTCGACGTTTGCGTACCCAGAAACCGGTAGACAGGATTATCGCACTCAATGAAGAAGATATATTACTGGCATCGCAGTTACGTGATGAACTGAACATAGGCGGTGTCCGGGAAACAGAATTGGCCCGGTTTCGTAACAAAATTCTAATGAAAGAAATCTTACAACACAGAAAGATAGCGGTACCGGAATTTACCGTTGCAAACAACGCACAGCAAATTGTGGAGAAATTTGGTTATCCCGTGGTTCTTAAACCATTGGATGGCGCCAGTTCCAAAGGTGTAAAGATAGCCTGTGACGAGAATGAGTTGCATGCCGACCTTAAAGACATCGGTGACCAATTACCCTATTACGAAGCGGAACAGTTCATCTCTGGAAGCATTTTTCATCTTGATGGATTTATGAATGACTTGAAAATCGTCTTTTGTCAGGTTTATCAGTACTACAACAGTTGCTATGCATTTGCTAACGGCTCACCAGTTGGCGTAATGATGGTGGACGATGAAGAGCGTCAGCAAAAACTCAATGCATTTGCCGAAAAAGCACTGGCCGCGCTTGAACTGCCGAATGGACCATTTCACTTAGAGCTTTTCATAGACACGCAAGGTGAGGTTCGTTTTCTGGAAGTAGGCGCAAGGGTCGGTGGGGCGTTTGTGGCGCCTTGTATTGAGAAACGATGGGGCATCAGCTTGTTTGAAGAAAATCTAAAGCTCCAAATGAATGGTTTTTTAGACATACCGCGACTCGAAAGCTGCCAGCCCAACAACCATTTGTATGGTTGGCTGCTGTTCCCAGTGCCAGCCGCTAAACATTGCGTGGTTGAATCGGTGGAATTCTCAAAGCAAGGGTTGTTGCCTGGCTTAATTGAGGCAAGGTTGCCCCAGAAAGCCGACCGCGTTGATCAGTCTGGTGGCTATATTCACACTGGTGGCACTTTCTTAATTGAAGGGAAAAGCCAGAATGATCAACTTGAACTCATAAAAGATATCATTGAACGGTACCGAATTACTTTTAGTAAACCTTTAGAAACTCGAGGAGCTAAACTCGACTTCTTCGGCGTTTACTGAGAAAGACTGGTACAAAAACGTTGAATCAGTGGCGGGCTGATATTCAGGGAACAGCGAAAGACGTTCAATCACCGGATGATCGACTAGAGATTGCCAAACTTAAATCCGAGTTAAAATCAGTTAGAAATCTGGAGCGTTATCTAGAGGGTTAGAAGCAGCAACAAGTCTAACGGTTATACCATGGGCGCTGCTTTTCTGAAACTCTGAAAGGTCCTGCGGTTTTTCCGTCCAAAAAGGACGAAATCCCTAGCGGCCCGCTAAACATAAGTCATACAGAAGGGTATTATTTATTTTTGGTATGTGGGCAATTGGCTCTTGAAAGCTGAAATCAAAAACTTACGAACGACAGTGTCCTTTTTGGACTGAAAACCGCAGGACCCAAGTAAGTGTCACATTAGGCAGGGATGTTCACAGAACCCTACCTTGGAATGCAAATCTAAACTATAAAGTTGTTGAATTTGCGCTCACGCTCATTCGACTTCTAAAGTGGGGTTCTAACCCCCAATTTGTTCAGGCCTAAGTGGGTCAGACCTGACATTCAGTATGACGATTTGTCGGGTGCTGATGTGTAGTCCTTCCTATCGCTAAAACTTTCATTAACCTTCTTGCCCAACCAACTAATAATTGCCTGTGTGGTCTCTTCAGGCTTTTCTTGCTGTATCCAATGGCCGCAATCTAAGCTAACAATCTCTATGTTGGGTACAAACTCGGGCAGTTGTTCAAACTTTGAGATCATATCTCGGGCGGGCAGGGTATATGGAGAATGATTTGGTAGGGACTCTCAGTGCTATGTCACTATTTATCCACACCGGCGCCTTGGGATAGATCAAATTGACAACTTAAGCGCGAGTGTGGATGATGAATGAGCCCTAGGGATGGCAGTTAAACCAGAAAGCCGTATAGGCCACCAGCGTAATAACCGCTCAGGCCGCAGATGAATCTGTGAGCTGGTTTTCATGACTAAAATCCGATAATTATTTGAGGAAAATCAATGAAATTACTGCACAAGAAAAATCTCTTCTGTTGGAGTCAATTTGATAATGACCGTAATATCGATTTTCACAGTTATCTTTGGGTGAGGCCCGAGGGTAACGTTGTTTTTGACCCGCTGCCCTTGTCGCCTCATGATGAACTTCACCTAAAGTCCCTAGGCGACGTGAGTCATATTATCATTTCAAACTCTGATCACATTCGTGATGCAGGAAAGCTAGCTCAATTAACGGGTGCCAAAATTGTTGGGCCATCAGGAGAACAACATTCTTTTCCAATTCAATGTTCGCAATGGTTGCAAGAAACGAAGGATTTTATTGCGGGGCTCGATGTCTATTCATTAAATGGTTCCAAGACGGCTGGCGAGCTGGCTTTTGTAATTGAAGGCGAAACCTTAATTACCGGGGATCTTATTCGGGCCCACAGTGCTGGTAGTCTTTGTATACTTCCTGCAGCTAAGTTAAAAGACTCTGATCAGGCCAAAGAATCCGTCAGAAGGATTGCCTCTATCCCAGGGATCAAGGCAGTTTTACCGGGCGATGGCTGGCCAGTATTTAACAATGCCGAGCAAGTTTTAGCTGAGCTGATCGCGCTATGTGAACCAACCACATAACGGATGCATAACCAGATGTGCATAACCGGACACACACCCTAAAACGTTGTGGCCGTGGTGCTTAAAAGGATGCTTACAAAAGCTTAATTAGACACCCACTTTAGTACCAAAACCAAATATCGACCCATTAAAAATACAGGCAACAACTATCCTGACACAGGGGGCAGTCACCGAGCATTCTAAGTTATAAACATTGAAGAATACGCTATAAGTAGCTGATTAGCATGGCTTTGATTCTGACCATCTCAATTGGGGTTTGTACTGTTCAGGCAAATCCTAGGTCAGTAGGGGCGCAACTTTCGGAATGTTAAAGTGGGTGTCCTATTAAGCTCTATTAAGCCCAATTAAGCCTCCGTAAAACTTGTTCATACCAGTATAGGGGTTGGTGAAAATCTACAGACTCTGATTGCAGCACCCGTTCCACCACCGACAGATTTGAATGGAATTGCCCAAGTGTAGAGCCACAAACGGGTTGGCCGGTATTAACCAGGCCTCGGCTCTGTGCAAAAATGCATTGGACTGCACTTGGTACCAACGGTTTTCTGGTGCAATAGCAACGGCTAACTTTTAGCTAGATCCAGATGGGTGACTGATTACCACGCTGGGCGTGGTAACAAACCAACGACGAAAACCTGGGGTGTAAGACCAAACGAATCTGAGTGTCTTTTATCATGCTAACCGCATGAGGGTTTTTCATGGCCGTTTGACACCAGCTTCCTAATGGATGACCCCTATGATTTCTTTAGATTTAAATTTTCCAGTATTGGCTCTATCGAATCCTCAGTTAGCTCAACTTTATTAAGAATAGTGCGAACCTTCTCAATATTTTTTTTCTCAACTGCATCATCAAATTCGTCCATCAAGCTACTTACGTAAAGGCGCTCGTTTACTGTCATACCTAAGTATTTATTGTCCATCTATTTATCCTACGGCTTGAGTACTGAAAAATCAGTTATGTTTACGTTTTTCGGATCGATTATAAGTTCCGGAAGACCTCCCATATTTCCATCTAATGGCAGCGCTGATCTTGATTTAATAATATCCGAAGTATTAGCTTTCCCCTTGATTAGAAAATCAGACGTATTTGTTGATCCACTTGCTCCGCCAGAAGGCAAGCCGGCAGCATCTCTGAAATTACGCACCTTTCGAGGGTCTTTAGTTGTCCACGAAAAACCTTTTGCTCGTGCATCTCCACCAAAAACTCGGTAGACGTCAACCGTGGCATCCGCTTTATTAGCAACACCCCCAGCCGCCCCATAAACCCGGTTAGATACCTTAACCCCGAACCGCCCAAAAGCCCCTAATGCCAAGCCGGCGGCATGTTCGACGGCCCTGGCTGCCACCACATCCCCCAGGGTTTTGTCGCCGCTTTGTATCGCTTTGGCGTCTTGATAGCCATCATAGGCCGCCCAGCCTTTATCGGCCAGCCATAAACCACCGAGGATGATTGGGATAAAGGCTATATTGCCGTCCGGGTCCACATGGATTAGCGGATTATTATTCGCATACGCATACCGATTAAAGGATATCGGATTGGCCGGGCTATAGGCCATCGGGTCCGGGGAGATAAACCGTTTGGCATCGGGGTCGTAATAGCGACCGCCGAAGTAGTACAGGCCGGTATGAGGATCGAATTTTTTGCCGGTATAGGCCGGGTCACTGGGGTCGGGTCGTGAATACCCGCCAGAGTCGCCATAGCTCTTATAGTTGTTACCGACGATGGGGGTATAAACCCCATCGTCGTCGCTGGTCCCCATGACATTGCCAAGATGATCGGTGTGGTAGAAGGTGTTAAAACGTTCCGCCGAGGCCAGGGGTGTGAGGGCCAGTAGGCACAGACAGGTGATCACCTGAACCATCAGGGTGGGTCTGCGCAGCGTTGACTTAGACTTCATGGTCGGCTCCCTTGCGGTTGG
>Ga0209194_1000371_pt1 | contig 37630 bp, 36 predicted proteins | sample COGITO_mtgs_1004_FD_184787 | JGI IMG/M metagenome (GOLD analysis project Ga0209194, IMG submission 184787) | Pelagic marine microbial communities from North Sea - COGITO_mtgs_100413 (SPAdes) (version 2) | ecosystem: Environmental > Aquatic > Marine > Epipelagic ... | reverse complement strand
TCAGGGCTGCTGCCGCTGAGCGAGAGTGCACCTTCGTGCGTGCCTCCCGTAGCGAGGTTGGTCGCGCGACGCAGTCCTTCCTGTAGCTGGCGGCGGTAGGCGGCAAAGCCGACGTTCTCTTTCTCGACGCCTGCTGCTAGACCGATACCGGCTTTGGCTCTAACAACTTTGAGCTTGTGCTGAAGTTCTTCGTACTGCGCGAAGGCTTCTTCTCGGGCAATCTCGTTCTTCGCAGTCAGGTCGATCAGCTGCTTCATCCGTTTGACGAGTTCGGTGTCGGTCTTCAGCAGGGCGATCGCACTATCGGCAGCTCGTATCCCTTGAGAGCGTTTCTCTGCTTCTGTGGTCATCTGGTCTACGAACTGGTCGGCACCCTGTTCGTCGAAACTCAGCCAGTCAGTCGGTAGTTTGACTCCAGGGGGGAGCTGTAGGTTCTCTAGGTTGCTTGGGTTGAAGCTGTCGTCGGTTAGGCGGCTTTTAGTTTGAATCTGCTTCTCTAGGCGTTGGGCGAGTAGAAAGGCCATCGGGTTGTTCTCCTGATTGGGTTAGGGATATAAACGGTATTCGATGCGGTTGAGGCGTTTGTGGAAGTTGAACGCTTGGTCTACGTCTAGGGCGATCGCACTCCCGGCGCATAGCAAGATGCCGAATAGCAGGATGTGCGTCAGCGTGATGCGCGATTGCTTCAGCCGCTCGATTGTTTGCTGCTGCTGGCCGTCGCTGTTGCGCAAGAAGGCTAAGGCGTTCTGGTGCGCTTCAAGCTGGCTTTCGAGATGGCGCAGGCTGTCGCTGAGCGTGTCGAGCTGTTGACTGTGCAGGTCGTCGGCACTCGATAGGCGTTCAACTTGAGTGACAGCACTTACAAGGGCGGATTTGTGTTTGTCTAAACGGCGATCTCCACGTTCTTGACTATCGGTGAGAGCTTCAACCTGGGTGGCCAGGTGCGTCACTTTCACTCTGACTTTGGCTTGCTCTTCGGTCAGTTCGGACAGGTCAGCTAGTTCGCTTAGGCTAATTTCTCTGGGCGGGCCTTTCGATGGAGTCTCAGCGCTGGCGATTCCACCACCGAAGAGTTCTTGATTCAGGTCGCGTCTATTCGCCATCGAACCAGCCTCCTACCGTTTGACCGATGGCGGCAGTGCGGTATTTGGCATCGAGCACCGGGTCTAGCCAGCGGGCGGCTCGCCAGCCGGTGTAGGTGCCGCTGCCGAACAGTACGGCGCTGAGGCTAAGAAGCAGGAGAAGGCGGATAAACATGATGGTTTCTCCGGGGGGATATTAGGAGATAGCTGTCCGCGTACGGGCGCGAACAATGCGGTGTAGGCGTTATCTGGTGGCTGTCTCAGCCGAGGACATCGAGACTGGCTGAGGACTGGCCGAGGACGGGTGCGAACAGCCCGAGGACAACGCGAGGACAGTGACGATTAGGTTGGCAGTCAGCAAGATGCAGCCGAGCACTAGCAGCAGCGCAGACGCTTTCTGCCAGACGGTCGGCGCTAGGGTGACTCGGACGGTGGGCAGCGCTCGGGCAGTGCCATATTCGTCGAACCAGACGCTGAGAGCAGACGAATCGGCTGCGGCTTCGAGGCTGAGAGCTGTTGGCGCAGCTGCGAGAAAGGGTTGTCTGCTTTCGCGGCACCCTCGTTAAAGCCTTTGAGGAAGGCAGTGAATGCCTGTTGGTTCACGTAGTCGGCACTCTGCTGGCCGATGGCATAGGCGTCTGCGGAGACATCTTTAGCAAGCTGCTCGGTGACGGCGACAACTTCGGACTGGACGGCACTAGCGGTGTTCAAAGCTTGAGGATTGCGTAACTGAGAGGCTTTAGGGGTGGCTTGACGCGGATCGTGTTTAGGCATTGTTTCCATACTCCTGATTGAGAAATTGTGTGGTGGTGCGGCCTGATGCAAGGGCTTCTAGGTAGCGACCCAGCAAGCGCAGGTCATCCATCGTGTAGAAACCTTCTGAATCTGCTTGAACACCGATTCGCTTGCGCCAGGTGCGAAGGGTCTCTGAGATGACGGGCTTTCCTCTGACCATCGCGGCAAATTCGCGCAGCTGAAACGGGGTGACCCGCTCGTCGGCAGACTGGGCTAGAACCTCGACGGCAGTGGACGGGGACGCTTCTGAAACGCTCACGAAGCGCATAGAAATGGGCACGGATAACCTCCTCCTTCGATGCTGGTTTGCTCGGCATCGCTGAACCGTTTCTGAATTTATTTGAGCTGGGCAAGAAACCGGCAGCCCGGTTCTTGAAACGCTCATCTTTAAGTCGAAATGTTGCGATATGCGATCGCTTAAAACACAATAACACCATTTTAGGTACTTTTGAGGTACTTTTATGAGTGTCAGGCGCAGCAGTTGCATAAAACAACCAGAGGTGACACATTTGAGACACTGCTTAGACGTATGTGAAAGGCCGATGCCTAGAATTCAAGTCACTCTGCCAACTCCTGTTCTGGAGTCACTAGAACGGTGGGCGAAAGCTCGTGGACAAGCTACAGCTAGCTGTGCTGCCGTAGCCCTAGAGATTGCCATCAGGCAAGCAGAGGAAAAGGGAGAAATTCCAAAAGAGCAGAAAACTACCGCCAGTACGGAGGTTTAGAACGTAGTAGATAGCTGATAAATTCCCACTAAAAAACGGCCCAAACCAAAAGGTTCAGACCGTCGTCTAGTTACCGATTAAAGTAAATCCTGTAGCCTTCACAATCTAATAACTGACTACTTTGGCGAGCTGACAGTTATTGATTTTTTCTCAGAGGGCAACGGGGATAGAAGCGTGCGGGGCTCCGTACGTTGTTTTCATGGTACTCGATTTTAGTAGACACCGTAAGCCTTCCAGCGAGATCGTAGCGGTGCGTTCCTCACAAGCCAACCACAGTGCGGCTTCCCAGTATGTAAAAAGTTTCTTCGTGCAGCACTTTTCTGAAAAAGTACTGCTTTCTGATCAGAAAAACACTCCTTTCTACAAAAAACACCTCCCCTTCTGCGAAAAACACCGCACTTCTGCGGCAAAATCTATCGATTTTGTGACTAATTCATCGCAAAATAAAGCGGATCAGACGGCTGCAATGCTATCGCCTCCACCAGCCGTCTGTCATGCGCCTGACGACGCTGCCCACTTCTACAAACTCTGGACAGCTCTCCCCAGCTGGTCGCCCATCATCAAGAAGGCCGAGGGCTGGTTCACTATCGTCAATCCGTCTGGCAAAAAGGTGCCGCTCGTCTTAGGCACCGTTGAGTCTTATTACCGGCGGCACATTATCCTCGGTAAGCGCTTCGGCAAGCTCACCAACTACCTGATGATCGACATTGATACCAATAGTCCTTTCCATCCTCGCAACGGTGGTATCGAGCAGATCCTCACGGCGATGGAATCGCTTGGGCTCTGTCGGTTCCTACTGATACGCTCTAGCGATTCAGAGGGACTCCATATCTACTTTCCTTTGGCTGAGCCGGTCAGCTCCTGGGCGATCGCCTGCGCAGCTCATGCTGCCCTCACTGCCGCAGGTATCACCGTTGCCGGGGGCATCTGCGAGCTGTTCCCCAACAAGAAAGCGTTCAACGCTGAACACAACGGTCATCGCCTACCGCTGCAAGACGGCTCTTTCATCCTCGATAGCGACTTTCGTTGCATCGGCAACAGTAAGACCGTCTTCTTACGCCAGTGGCAGCTCTGCGCCGCTCACCAGGGCGATAAGCAGCTAACTGAGGCGCTCGCAGAGAAACGTAAGCCTGTACCCAAGCCTGTACCTGTCGGCGCACTGCCTCCGATTGCTTGGTCTGATAAAGGGCAATCAAACGACATCATGCGGCAGCTCGTCAACTATGGCGATGCTGTCGTGGGACATAAGACCATTCCTTCACTCGGTAACTGGATTGTAGCTATAGCGCCTCAGCTACCCGGTTTCCTCCAGTTTGCTAGCGATGAGTCACGCAACGACTTGACGCGGCGTAACTGGGCCTACCGGTGGGCAAAGAGTCATTTCAAGGCCGGTCGCCTCTATGCTGCGAAGTCTAGTTCTAACCATAATGCTGTGGTCGCAGCTGAAGCACTAGAACGTTTACTAGTTGCTCTAAAGAGACTCGTTATCGTCGATAAGCTTGGCATTAAAAAACTGTGGCATCAGCTCTCTGATATCTCTAAGGAGCTATTCGGGGTGGGGTTTGGTTGGAAGCTATTTCAGAAGCATCGAGCGCTCATTCTGGAAAAGGTTAGTAGTTCTTGTAGCGTTGGCCTCTCTAGAGGTAATGGGGAGGATAAAAAGCTTTCTTCTTCGGAGTCGGCTGTAGCGGAAATTGCTGAGGCTGGAAAAGGAGCTAAAAAGCATCTACCTGAGTTATCAACAGCTAGGTGCATGACCCCTAGTAAGAATGCGGCTTTGAGCACGTCTACCCCCCCTTCTGGGCGAGCAGATTTAGAGGGTTGCAATGAGCCTGAGCTAGCGATGGGAACCGTTGTTTTCTTCCAGCAGCCTGGAAGTTCTATAGAGAGGGTTGAGACGCGGATAACGGGTAAGACAAATCAGCTAGATGGAACGGTGCTCTATCGGCTGGAGAAGGGCGCTGAAGGCGTGCCTTTGATGGTGGAACGCAGTTGTCTGATGGTGGTAACGGAGGAGGCGCAACTCGTGTCGAAGCAAGCAGGGGTTATTAGGGCGACGGCGGCACAGCTGCTACAGGTGCTGGGTCAGGCTTGTCCATTTGTCGGGCCGGGGCTGTGGACGGTGAAGCGTAATGAGGTGACCGCTAAGGTTTGGAATTCTTTGAAACGGCTTATTGAATCGGAGGAGGTCGCTGGCGAAATGAGTATAGTCTGGGATAACAAAGAGCGCGGATAACGTTATCCACACAATCAAAACTAGGTAACTAAACAAAAAGCACAGCAGATATGAACGGATTTATAGGGAGATAAGAGCTTGTGTCAGTAGTTATCGCACTTTTTAATCAAGCAGGCGGCGTCGGCAAAAGTACTCTGACTGTCAATATCGGCTATCACTTGGCAGAGCTTGGAAGTAGAGTTCTGCTAATTGACATGGACCCACAGGCATCTTTGACTATATTTATGGGTATAGAGCCTTCAGATCTAGAGCAGACAGTCTATGACGCATTGATGAACGAAGACCCTCTGCCAATTCGCAAGGATCTTCACAATATGGATTTAGCTCCCTCTAACCTCAATCTTTGCCTTGCTGAACAAGAATTAGTCACGGCTGATATGCGTGACACCCGATTAAAAGAAGCGCTAAGCCCACTACAGGGTGATTATGATTTCATTTTAATTGACTGTCCGCCTAGTCTGGGGTTGCTCAGCTATGTAAGCCTGGTTGCAGCAACGCATATTCTCATTCCAATTCAAACAGAATATAAAGCACTAAGGGGCACTGAACTGTTAATTCAGACGGTTGGGCGAGTAAAACGTCGAGCGAACAAAAGGATTAGAATCGCTGGCGTCATTCCTACTATGCATAACGCTCGCACCGTTCAAGGCGATGCCAGTTTGCAAGCAATTAAAGAACAGCTTTCTCAGGTTGGAAAGGTTTTTAATACGGTGCCACGCGCCACTGATTTTGCAAACGCATCACAGGCACATAAGCCGTTAGCTCTCTTTTCGCCCAAACATCCTGCGGTTGAAATTCTTCAAAATATTGCAAAGGAGCTGAAGACCCTTTAATGCCTTCTAAGAAAAAGCAAATTACTCCTCACAAGTTCAAGGGCATAGATGATTTCCTCAACGGTCAGTCCGCTAGCGACGCTGTCACTGAGTCAGTTTCTATTGATCAAATAGTCTTGCCAGCGAACCAACCCCGTCGCTATTTTGACAAGAAGGCGATGCAGGAGTTGGCAGCTTCGGTGCGCCAGCACGGAATTCTACAGCCCTTGCTTGTTCGAGCTGTAGAAGGAGATCGCTACGAGCTAGTGGCTGGAGAGCGGCGTTACCGGGCTGCTAAAGCAACCGAGATGGAAACCATTCCCGTCATTATCAAAAAAATGTCAGATGACGATGCTACCGAAATCGCTATTCTAGAAAATCTCCAGCGCCAGGATCTAAACCCTATCGAGGAAACAGAAGCGGTTCTCGATCTGATCTCCAAGAGGCTCGGTCAGTCACGAGCAACCGCTATTTCACTCCTCAACCGAGCCTCTCACACTGGGCTAAAGAGCGCGGATAACGTTATCCACACTTCTGAATGGAAAATTATCGAGTCTGTATTTGAGATCGTCGGGAGGTTCACACCTGAGAGCTTTCGGTCTAACCGGCTACCACTCCTCAAGCTTCCGATCGATGTTCTTGAGGAACTCAGAACCGGATCTATTCAGTACACGAAGGCTCGCGAAGTCGCAAAGATTCAGGATTCAGAAGCTAGGCAGAGCCTACTAAGTGAGGTTATTACTAGCGATATGCCTCTGCGCGAAATCAGAGCGCGCATCAAGGAATCCAAATCAACGGCATCTTCCCCATCGGCAAAGAAAGAGTCTGCGCAGAAAAACGTGTTTATCAAGCGCATAGCGAGCATTCAAGCCAAGGTAAAACAATCCAATATTTGGAGTGACAAAAGCCGCGCTAAAAAGGTTAAGTCACTCTTGGCTGAGATAGAAGCTCTTATTGATGCGGAGTAACAAAAATGAACGAGTCTCTTGCGTTCAATGGGTTGGTTGATGAAGTTCGTCAGCTCATTGACGAAGCGAAGCAGAAAGTTGCGGTTGCGGTCAACGCAGAGCTGACGCTACTGTACTGGCATGTTGGTAAATGTATTCAAGCTGAACTTCTAAAGGGTCAGCGAGCTGAGTACGGGAAACAGGTAATTCAAACCCTTTCTGAGCAGCTCACTCAGCTCTATGGACGTGGATGGGGAACAAGACATCTATGGAATTGTCTTCGTTTCACTGAGCAGTTTCCTGACTTAGCAATTGTGAATACGGTGTGTGCACAATTGAGTTGGTCTCATCTGCGACTGCTAAGTTCGATGGATGACACATTAAAGCGCGACTTCTACATTGAGATCGCACAGCTTGAGAGATGGAGCTTTCGCCAGTTAAAAGAGCGTATCAACTCGATGTTGTATGAGCGTACGGCCCTATCCCGTAAACCTGATGACACAATCCGACAAGACCTCGCTCAGCTACGTAACGAGCAGGAAATTTCACCTGACCTTTTACTTCGCGACCCGTACATTCTAGATTTTCTAAATCTCAGCGATCGCTACACCGAAAGCGATCTTGAAGATGCCGTCTTAAGAGATATTGAAAAGTTCCTAATAGAGATGGGTGCAGGGTTCACTTTTGTTAGCCGTCAGAAACGTTTGCAGATTGACGATGACGACTTCTACATAGACTTATTACTGTTCAACCGCAAGCTCAAACGATTGGTTGCTATCGACCTCAAGTTAGGCAACTTCCGCCCTGAGTACAAGGGCCAAATGGAACTCTATCTGCGCTGGCTTCAGAAGCATGATAGAGAGCCTGACGAGCTGCCGCCAATTGGCATCATCTTGTGTGCAGGTAAAAAGCAAGAGCAGATCGAGCTGCTGGAATTGGATCGCAGCGGTATCCACGTTGCTGAGTATCTGACCGTCTTGCCACCGAAAGAGGTTCTACAGTCAAAATTACAGGGGGTGATCGCATCAGCACGCCGTCGTCTTTCAGCATTGCCTACTAGCTCAGAGGAAGAATGATAGCAATTAGCAAAAGCGCAACTACCGCTGCATCGTAAACCCGTGAGATTAATGCTTCTACCCCTAAATGAAGTGGCGTGTATCTAATGTCAGATACACGCCACTTCATTTAGGGGCTCTCGGGAAGCTGTGAAAATAGCAGGAGAGTATTGTGAGAACTCAAGCCTCTCCGCATTGGAAGTACTGTTGAAGCTCTAGTAAAACGACCTTCGCTGCAAAGTACTTTGCCTTCTGTTTCTTAGAAGACGTAGCCTTACCGCTGAAGCTCCGGCCTTCAGCCAGAACGGTACAGGTGCATATGAACTCGGGCGTTTCTCCAGTGACCTCGTACTCCGGCAAAGCCCACATAAATGTCTGACAGAGCTGCTGCAAAAAGCCGATATAGTTTTGACCGTCCTTCAGTTGCTTCAGTAACAGTGGGTGCGTTATCGAGGTTGATGCTGGTGCCGAGGCTTTAGAAGGCTGAGTCTCTTCCTCTTCAGCAGAGGGCGGTAACAATACCTCTGACTCATCTATTTCCACCTCCACGCGGTCGCCATATTGAAACCGTTCTTGCAGCTTCACTAGCGTCTCTTTAGCGGCATCTTGTTTGCCTTTCTTTTTCTGTGGGGCAATCGATTTTCCGATGAAGGTCTGCTCCTGAACTTGCACGGTGCAGGTACAGATAAATTTAGGGCTTTCTCCTGTGAACTCATACGCGGGCAGCATCCAGCCTAACGATTGAGACAGCTCTTGCAGTAACCCCACGAAGTTCTGACCGGCTTCGAGCGGAGCGCTCAGAGTGGGGGGAACTGTGAAGTTGGATGGTTGAGCAGGCTCGGCAACCTCGTGTCGAGGTGCAGTGAGTTCTGATGATTTTGGTAGCGCTGTCCGTTGCACTGGCGACACTAGCTCATCTGAGACATAGGCTTCTAGCCACTTCAGACAGGCTATGTGGCGGGCACTCTGTTTGCGCTGACTTTGTGCGGGCGCTTTCGTCGTGGTGACCTGTCCCGCTATCAATACTTCTGCCCAGAACAGAAAGGGGGGCAAGTCCTGGCTTTCTTCTACGTAGTCGAGCAGTTCCCAGTCTGGCTCTTGAGTCGTGGCGATCGCAAGTACGCTGGTCGCATCTTCTGGGCGTTGCTGAAGCGCAGCTAGGATGCGGCTCTGTATGGTTAGGTTTTTGCTGTGGATGAGCAGTAGGTACATGGACTGGATCGATAGCTGCTCTTGCTCCAATCGCTTCATCGCGGCTGACTGTATCGGCTCGAAGTTATTCTCTTTGGCGGCGTGTTTAACGATGCGGCTGAACTCTTTCTCTGAGAGCGCGGCTAGGGCGGCGGTCGTCTCTTCTCCTTCTATCTGCTTTTGATAGTCTCGCTGGCTACGCTCTTTGTAGAACGCTTTGGTTGCTGCTGCTTCTTGTTGGTTGTGGGTGGCGATATAGGTGCAGAGCTGCTCTAGTTCAATCTTGCGATACGGATGGGGCTGCTCGTGGATCAGCGCTTTGATAATGCGATGGTTCAGCAGGTCGGGTAGGCGGCGGATTGGGCTAGTGAAATGGCAGTAGGCGGTGAGATTTAACGCAAAGTGACCGATTAGCGTGGGGTTGTACTCGGCTTTGTTCAGCCAGTTCTGAAGCTTTTGGCGAATAAGCTCCATGCTGCCGGTTGTTAGCAGAGCCTGCATGATCTGTTCGCGTTCGGGGGCGATCGTTCTGGCGGTGTGGTTTCGGTAGAGGGCGATCACGTCTCGTTCAGCAAACCAGTGGGCCACGGCGCGGTTCGCTAGGATCATAAATTCTTGAATGATCATCTGGGCGTGGAAGAGTTGTCCTTCCTGAATCGTTACGGCTCCGTTCTCATCGACCCAGAAGCCTGATGCGTTGAACAGTCCGCCTATCGCACCTTGGTTTCGGCGTTCTTGGTTAAGGCGTTCTGCCCAGCTTTGGCACAGCTGTAGTGATTCGTGGAAAGGATGCGTTTTGTTCTGGCATACCCGGTCGGCTTGTTCGTAGGAGAATCGTTTGGTGTTGACTATCCACGATTCAAAGATTTCGGTGGCCTGGATTTCGGCCTGGTGATTCAGGGTGACCTGGATTGTCACAGTGGGGCGAGGCTGGCCTTCTACTAGGCTGAGCTTGTCTTCGGATAGAGCGTGAGGCAGCATCGGGATATTGCCCCGACTTAGGTAGCGGGTTTGGGTGCGGGCTAGGGCAACTTTATCTAGAGGGCTACCGATGGTGACTAGCTCTGCTACGTCTGCAATATGGACTGAGGCGATCGCGCCCGTGAGGGTTGATTCAATATGGATGGCGTCGTCTAGGTCGCGCGAAGTGGGGCCGTCAATGGTGATGCCTTCCACCTGCGGGCGTTGCCATAGCGTCTTGGGGAGGGTGAGGGCATTGGCCTGGTCAACTGCTTGCTGCCATGCTTTGTTCAAGGGGTTGGGGGAGGGGTTGGGGGAGGGTGGAGAGGGTGCCATGCTCAAAACTATAGCCAGTGGGATAGAACACTACATCAATACCCTCTCTGAGGGCTACCCATAATGGGTAGCCACATGGAAATACCGAAAAGACATTCAAGGTGTGCGTCTTGATTATCTCGATGATGGGCTATACCTTTTTGAAAGGGCGTACAAGAATCCCCTACTAGCGATCTTAGGAAAATCAGCACTCAAAACACAATGAGCTTTTCCCTCCCGCCTGACATCTCAGTTCAAAAAAAGCCGCTCGATAACGGAATGGTTTATCAGTTGCGACATAAAACACTTGGGCAACTAGGCCGGATTGTCTTGCAGGATAGCTCTGATGGGCTATGTCAGATCTCTAGCGAGGTTGCAGGTGAGCCAGATGATCCGATGACTCAAACCCGAGCACAGATTTTTGAACCGCTTAGCCAGCAGCTCGCAAAGGCCCTAAAGGTAGCAGTTGGAAAGGGGCAACAAACAGTCGTTAATCCGCTCTCTGAAAAGGCATTGCCTACGCCACCAAAGGAAAGCGTTACTACAGAGAAAATTCCTTGTCCCCGATGCGGCGAGATAGCGGCACTTATCATTGTCGCTAATCATGCTAAGGAAGTCGCGGAGATGGAAGACTGTGCTCAAAAGACACGTAGCATTTATGAAAATAGCGATGCTGCCGCCTGGATTGTTGGCGCTCCTGTCGGCACCATCGAAGGGGCTCCAGTTTCTCCCATATTGAGAGTGTGGCCGACACGTCACCCAATCAGATACGGCTCACCAAAGATGTTCTGTGCTGAGTTGGATGCTATTTTGCCGCGTCATTGTGGTGGAAGATTGCATGACAACTAGGCCTCTGTCCGAGACAAATGCAAAAACGCTCACATTTCGCCACAACCTTTACAGCGCAGTCAATTTACGATTGTCCTTAGTTACGTATTATAATCAAGTATAGAGAAAATTGGTGCGACAGAATAGGGGGTTCAGGCTGATGTGAGCGAAATTGGTCGTATCTCGGACAGGAGTCTGTGAGAGCTAACAATAGGGACAGAAGCTGAAAGAAGGTAAAAGAGTCAATGCGACTGGCAACATGGAACATCAACCGCTGTCGTCCTAAGACTGCAAGGGCTGACAGACTACAGAAGGGAATAAATCAAGTAAATGCAGACGTTTGGGTATTGACTGAGACGCACATCGACTTCTCGCCCGGACCCGGCTTTCAGCTTCTTGCTCATTCTGACAACGCACCTGATCGCAGGGCAGAGCACGGTGAATGCTGGGTCGCAGTCTGGTCACGATTAGATGGACATCGTGTTCAGCTAATAGCAAATCGCGAACGTGCGGCAGCAGCAAAGATTGGCGATTGCGCGGTAGTCGGTACAGTACTCCCCTGGTTATCTGACAGTCGAGAGCCGACGCTAACGGGTGAAGCCCTTTTTCGTAAAAGGTTGAGTGAGCAGGCAAGCGACTGGCAACGGCTGCGAGCTAAAGGAGCACTTTGCGTTGCCGGTGACTTCAACCAGGACCTACTATCGATTGGCCATTATTACGGCTCTAAAAACGGTAGGGTTGCGCTCAAGAATACGCTACTCTCATGCAATCTAGACTGTCTGACTGGCGGCGATCGCGATCCGCTCATAAATGAATCAGCACGGGCAAACATCGATCACATCTGTGTGCATAAGATGCTGACGTTGCAATCGTCAACAAGCTCAGCATGGCCTCCAACAGGCCCATTAGAGGGACTGACAGATCACTACTGCATCTATGCGGATATTGAACCAATATAAACGGGTGCTGCTGACTGCTTTCTTACAAGACCTCGGCTCAAATTACATCGCTAAATTAACGCCCCTTTTTTGACAGGGCAAACACCTAGACTCAAGCATTGACAGGTGATTGCGCAGCTCAAGCAGCAGCACTTCAGACAGCAAGGAAAACAACCGTTTTTTTGACGGTAGAGGTAAATGACATGTCTTTTGTAGCGAAGTTGAAGGTTTGGTCAATCGGCAAAGTTGCTAGGCAGCTAAATACCAAAAATTAGTCAGCGTAGCTGCTGAGCTTATTGGAAAGTCACAAGAGACTAACGCTTTCTTTTTTTCTTTTTCCCCTCTGGCCGTTGAGTTCCAAAACCGAGTTTAGGCTGAGAAGCTTTATGGCGCTTCGCAGAAAGGGCTCCTTGACCAAATAGTTTCAGTTTCGAGTCTTTCGAAGATGCCTTTAGACTGGCGAATGCACTTGGCTCATCATCTGATTGCGCCAGTTCTCCAACGAGATCTGCCATTTGCCGAATAGGAGACATCCATTCTGGCTCCTTACGTTGCAGTTCTTCGGGACTAAAATCAGCTGCTGTTGCTAGCCCTAACTCTATTTGTACCCGCGCCCAGCTACCGCAGACCATTTCATCCATCGGTCCTTCTTTATATGCCGCCTCGATCACTCTCACCGATTCGGTGGCTTGCAGATTTAACAACCGGGCCACTAGACTGCCATTGAGTTCGGGCGATTGTTGCTGATGGTGAGATAAGGCTTTGGTTAATCGCGCCACGCATTCATCGCGGTGCCCAGGATGATAAACCGCAATTTTTTCCAACCCGCCTGCGGCTGCGGCTTTACTCCAGGCCGAAGGCTCGGCACGATTTAGGTAGTCAGTGAGCGCTGGGAGACAGGCTGAGCCGATCATGCCGAAAACGATGGGCAAGTCCTCCATAAACCAGTCGCTATCATCACTGTCTAGAAGACACACCAGGGGTTGAATCGCAGCCTCTGCTCGCAGTTGACCCAACGCACGGTAAGCATGAATAGGGGCGTAACACTCGCCTTCGTCTTCCCAGTCGAGTTCTTCTTCAGCAGCTAATTGAATCAGCGCAGGGATATGCTCGTCTGTTAAGCCGTAAGCCTCGACATAATCAAACCATTCGGTGCGGCTAATATTCTTTGGCCTCCCGCAGCTCAGTAATTGGGCGACGGGAGGATGGTAGTCATTGGCAGGCATATCGGCTTGGGGGGTGGTTTGACAAATTGTAAGGGGCACTGAGCAATCGTGTCTTAGCACGCGATAATTTGATACCTATGCGAATGACTGCGGCATGAAACGCTACTCAACGTCTCTCACCTCTGGCTATTCTAAAAGCGAAGGAACTCAGTATCGGAAAACCCACGGCTTTGGTTAGCATGAAGAAAGAAGCGAGAGCACACACACCATTTATTGATATTGCTATATGACTGTCAGCAGAAAGGCTAAGAACAATAGAAAAAAGTTTGAAGGTTCTTGGCATATTCAAGAGATGGAAGCTTGGGATAAAGACTATTTCAATATGGACGTTCAAGCCTATTTTCAAATTGAATCAAACAATCTCGGAAATTTTCAATTTGGATTGGTATCAGGTCAGCTTGATGGCGAGACGAACAAAATTGGGGAAGAGGAGATTTTTGTATTCAGCTGGGAAGGAAATGATGAGTGTGATCCAGCCTCAGGTTGTGGTTGGTGTAGGCTGAGAGATAAAAATACAATCGAGGGTTCGATTAAACTTCATTTAGGGGACAATTCAACGTTTTTAGCAGAGAGAGTGGAGTAATCGTTTCAAAATATATTGTGAGCGGCCATAGATATGAATCGTCCCAGAGCCACGGAGAATATTGAGAATTACCTAGCAACCCTAAGCAAAGAGGAGCTAATAAGCTTAGTACTAAAGCTAGCTCCTCAAGCTTTTTTTGATGCCATCAACGCTCGGTTTTCCAGCAAAAGCGAGGCTAAGAAGATTTTCAAAAAGGTAGAGAAAGAAATTGATTCTATCCTGGCTGATGAAAGGTTGCTGTATGCGCCTAGTAAGTTTGAAAAGAAACTACTAGAAAAGCTAGAAAAGCTCAGAGGACTCTGGGACAAGCTACCCACAGAAATCGGAGGACTGCTCTTAAAACTCATTCAGACTGTTGACCAGGCTTTTGAGGATGGATACTTGTATCTCACAAGATACGACACAGAGGATGAGTATTTTGAATCAGAAGCCGTCAACGATTACATTTTTCGATTTGTCAGTAGTCTGCCTACTGAGATGAAGGCTAGCTATACAGAGGAATTGAGCATATTGCTAGAAGGGGCGCTCTACTCTACCTTTCTCAGCCTTTCACAAAGGCTACCCACCCCCTGAGCGAAAGCCAAACAAGGTTGGGGCAATGTATCAAAAACGAACGGATACTGTTGTCCAATCAAGCTTTTTTCTCTGCTAGGCCACTTGTAAGGCTTTGAAGCGCGAGGTTCTCGTTTTAGCAGTCGGTACGCCGTCAAGCCAGTTAACCAGACGGTCGATGTTGATAGCAGTGCCTATCAACACGTTTTGTAAGTGCGTTTTGGCTAGACCTCGATAGCGAGAGCGCCTCATGCCAAATCCTCGTACACCTTGAGAAAGCGTTCCCTCAATGCCTGCTCTGCGCTTGTAGCGCTCTTTGCCTTCTACGCTGCTATGGACTGCTTTCGCCTGCTCTAGCGCTTCGTAATGTGCTTTCGGTAGAAAGCTCAAACTGCGCTGCGGACTACGAGTACAACGCTCCTTCGCATCACACCAAGCGCAGTCCTGACGGCTGAACCTAACTTGAACATAAGCTCTGTTGCCCAGTTTGACTCTTGGCTTCCAGCTCTTCGAGACGTTTCCTTCTGGGCAATTGACAGTTTCCGTTGACCAGTCAATTTTGAATCGGGCTTCATCATAGCCACCTTCTATCTTCGACTGCCAGCTAGCATTCTTACGGGTCGGGCCAACTAGCTCAATCTGTTGTTCTTGAGCATTCACTAGATGCTCTGCGCTGACATAGGCAGAATCAACAAAGTGCTCTGAGGGGAGTAAGTCTTTGTCCGCTAGCGCTTGGTGAATGACTTCTGTGCGCTGCGCCTCATGAACGCTCGCATCGGTGGTCTCGATGTGTGTAATTAGATGGCACTGCTCATCATCACAGGTCTCGCTGACGTTTACCGCGTAGCCAACCCAATTCACCCCATACCGAGACCGGAAACGAGCGTCCCTATCGTAGGGCGACTCAATGCCAGCGTTAGTACGGGGGAGTTCCTTTTTTGACTTCCACCGAACCCGAGGTGTATCAGGCGTATCAGGTGCATCGGCTTGTACTCGTAGTGCCGCTCTAGTACTATCTGAAGCGCCTCTATCTTCGGTAGGCTTTGCCACTGGTCAACGTCTGAGGCTTCTAGACGTGCTAGTAGATAGTAGGCATCTTCGCCAACCTGCTGACCGTAGGCATCTTGCTTTGTCTTCGAGGATGGCAGGCGATAGGTTTCTACTCTGCGTTCGTAGCGTGCATACCACTCGTCGGGTGCGATCACCGATAGCCATTCTGGGGCGACGGTCGCCAGTTCGTTCAGCGCTGCTCGCATCGTCTCGCCGACTAGCTCTAGGCGGTTGAGCTTGCGGATAGAAGCGAGTACTCTCGTCGCATCTGTTCGCTGCTGGCCACGCTTCTTGAGGAGTCCTTTCTCCTTGCAGCAAAGTAGCAGCTTGTCTAGCAGCAGCTGTTCTTGGCCGTTGTCTATCAGCCTTTTACGAAACTCGCTTAGAACGCTGTGGGTGAAGCCTTCGTCTGTCAGCTCTAGTCCGAGTAGGTACTTCCAATCAATACGGGCGCGCACCGCTTCAGCGGCTTGACGGTCCGACAAGTTCTCTCGAAACTGAAGGATGGTAACCAGCGCGGTTCGCCACGGCTGTAGAGATTGCTGACCGACCGTGGCAAACAGCGCCTCGAAGTCGCTGTCCTCGAACACACTGCCGAGTTCGTCACGCAACGTTAGATAGGGGTTACCTTTGGAAAATGCGGCTTTAGCAACTAGAGCCGTTTGCTCAGGGACAGCTCCAATCGGTAGCGGATACATGCACATTGCTTGTCTTCTCCAGCTAGAAGGACTAACTCCTACATTATCGCTCTATCGATTTACTGGATTGGACAGCTCGCTAGCAGCATCCGTTGCTACTCGATGGCCGTATAGCTGAGCGATCACACTGCACAGCGCCGCCCCGAGCGCGGCAGAAGTAAATCTGTAATGCCGGGGTCGTAGGTTCTGTGCGATCACTGCGAAAGTGTTGCCTGCGTTCGGGCCACGCCAATGAGTTTCCGGATGTTCTCATAGCTTTTTCGCTCTTCTATTTCTACTGGGATAGTTAGCTAACTGGACGAGGCACCCCGACAATGGGTTCGCCGACTGAGATAATGAGCAAAATCTATAGAGTGGCAGCGACCTTGAGTATAAACACTGTCACTCTTGCACGTCTCTTTGAATCACTATGCTTGAGCAAATGTCTCTAGGTTTCGCTTTGCTAGGATTGGGACTGACTTTTCCAGCAGTTGCCAATGCTATTCCGATAACTGTAAATGAGGTTGCACAAGGCGCTGAGCTTTCTGCTTCTATGGACGTAGATATGGAGATTATCATAGAGACACAGGATGACGGTAGAATCTCTCGTGAATTTACTTTTAGCGGAAAAGCCGACGATATCATAGTTGCGTATGCGGTAGATGCGGAAGGTAAGCGATTTGTTTTTCCGCAACTGCTGGAGCTTTACGATCCATCGGGAGAGTTAGTTTTGTCGGGCTATCATTATCCCCGCTTCGCTACGCTCAAGCAGCCCCAAGAATTCCGCTCAGCGTTTCTACTGCCGATGACAGGAGAGTATCGCTTAGTAGTGGAAGATCGCGCTGTGGACTATGGCAACGGCGAACCGCTTAACATGACCTATCTGTTTCAGGTAAGAACCGCTAAAACCTATGAGCGACTGCTAATTCTCTCTGAGGATGCTTTAATTAGAGACCAGCACGGCAAAGCTCTAGGACAGTTGGCACTTGCTGTCGAAGACTCACCTGAGCTGCCAACGGCCTATCTTGCGCGGGTACTTACCTATGCTGACATGTTGTTTTCAACGCCTGCTTTCGACGCTCGACTCAATGAGCTGGGCCTACGAGAGAATGACAACATGTACCGCGAAGCAGATAAGATGTTTGCCCTCGTTTACGAAACTTTTTCGGCACTTGATGCAGAAGAAAAAGCACTATTAGTAAGCGATTTACGACAGTTGGGTTTGACTGCTTCTAATGCACTTGTACCTGAAGCCTTTAGAGTTAGCGATACCATTGAACCTTCTCTATTTACTGAGGCGGCTGAGTTTTTGATGACAGGCGTACCTACCGACGGACTCAGAGCGTATTTCTTTGGCAGATTTGAGTCAGTAGAAGACCCTTATCGGGTAGTGCATTAATGTAAAGGATAGAGGCAAATAAGGCATTGTTGTTGCGACTTTAGAGGAGTAGAGCAGATGAAAGTTGAGATGACCTGTCCAACCTGTGGCTCCCACGACATTTCAAAGAACGGTACAACCCGTCGAGGTGAGCAAGAGATATAGTCCAGTCTGGTGTATGAGACAAAATTAGGCGACCTTCTGAGTCTCTTGATCTGCGATTCTCCGAAGGAGAGGCTACGCCAACGGTTTTTCCTCCTCCTGACGAATGCCGTCTCTAAATTGAACGCCTTCAATCACATCGCCTAAGAGCTTGAAACCTCGGATGCGCAGCCATCGCTTCTGAGCACTTTGCACAAGCTTGAACACTAGCGGCGTAACGGTTGTCTTTGAGAGCGCTCCTCGGGTCTGCTTTGTCCGTAGCCGAACGGTAGCGAAGGCCGATTCAATCGGGTTGGACTTAGACGAACGAATGTGCTTCCAGTGTTCTGCCGGAAAGTCATAGAACGCCAGCAACACGTCTCGGTCTTTGGCTAAGCACTCAGTCGCTTCGGGATACTTGGCTTGATAGGTTTTGAGAAAGCGATTAAAGGCTTGATTCGCGTCGGTTTTGGTTGCCGCTCGATAGAGGCCTACTGCAAGCGTAGCTGCAACAAAGTGCCATAAGCCTAAAAGCGTTGCTATGCAAGGAATACAGGATAGTTCGTTTGAACTATATTTTTGGGAAATTTTTAGATTTTTCCTAATCGCTCAACGAGTTTGCGTTGTTTCAGGCTTCGCCTTTGCCCTTATGGCACTTCGTTGCACGTTCGCTTGCACCATCTGTACAAGGGTGAACTATCGCGAAAGCGCTTTCTCTGTTTTAATCAGGAAATCTTCGAGGCTTCCCATACGTTATTTTCGATCTTGCGATTGAGACAGTATTAGGTGATTGCTGCTGTTGGCGATCTCAGAAAAACAAACACCCAGAACACGATGAGCTTTTCCCTGCCGCCAGAAATCTCAGTTCAAAGACAGACGCTAGATAATGGGATGGTCTACCAGTTCCGACACAAAACCCTCGGGCCGCTAGGCCGCATTGTCCTGCAAGATAACGCCGATGGGCTATGTCAGATCTCTAGTGAGGTCGCGGGCGAACCGAACGACCCGATGACCGAAACCCGAGCGCAGATTTTTGAACCGCTGAGTCAACAGCTCGCCGCCACCTTGAAGGCAATAGTCAGGAAGGGACAACAAACAGTCGTTCGTCAGCCCATCAAGAAGGTATCGCCTGCACCGCCAAAAGAAAAAATTACCAGCGAACAAATTCGTTGCCCGCGATGCGGTGAAGTTGCGGCTCTACTCATTCTTGCTAACCACACAAAGGAAGTCGCAGAGATGGAAGACTGTGCCCAAAAGATGTCCAGCGTCTATGAAGAACTAGATGTCGTCACTTGGGTTATTGGCGCACCTGTCGGCACTCTCAAGGGTGATCCGGTTGCACCCATATTGAGAGTATGGCCCATGCGCCACCCCATCAAATATGGCTCGCCGAAGATGTTCGAGGCTGAGTTGAATGCTATATTGCCACGTCATTGTGGCGGAAGATTGTCCTGACAAGGACAGGGGTTAACCTTAGCGTAGCTTTGTGTTCCAAAACTACTCGGCGGCAAGCATCGCCTAAATACTCTCTGCATTTAGGCGATCGCAGAATCTGCAACACCTAAATGCTCATCTTCAATGGCGATCGCGCTGTTTAAACCCCAAATAATTAAATTTATTTGGAATTGACTAAACACCCGACAAAGATGTTGAGCCACCCATCAATAAAGCTTGATGTATGGGAGATTGAAGCCACTGGGGGGATACAAAGCTTCCTCGTAATAGAACCTTGCTCTTTAGTAGTGCGGACTATGACCATACTGCTACGCTATGGGTATGGCCTTGTGACTGAGGTATCCTGCTACGAGCGAGAGTACTTAAATCATGACTTACACGCTCAGTAGAACACTTTCTGTAGAAGCGTTCACTGCACAATATGCTGACGACCCACGATACGAACTGGCCGATGGCGAGCTAATTGATATGGAACCGACTGGCCCGCATGAAGCGGTTGGGGGTAAGCTCGCAACTCATATCGGCATCGCGATCACACAGGCTAAGTTGCCGTGGTGTATTCCTCGTACTTGCTTAATCCGAACATCAGGTGAAGCGGCGACTGCTCGTCGGCCCGATGTCGTGGTGCTTGATGAGACGGTTCTAGTAAACGAGCCGCTCTGGGAGCGCGAGCCGGTCATTACCTTCGGACGTTCTGTAAAAATGGCGGTCGAAGTCGTCAGCACCAACTGGGAAACTGACTATGCGAGGAAAGTTGAGGAATATGCTTTGCTTGGCATTCCAGAGTACTGGATTGTAGATTTTCGAGGCTTAGGCGGCACTGTCTTTATTGGTAAACCGAAGCAACCAACCTTCACAGTTTGTCAGTTGAAAGGGGATGAGTACGTTCAAACGCAGTACAGAAAGGGCCAAACCATCTCATCACTGCTATTGCCAGACCTCAGTTTTAAGCTAGAAGATGTAATGCCTTTATAGGGGTGCTGCAAGCGATGCGATGTATATCAGTCGAGTATGGAGACTGTCTCAAAACCCGTAAAATACGCTGATTTTGAAACATCCTGAAAACTTGAAAGGCTATACCCTGCTTACGTTTCCTGACTTAGGACTTGCATTAAAGGGAAAGTACCAAAAACGAAGGTTTTCGCTACAGTACTTTTGATCTGTAGCAGAGTTCGCTAACAATGCTCGATCGTTTTCTAAGGCAGTCACTGAAGAATAGCTTCAGCTACAGATCCAGACTTGGGTCAGTGGATTGCTGATACTGTGGCCTTCCCCAACAGCATGGTCGATCGCATTACGCCCGCGACTACGCCTGCTGATGTTCAGATGGTGCGCGAACAGTTTGGAATTGAAGATGCTTGTCCTGTCATCGCAGAGCCTTTCGCTCAGTGGGTCGTGGAAGACAATTTCTGCGCAGGGCGACCGGATTGGGAATCGGTTGGCATACAGATGACGGACGACGTTCATCCTTACGAGATGATGAAGCTGCGACTGTTGAATGCAAGTCACTCACTGCTTGGCTTTTTAGGTTCACTGCTCGGCTACACCTATACGTCTGAGGCGATAGGCGATGAGTTGATTCGGCGGGCGATCGCGCAGCTAATGGATGAAGTAACCCCAACGCTTCCGGCTCTACCAGATGTAGACCTTGACAACTACAAGCAAACCCTGATCGAAAGATTCTCTAATCCCAAAGTTCAAGACCAGCTCTCTCGTCTGTGCCTCAATAGCTCAGATAAGCTACCCAAGTTTGTTTGTACTCGGCAGCCTGCGAGACAAGCTTGAGCAGGGCGGTTCTATTGAGTATCTAAGTTTTACGATTGCGGCTTGGTTCCGCTATCTCAATGGAGTTGATAAACAAGGACAACCGCTACCCGTTGACGATCCGATGGCGGACATACTCAAGGAGAAAGCGCTAGCTGGAAAAGACGATCCAACACCGTTACTCAACATCGAAACAATCTTTGGTAACCTGTCTAAGTCTTCAGTGTTTGTGACCGCCGTTACCCGTCATCTCCAACAGCTCTATTCGCTGGGAACGGAAGAAACACTGTCGAGACTTTTATCGGATACTAAAAGAAAATGAAACGCATACACCTGTTACTTCCGTTAATAAGCTTGTTTCTGATAGCTTGTGGTAACTCAAATGAGGTGACTACAGAGGCCGAAACCCAAACGTCTCAGGAACCAACTACGGTTTCTGATGAAGCCGCAGCCGGTCTTGACATCGGCCTCTTCTTGGATGGCGCGTTGGCTGAAGAGGCCACCGTTCAGGACTGTACGCTTGCAGATGGGACGGAAACGACCTGTTATGCGATTACAGTTGCGGGCTTTCCAGCCGATCGTGATGTCGGCCCTTTTTGCCCAGAGACAACGGCCACCGACGCAGAAGATGCAGGCATCTGGTTTGATGGCAATGGGGTTTACGATGCCGACGGCGATTTTATTTTAGGGCTAGCCGAGCTGTACAACGACAGCAAATGGAAGCTGTACAACGACGACGGCAGCGTGAACATAACGGATACGGTGGAGGCATTTGAGGCAGCCGCGCGTCCTGATGTCGATCCCGCTTATCAAAATCATTGTGTTGAAGGCAGGATGGAGTGGCTCGAAAACGGAGAGCCGGTTCCCACTACCGTCATGATTCCGACCACGCCCGTTGTTGCCGAAAGTGCCACGCCCGCGCGTGGTAATTTGGGCATCACCCTCAACGGTGTTGTCATCGCTGCACCAGCTCCCGTAGACGCGATATTGAGCGCATATACCATCGCGGCATTTGACGATTGCGGCGGTCATATCAATCCCTTTGAAGGCTATCACCTGCACGGCGCGCGCGGCTGCTCAGAAGTCGGGGAAGCTATTGAGGGCGAAACGCCGATCTTTGCTTATGCGATGGACGGCTATGCAATCCACAGTCCGCTCTCTGAAGAGGCCGCAGCGGAGAGCGATTTGGATGAGTGTAACGGTCATACGACTGAAGAACTCGGCTACCACTATCACGCTGCGCCCGCAGAGGAGAATGGTGTCCTTACCTGCTTGAAAGGGGTAACCGTAGAAGACGCAGCAGGAGACCACGATCGTGGCCCTGGCCCTAGACCGGGTGGTGAAGCAGGCCCACCGCCTCGTTAAAACCTACTCTCCTTTTTGTCTTTACTGAAATGCTGACAAGACTTTCTAGGTGACTATCGTCATGGTTGAACGTGACTTTCGCGGGATGAAACTCGGACAGATCGTATTTAAGATCGGGTTAGTAAATAGAAGAGTCTTCAAAGGTTCTAACTCTCATGAGCGCTCTACTTCCTAAAACCTCTGAACAGAATTCTGCCATTTTGGTAGATACTGACTTCAAGCGTCCGGCAAAAAGACGCCTCGTTCAGGGTGCTATTAGCCTTTTGTTGTTCGGCCTACTCTCGGGCGGTGGCTACCTGCTTTATCGGCAGTTTGTTCTACTCCCGCAATCCGTAGAACAAGGGCAGACTCAAACGGTTGCAGTAGAAACAACAACGCTGCCGATTACGGTTGCGGCCAACGGTACAGTCGAACCCGAGCAGCTCACAAACGTCAGTCCTAAAACCTCGGATCGTTTGGAAGAGGTGTTGGTTTCAGAAGGCGATGCCGTGCAGGCAGGCGATATTGTTGCCTACATGGACGATTCTGATTTGCAGGGGCAGCTCATTCAGGCGCAGGGCGCACTGGCCGCCGCAGAAGCAAATCGGGCGATGTTGGTTGCAGGTAATCGGCCTCAAGAGGTGGCTCAGGCCAACTCAACGCTGGCCAGTGCTCAAGCGAGTTTGCGGCAGGCTGAGGAGGTTTTGCAGCGCTACGAGTCGCTGTATGCGCGAGGGGCGGTTTCGGCGGAGGAAACAACAGGCTATCGAACCGCCCGCGATACCGCTAGAGCGGAAGTAGAAAACGCGCAGCAAGGGTTGAGCTTGAGTCAGTCGGGGAGCCGAGAGGAAGAGATCGCGCAGGCTGAAGCGCAAGTGGTGCAGGCTAGAGGCGCGCTGACGACGATTGAAACACAGATTGAAGACAAGGTAATTCGAGCGCCTTTTAGCGGGATTGTGACTGCCCGCTATGCCGATCCGGGTGATTTCGTTTCGCCTTCTACGGCTGCGAGTGAAAACACCTCTTCGTCCTCGTCTTCTATTCTCTCTTTGGCTTCTAATTATCAAGTTGTTGCTAACGTCGCTGAGACAGATGTTGCTCAAATTCAGCCTGGACAGTCGGCTAGTATTAAAGCAGATGCTTTTCCAGACCAGACGTTTGAAGGCTCTGTCGCTCAGGTCGCTGAGCAGGCAACGGTGAGTTCTAATGTGACTAGCTTTGAAGTGCGAGTGAATTTGTCTCCTGACGCGCAGGCCGCGCTGAAGCCTGGAATGAACGTAGATGTAGAATTTCAGGCGGGCGAGTTAGCCGGTGTGCTGGTTGTGCCTACGGTGGCGATTGTTCGAGAAGAACAGGGCGAGGGCGTGTTGGTGATGAGTCCGGAAGGGTCGCCGCTGTTTCAGTCGATTGAGACGGGGACAACGGTGGCGGATAAGACAGAGGTGATTTCGGGCCTTGAGGGAAATGAACAGATTGTGATTAGTGCGGCTGAAGGACTCCCTGAGAATCGGCGCAATATTGGTGGGCCGCCGGGTATTGGTGGGAGTGGCGGTGGCGGCGATCGCGGCGGCGGTTCTGGCGGCGGTCCACCGGGCGGCGGCGGGCCAGGTGGCTAATGGTAGTTAAAGCGCATCCAAGAAAAACACATTTAGCGACTCAACACAGGCTGACCTCAGTTTCTACGTTTGAAATTTTGGAGATGGCGATCGCCGCCCTATGGAACAACAAGCTGCGAACCGCCCTAACCATGATGGGCGTGATTATTGGCATCACCGCTGTTATTGCTGTTACTTCGGTGGGGCAAGGCGTACAGGCCGCAACTGAAGCAAACTTGCAGGGTTTAGGGGCAGATATATTACGTGTGAGAGCAGGCGCTAGCAACAGCGGCAACGTGAATCAGGGTCGAGGGAGTGCGACGACGCTGACCTGGAGCGATGCTCAGGCGATCGCTTCCCAAGTCTCCGTCGCCGACCGGGTTACCGCTTACCTGGAGCAAAATGCTCAGGTTGTCTACGGCCAAAACAACACCTCTACAACTGTTTTAGGCTCCGATATTGACTACGCAGCGGTGAACAACATCACGCTGCAATCGGGTCGTTTTTTCAATGAGAAAGAACTCAACGAAGCGCAGGCGGTGGCAGTTCTGGGGCCAACGGTAAAGACCGATTTGTTCGGTAGTGAGGAAGCGATTGGCAAGAGCATTCGCATTCAGGGCGAGCGCTACAGCGTGTTAGGCATTGCCGATGAGAAAGGTGCCCAGGGAAGATCGAACCCAGATGAACAGATCTATGTGCCGCTGACGAATATGTCGGCGCGGCTAGTGGGCAACAATGCCCTAAGTGGCATTGCCGTGCAGGGAATTTCGGTCAAGGTGAGCGAGCAGGAAATGCTCGAAGCGGCTGATTTTCAAATCTCGAACCTGCTGCGCGTACGCCACCGCATCTATCCTTCCAGAGGCGATGATGATGACTTCGAGATTGTAAGTGCGGCGGATTTGGTGGCGACCTTGACCAGTACGGTGGGGCTGTTTAGCGTGATGGTGGCGGCGATCGCAGCTATTTCCTTAATCGTGGGCGGCATCGGCATCGCCAATATCATGCTGGTGTCGGTGGTAGAGCGCACTCGCGAAATTGGTATTCGTAAGGCAGTGGGAGCCACAAATCAGGCCATTTTGAGTCAGTTTTTGGTGGAGGCGATCGTGATATCAGCCGTAGGTGGCGTATTAGGCGTTGGGTTGGGGATTGCGATCGCCCGCATCGCTTCTACCCTATTCGATTTTCCCTTTGTAATTTCGCTTTGGGCCATTGTTTTAGGCGTAGGACTCTCTTTTGCGATTGGCATTATTGCAGGCGTTATTCCGGCTCGCAGCGCCGCCCGGTTAGATCCGATTATTGCTCTGAGAAGTAATTGATAGGAGATTTTCTATGCCCGCTATGATTTGGATGGAAGATATTCGCAAATCCTATCGACTAGGTGAAGTAAACGTGCCGATACTCAAGGGCATCGATCTCACCATTGAAGAAGGCGAATATGTTTCGATTATGGGCGCATCGGGGTCGGGTAAATCTACCCTGATGAATATTATCGGCTGTCTTGATCGCCCTTCCTCCGGCCACTACGTTCTAGAAGGGAGAAATCTCACAACGTTAGATAACGCCGGACTCGCCTACATTCGCAATCAGCGCATTGGCTTTGTTTTTCAACAGTTTAATTTACTCGCTCGCTCAACGGCATTAGAGAACGTTATGCTGCCGATGATCTACGCGGGAGCTACTCGCAGCCAGAGGCGCAAGCAGGCAGAAGCGGCATTGGTACGGGTGGGCTTGGGCGATCGCATGACCAACCGACCCAGCCAGCTTTCGGGCGGACAGCAGCAGAGAGTTGCGATCGCTCGCGCCCTGGTCAACCGCCCAGCCCTCGTGCTTGCTGACGAACCCACAGGCGCATTAGATACGCAAACTTCTGCTGAAGTTATGTCGCTTCTCACCGAACTCAACGGTCAGGGCATTACCGTAGTAATTGTGACGCACGAGCCTGACATTGCTGCGCAAACCCAGCGGATTATTCACGTTCAAGACGGCTTACTGCAAAGAGAAGAAGTGCATCATGGCAGCCTCTTAAACTAAGTATTGTTCGATCCAAACAGCCTGTAAACGATAGTTTGGTCATAGTATTCTGTGAAAAACAATATGAGCCAAGCTATTCAGCTCAAAAATCATCCCTTTCGCTTCCTGCTCTATTTGGAGTGGGGGCTTTTAGCCGTTGCGATTGTGAGCGCGTTGGAAACACCGCAAGGGCGTAAGGTCAGGCATGGACTTGAACATAGCTCTAGGCCAGACTTCGGTCGAGGTGGCCCACCTCCATTCCCACCGGGTTTGGACGGTGGGCCGTCTCCATTTTCACCGGAATGGATGCACGATCCGCTGATAGCCGTCGGCCTACTGATTCTGTTTGGGCTGATGGGGCTGTATTTGCCGATGAGGAAGCTGCCCAGGCTAGGTCATACGCTCGTCCAAGTTTTGCTTATTTTGCTAGCTTCGGCTGCGGTTTTCAATAGCGGACGAACTTTCCCGGCGGTCTATCTTGTCCTGATTATCCGTAGCTGCTTAATGTTTGGGCTGGCCGGTCGGCTGACGATGACTGGCATTGTGTTTGTGCTGTTTTTCTCAGGACTACAGTTTCGGCTGCGATCGCTTTCCGGTATCAGTCGTCGCCTGCCTGAACGGGTTCAATACCGCTTGCAGGAACTCATCATGAGCTTTCAGCTTAACTTTGTCGTACTTTTTACACTTTCGGTTTTATTAGTAGTACTCCTGATTAATGCGTTGCTTACCGAACGGCAGAGTCAACAACGTTTACAGCAGGCTAACCGGGAACTTAGACGATCCTCTCAAGAGATTGAGAAGTTGGCGATGGATCAAGAACGCAGCCGAATTGCTCGGGACATTCATGACACGTTGGGCCATTCGCTGACTGCCCTTAACATTCAACTAGAAAGTGCAGTAAAGCTATGGGATAAAGATCCTACTAAAGCACAGCAATTTTTAGGTAATGCAAAGCGTTTGGGGAGCCAGTCACTTCAAGATGTTCGTCACTCAGTAGCGACGCTACGGCAAGATCCGCTTGCAGGCAATAGTTTAGAAGGTGCGATCGCCGCCCTCCTTCAGAACGCACAAGACACCTCAACCCACCTCGCGATCGCCCAAGAGATTCGGCTTACTCACCTGCTGCCCGCTAATTTGAATGCTATTCTTTATCGCATTGTTCAAGAAGGTCTGACGAACATCGTCAAACATGCCAAAGCTAGCCGCATTCATCTAAGGCTTGTTAGCTCGCCAACTGCCGTTACGCTTACGCTCGAAGACAATGGTAGCGGGTTCAATCTTAATCAGGCCCGCACGGGATTTGGCTTGCAAAGTATGAGAGATCGCGCCGAAGCCACAGGCGGCACCTTCTCAATCGCTAGCTCAGCGACCCCAGGCCAATCTCGCACTGCCACCCAAGGAACCAAACTACAAGTAAGCCTACCCATCCCTCAACTAATCCAAAATGCTTAAAATCCTCATCGTCGAAGATCAACAACTCATCCGGCAAGGGCTGATTGCCTTGCTCTCCTTAGAAGACGGTTTAACCCTCATCGGTGAAGCTGAAAATGGCGTAGCTGCTTTGGATTTCCTTGAGTCCTTATCGCCTAATGAACGGCCAGACGTGGTGCTGATGGACATGCGAATGCCCGTGATGGACGGCGTTGCTACGACGCAAGCTATCAGTCAGAGCTATCCCACAGTTAAAGTCCTCGTACTGACAACCTTTGACGATGACGAACTGATTGCTAAAGCGATGGCTGTCGGCGCAAAAGGTTACTTGCTCAAAGATACGCCTAGCGAAGAACTCGCGATGGCTATTCGTTCGGTTGCTAAAGGGTACGGTCACTTCGGCCCTGGCATCGTGCAAAAAATGATGGGCGTCTTTCCCCAGACAGCTCCTACGACAGAATCTCTCTCAAAGCAGGCTAGTGAAGTCAAAACAACAGAATTGCCTGCCGAAATTGCTGCGCTCACGCCGCGAGAGAAAGAGGTTCTAATTCACCTCGGTAGCGGCGCGAGTAATCGAGAGATTGCCAAGGCGCTTCACATTTCCGAAGGGACTGTCAAAAATCACGTGACCCGAATTTTGAGCCAGTTAGGATTGCGTGATCGCACTCAAGCCGCACTTCTTGCCCAGTCCAGTCAGCTCAGCTAGTTCATCCTTTTTTAAGCTGAGTCATCCGAGCGGCTATCAGGTAAATCATGACTCAAGTCATGGGTATCGTCGTGACCTTCGATAGCTCTCAAGACAGAAGGCTCTACCTAAACTGAAAGAGTACAGAAAAGAGCTACTAGCGTTGTAGTTGTTCGCTACAACGCTAGTAGCTCTGATTTGTCCCATTGAACTTATCCCATTGAACAACGATATGAAATTCAAATTAAAGACTATTTCCTTTGGCATTTTGGCAGCAACTCTTCTCACTACGCCGCTGGCGCTGATGAAGGCTGCGGATGCCGTTGATGGCGATCGCCGTGGCGCAAAGTTTGAGCAGCTCAACCTCACAGAGGCTCAAACTTCTCAGATTGAAGCGATTCGCACAGAAACTCGCAGCCAAGTCGAGACGGTGCTGACGCCCGAGCAGCGAACGGCTCTGGAAAACACTGAGTCTGAGCGAGGCGGATTGCGCGGACTCGATCTGACTGACGAACAGCGCAGCCAAATCCGCACGTTTAAAGAAGACTCCCACGAGCAGATTAACGCTATCCTTACCGACGAGCAGCGTCAGACGATGGAGACAATGCATTCTGAGGGCAGAGGCGGTAGAGGCCAAGACCTTGAGAATCTTAACCTGACGGATGAACAGTCGGCCCAAATCGAGGCGATTCGAGCAGAAGAGAGAAGCCAGCAGGCAGCGCTTTTGACGGCTGAACAGCGGGCGACAGTGGGTGACGGTGAGTTAGGTCGCGGGGCCGGTAGATCGCTCGATCTGACTGACGAGCAGCGCGAGCAAATGCGAGCTATTCACGAGGCATCTCGCGAACAGATTGATGCCGTGCTAACGGACGAACAGCGCCAGCAGTTGCCAGAGCGCCGTGGAAATCGAGTTGACTCCCAAGCCGCTCGATAGGCTTCCTTCACAGCATTGGCAAAGATCAGCTCTTTTGAAGGCGGCTTTGCCAATGCGCGCACCGCTTTCATCCTGTTATTCACCTGCTCTAGAGAGCAACAGCATTGTAGAAAAGTAAAAGCCTGATAGCGATCACTTGAGTGAGCGTGTCAGGCGCATCAACATTTTATGGAGTCAAACTCTATGGGCTACGCATCTTCCACGCTTGTAAAAATTGACGAAGCTATTCGGCTACCCGGTTGGCTTCAGGCATTTAACCTAAGCGACGAGCAGATTCGGCATGTGGTCGAAATTGACAGAGAGTTAGAGCAAAGGCTCAAAGTTGTTCTAACAAGGTATCAATACAGTCAGTGGAAAGGATCTCACATAAACATTGCTGATGAAACTCAATACAAAACCTGGACTTTTGAAGATCTCAACATTGAGCTTTCGCCGTATCAAAAAATGGCTATCAAGAGCTTCTTTGAAGCAGCTATGGAAAAATTGTTGCATGTCTTATCGCCTGAACAAAAGCGGCATCTAATACGGCGTTTGTCGGAGAACGAGATGAATACTGGGCCAAGGTTGGTGTCATGAATAGGTAGATCGTCATGAATTAACCGTGACTTATAGCTCATTCTTTCTGCGGGTTTGTTGGTTATTGTTTATGTATTCAATGATTGTTCAAGCTCTGAACGCAAACGTAAAATCCTTGCAAAAAGATACTTCAATAGTCATTGTCTTTAATCACCGTTTTGTTTTTTAGGAGTTGTACAATGAAACTTAATCGCAAAGTCAAAATTCTATTGGTCGCGACGTTGGCAAGTGCTTCCTGTGTAAGCTTGATTACGGCCACAGCCACCACTGCACAAGCCCAACAACGCAATGATGATAGTAGAACTCGTCATCACGTTGTTGTCCAAAGGGAGGAGGTTCCACCGGTTCCGCCGGTTCCACCCCAACCACCCGAACCCGAACCTCAGCCACCCAAACCTCCTGTTAGGCAGCAAGAGGAACGTAGGCAATAGCAAAACGCAATAGCGCACTGGCAAAGATAAGCCTTTTGAAGGCGGCTTTGCCGATGCACTCTCTGCTTCTATACTGTTGTTTACCTGCTCTAGAAAGCAACAGCGCTGAAAGCGATAAACCTTGTACATAGTAGCTCAGTGTAATCAAAGCATCATCCTGAATACCAGGCTTCGACTACGCTCAGCCCTCTGGCTACGTGAATCGAGCATTGAGCGTAGTCGAAATGCATCTTACAGATAATTTAATCGGCCTACTTAACTGGAAGTTAACTCTAAATGAACAGAAAATTACTTACTTCTAGGCTGAGCGACGGGCCGACTATGAGCCGTCGGCAGGTTACAAAATTTCTGGTCCTGATGAGTGCTAGTGCGCTAACGAGCTGTCTGGCGAATTCAGAGCAGTCTGCTGCTACCGGAGATCAGCCTCTTGGTGGGCCACCGGGCAACGGATCGGGTGGCCCTCCTCCTGGTGGCGGCCCTGGCAGACCGGGCGGATCGCAGACCATTACAGATGAGTTCTTAGGCGTCACTACAGATGGCAATGTCATTGATGGACTCTTTCCGATTAAAGCGACGGGCGTTTCTACTGAACCTATTCGCACAGCGGCTGAAACCTTTCTAGCGTCGCTTACCGATGACCAGCGCTCTGCTATTCAGTTTCCGCTTGACGATGACGAGTGGCGGATGTGGAACAATGTTGATAACTATTCGCGCCAGGGCGTTAGCCTACAGGAAATGACGCAGGCTCAGCGTGTCGCGGCTTTCGATCTGTTGGCGGCGGCTCTCAGTGCGAAAGGCTTCGACTACGCGCAAGACATTATGAAGCTCAATACTGTTCAAGGCGAGCTGCTAGATAGTACCGATCGGTTCAACGAGCTGCTCTATTGGTTCACTATGATGGGCAATCCCTCAGCTACTGACCCATGGGGCTTTCAGATTGACGGTCATCATCTGAGCGTCAACTACTTAATTCTGGGCGACCAGGTGGTAATGGCTCCCGTGTTTTTAGGGGCAGAACCGCCGGTAGCCCCTACCAGCACGACCTATGCAGGCACAGCCGTGTTGCAGATTGAGCAGGATCGGGGGCTGAGCTTTGTTCAATCGCTGAGCGCTGAGCAGCAGGCGATCGCGAATCTCTCTTCTGATAAAACAACCGACGATCTGCAGGCGGGCGCTTTTAGCGACAACGCGGTTATTCCGTATGCCGGTATTGTAGGAACCGATTTGACGGACGAGCAGCGATCGCAACTATTAGCTCTGATCGGTGAGTGGATTGGCGTGATGCGAGAAGGACATGCCGAAATTAAGATGAGCGAAGTCGAGAATGCTCTTGATGAAACCTATTTTTCCTGGATAGGATCTACCGGCGATGATGCTGTCTTTTACTACCGCATCCAAAGTCCTGTTGTTTTAATTGAATTCGACCATCAAAGGCCAGGGCCACTAGGCCAAAACCCTGAATATGCAGGGGATCTGCCAACTAGACAACACATTCACTCAATGATTCGTACGCCTAACGGCAACGACTACGGCAAGTCACTGATTGCCCTGCATTTGCAGGCATACGCCCATGTTCAAACATCCGCAGGCGTCGTTCATGTACCGCGATTGTCCAATCGGCGCTAAACCATTTTAGAAGGACTGCATATGAACCGTTTATTTCGCAAATACCACCGCTGGCTGGCAATTATCTGTGCCCTGCCGCTCCTTCTAACCGTCACTACCGGAACACTTTTCCCAATTGCTAAAGCGCTCCATCAGCGCGAACTTGCCGGGTTTCTCATTCATCTTCATACGCTAGAGACTTTCGGCCTAGACGGTATCTTTCCTATTTTCAACGGAGTTGGGCTATTAGGACTCCTCGTAACAGGTGTTTACATGACCAATCTGTTTAGAGATCGGCGGCTGCCTCCTAATTCATCTTTATGAACGCCGCTTAGTTCGTAGATACTTCCATATTTACCGTAATGCCGATCGAATATCGGAGATAAACAATGAGAAGCCTATTGATGCGTAGTCCGATTGCGATCGCTCTCTTTTGGATCGGCACGTACTTACTCATTACCCTATTGCCTTTGCTTATTCTGCTAATCTATCCGCCACCCGCCGCCAGAGGATTTTGGGTAGAGTTCTCGGTAGCGCTTGGGTTCATTGGGCTGGCAATGATGGCTTTGCAGTTCGTCTTAACCGCCCGCGTCCGCCGAATCGAAGCCTCGTATGGCCTCGACATTCTACTGCAATTCCATCGGCTCACCTCTCTGGCCGCGTTTGGCATGGTGTTGCTTCATCCAATCGTGCTGTTTGCAGTTGAACCCGAAACCCGCCAGTTGCTAAATTTCTGGGAAGCACCCTGGCGAGCGAGGTTGGCTATTTTAGGCACATTGGCTTTCGTCGCTATGGTAATAACGACTATTTGGCGCAAACCGTTGCATATTCCTTACGAACCCTGGCGGACTTCCCACAGTGTTCTTTCAATTTTAGCGATGGGGTTAGGGCTAGGTCATGCCTTGGGCGTCAGCTACTATCTGTCGCTATTGTGGAAAGAGATAATCTGGACAGGAATGGCCCTAATCGTTTTGTGGCTAATCGCTTATGTGCGGCTGATTAAGCCCTGGATGATGATCCGGAAGCCTTACTTGGTAGAATCGGTAACGCCCCAGCGGGGAAATGTTTGGACGCTGACTTTACACCCCTGGGGTCACGATGGCTTTTGCTTTCAGCCGGGTCAATTTTCTTGGCTAACGTTAGACACGGTGCCGCTAAGCATGAGACAGCATCCCTTTTCGATGTCTTCTAATGCGGAGCAGGCTGGCCGAGTTGAGTTTAGCATCAAGGCGTTAGGAGACTTTACCAGCACCATTAAAGATGTTGAACCAGGAACAAAGGCTTATGTAGATGGGCCCTATGGTGTGTTCACGGTCGATCTCTATCAGGATTCAGCCGGATTTGTACTGGTCGCAGGCGGCGTCGGCATTACGCCGATGATGAGCATTCTATCAACCGCCGCCGAACGGAAAGACAGTCGCCCTTATCTGTTGATTTACGCGAGTAAAACCTGGGACGACATCACTTTTCGTGATGCGTTAGAGGCGCTTAAGACACAGCTAAACCTGGAAATTGTTTATGTTCTTAGAGAGCCGCCCAAAAACTGGTTGGGCGAAGTGGGCTATGTCGATAAAGACCTTCTGGCTCGCCATATTCCAAAGCAAAAGGCAACCCGGCATTATTTTATCTGCGCCTCGCCCGTCATGATGGAGCAAGCAGAGCGTGCCCTACACGATTTGGATGTGCCCGTCACTCAAGTTCACATGGAACATTTCAACTTGGCCTAACCCGCCTCAACCCCAAACCTCTTTTACTATGCGCTACAGCATCATGCTTCAGCTTGTCGGAATCACCACGTCGGTATTGCTCGCCACAGCGGGACTTTTCGCCTGGTTGCAAAACCGTCCTGGCCCCAGTCGAATCCTCACCTCGCAAACAGATAACAGCATCCTTACTGTCAAGAACAGCGGTCGAAGTCACAAGCGCTGTCGCGATCTTTAAGATGGCTTAAGTAAGTCCCCTCGCCGTTGCCATCGACTAGAGAAGCTGAAATACTGTAATAGCCTAAAGGTAAAGGAGAATACCGTGCTAACGCCAACCAGACGGCGACCTATCTTTCTATTTTTTATCAGTCTTTGCGTTTGTATCGCGACGATTAGCTGGGGATTAGAATCACCGGCGCAACTTTTGTCTTGGAGAGAAAATACGCCTGCAAGCGCACAGGTTCTCTCGGCTGACGTGACTCGCTATGGAGCGCTAGAGGTGACGTGGGTAACTTCACCCCTAAACGAGAAAAAGCTCTTTCAAATCGCTTCTCACACCGTGCTGGATCGAAGCAGCACAGACAAATCTCAGCTACCCGTAGAAGTTCGAGCAAAGAGTATAGAAGATCTAGTTTGGCTAGAGATTGCCCGCTTTAGAGAGAATGCAGTGAAGCAACTTTCTGGCAATAGCAGCGAATCAAGCGCTGGCAATGCAAACAGCGTAGATCCACAAAGTGCTCAAGTCATTATTTCTACATTAAATAACGCCACCGTTATTCAAGTCACTGACGATAACGACTCTAGGCCGCTGACACTGGCTACCGTGACTGACTCAGATACTAACTTTTATAGCCAAACGACAGCGGAGGTGGCTCGGCAATGGCAGGAGGTTTTGCAAACTGAAATTACTCAGGCTCGCGAACTGTATTCGCCTAAAACAATGCTGAATAGGGTTAAGCAAGCTGCGATCGCTCTTTTGGGTGTTATCTTATGCAGCGGTGTCCTAACGTTGCTCCATCGACATTTAGGTAAGCGACAAAGAACTCTGCAAGCGCGAATCAGAGCAGAGACTGAAGACTCTAAGCTAGCGCAGGTGCCGACCTCGCCAGCAGATAGCCCAGTTGTTAGACGAAGTGAGCGGCTGAAAGGGCGATCGCCCTTTCAGCACAAGCTTGCACAAACCGGACAGATTGCCCGCTTGCTGAAGCGTCAGCTCAATGCAAACCGACGGATAGAGCTTTATAAGTTTGTTCAATGGCTGCTGGTTTGGCTGGCTGTTTTGACCTGGTATTTAGGCATTTACTATCTAACGACTCGGCTTCCTTCTTTAATGCGCTGGAGCAATCAAGTCCTAATCCAGCCGCTAAACTTGATGGCGATCTGGTTTTTGATTAGCCTGACGATGCGGCTGAGCAATGCGGCCATTCAGCACTCTGTCAACGCCTGGAAAGAGACTTCCTATCTGGCCTTTGGCGACGTGCAGCGCAAGGCCTTTCGGTCTACAACAATTGCGGGTGCCCTTCAAGGGATGGTCACGTGCATTCTCCTTTTTCTGGGCATTGTGCTAACCCTTACTCAGTTAGGTTTGCCAGTATCTTCTTTTTTGGCGGGCAGCGCTTTAGTTGGCTTAGCCCTTTCTTTTGGCGCTCAAAGCCTGGTGAAAGATGTCGTAAATGGTTGCCTAATTCTGCTGGAAGATCAGTTTGCGGTGGGCGATGTGATTACGGCAAATGGTGAGAGTGGCCTAGTAGAAAAGCTGAACTTGAGGCTGACGCAGCTACGCAACGAAGATGGCGAGCTAATTTCAATTCCGAATAGCGCTATTTCGCTGGTGAAAAACCAAACAAATAGCTGGTCTCGGGTGAATATGGCAATCAATGTGCCCTACGATGCGAATTTGGATGGGGCGATCGCCATCGTCCAAGAAACAGCGACCGACATGAGCCAATCGACCCAATGGCAGTCTGCTATCCTGGAGCCGCCAGAGATGCTCGGTGTCGATAGCTTTAACGACAACAGCGTTACGATTCGCCTGTTGATTCGGACGCAGCCCTCGGAGCAGTGGGCAGTCGGTCGAGAGTTTCGCCGCCTGCTAAAGCAAGCATTCGATCTCGAAGGTATCTCTATGCGGTTACCGCAGATGTCTGTTTTGCTCAACGGTGCGTCTTATATGGCGAATAGCGAAAGCTGAGTAGCATTCCTAACCCTCTCTCTTTAGCGTTAACTAGCGATTGAGAATAAGGTGGTGACAGAGCACAACATTACGTTCTCCCCTGACACGTCAGTAAAAATCTTTTTGCAACCGGACTCTCTCAAAGCGTCGGTTTGCAGGTCTAGATTTTGGTCAGTCATCGAAACTCGGGCGTAGCCTATTTTCACCGTGTTCCAAAACTCGCTAAGCGCGCTTACTTTTGGTACTTTGATTATGACACAAGTTTTGAAGCGCAAATAAGGCGCTTTTGGCTGCTAATTTGGGATCTTTGCTGATAGTACCAAAAACGGTGGTTTTTGGGACTATTGTACGCCTGCTAACAGGTGGTCGGTAACGCTAATGCACAAGAGCGACGACTTTATACGTCCTCATTGAGTAGTGATAGACGCCTTTCAACAGGTGAAGATTGAATCAAAGATGTGTTGGTCTGGGAGTAGGGAATCAGCCGGTTGATAATCTTCTCTAGCTCATCCGTAGAGCTAACGTGAACCTTAGCAATGAAGCAGTCGTCGCCAGTCACGCGATCGCACTCAATAATCGCTTCTATCGCTCTAATGACTGACACTACTTTCTGTAGCTGACCCGGCAGGGGTCGAATCCGAATATAGAACGATAGGCCATAGCCTAGTAGCTTCGGGTCTAGCTCTATAGTGAACGCTCGAATAACGCCAGACTCCTTCAGTCGCCGCAGTCGTTCTGAGACGCTCGGAGATGACATACTCAGGTCTCTAGCAAGGTCGGCAATCGAGGTTCGCGCATCCTCATGCAAGATGCGCAGCAAACGCATATCTACTGCGTCTATCTCATTTTCGGTTGCTTGAAGGCGCTTCTTCATTTTTACCTTTGTTTGTTAGGTAGGTTCGTTTTTTTACTTTCTATTAGCTATATGAAGAATAAAAAGGCATTGATAATATTAACGCATGAAATTACCCAGCGTTATCTCCGCCCGTGTAGAGGCGATGCCGCCTCACGTCTGGTTCGTCGTCAGTGCCATCTTTCACTATCTAGGCCCCTCGTTCGCCGTACTCCTTTTCCAGCACGTTGGCGTTCTCGGCGTCGCTTGGTTCAGGATTGCTAGCGCTGCCCTAGTCTTCGCTGTTTGGACAAAACCTTGGCAAACGTTTCGCTCAGCGAATCGAACGACCGTAGTTCTGTTGTTGTTACTAGGCGCTTGTCTTGCACTGATGAACAGTGCGTTCTATCTGGCTATCGACCGGCTACCGTTGAGCTTAGTCGCGACGATGGAGTTCGTTGGCACGATTGCCGTAGCGCTGTTTGGACTCAGAGCGCTACGCAACTATGCGGCGCTCGCTTTAGCCATCGCAGGCGTGTTTATTTTGATTGATGTTAGCTGGTCGAATGACTTGCTAGGACTTGCTTTTGCGGTCGTCAATGCGCTGTTGTTCATGACCTATATCATTCTAGGTCATCGCATCTCAGAACAAGGGGCGGGAGAAGGCGTAAACAGATTGGGGGCGGCGATGGCAGCAGCTTTTGTGTTTGTCATGCCGATTGGCTTACCCGATGCGATCGCCGCCTTTCCTTTCCCGATGCTAATTTTGGCGGGCATTGGAGTCGGCGTGAGTTCTTCAGTCGTGCCCTACGTTTGCGACCAGTTGGCGATGTCCCAACTGCCTCGGAATACTTACGCGCTCCTGCTAGCACTACTGCCTGCGACGGCGACGATAATCGGCGCTGTTGTCCTTAGTCAAATTCCGACGCTTCGAGATATTGTGGGGATTCTCATGGTTATGGCAGGCGTCGCCATCCACAAACCAGCAGAATAGTTGTTGGAATATTTACTGTTCTATAGCATCTTTTGTCTCTTCACAAGACTGAACCAGCTCACTTTGCGATGAGACGAGAAAGGGCATTTTTGCATCATTCTCACAGTAAGACCGCGTAATTCTATTAGTTCACGAAAAACGGACACTGCCTACAACTCTTGCAGGCAAATGATTTCAGGATATTAGGATAGTTGCTGTAATGGCAACTAGGCGAAACTGAGAATAACGGCTGCGTTCCTTGCAGGTTGAGAACAATGAAGCTTTGATTATTTTAGTCCACGATAAAAGCTTCTCAGTCTCAGTCGTCTCACTCGATAAGTTCAACTGCTGACATTTAAGACTTGCCTAAACACATCACCATTTGACTTAGTTCTGAATTGGGCGACAGTATCCGATGGTTTTCGACACATTCTACATATAGTGTGATCGCGGTGTGCGTAGCATCGGAACAGCAACGTACGCTAAACGTTGCTAGCTATCGGGTACCAACTTAAACCGGGAAAACATCTGCGTATAAGGGTTTCGGCGGCTGTGGTTTAGATGACCTACGGGGCATGGGCAACTCACCGACGTGCGCTAGCATCCATTCAAATACGTCAGGGAAATC
>Ga0209194_1000369_pt1 | contig 37673 bp, 29 predicted proteins | sample COGITO_mtgs_1004_FD_184787 | JGI IMG/M metagenome (GOLD analysis project Ga0209194, IMG submission 184787) | Pelagic marine microbial communities from North Sea - COGITO_mtgs_100413 (SPAdes) (version 2) | ecosystem: Environmental > Aquatic > Marine > Epipelagic ... | reverse complement strand
AAGAAAAACCGGATGCACTATGGCGAAGACTATGCGGTCGCAAAAGGTACGCCTATTCACGCACCTGAAGATGGCGTAATTTCTCTGGTTGGCTACGACGCTGGCGCGGGCCATATCGTTTGCTTTGTCCCTGACGGCTACCCTGAGTTAGAGATTATCAGCTTCCACTGTACGGGTGATTTCCCCTTTAATCACGGCGCTCGGGTCAAGCGCCGTGACGTGATTGGGTTTACGGGCGATAGCGGTATTGGCACTGGTGAGCACTGGCATGTGGGAGTGACCGTCAACGGTATTCATATCGACCCGCGATGGTATCTGGGGATGGCCCACTGGTTTGCTTGATGACCTGCCTGAGATCTTGTTTTACATTTCTGTTGCTTGTTTTTGCTTCGTTCTATGAAAAGCTTTCGGCCTATATACAGTTTGTTAATGCTCGCAACAGTGGTCTGTGTTATTGCTGCAAGCAGCGCGGTACATGTCCTGGTTGGTCAAGGGCGAGATATTTTTTTAGTCGGGGTTGGCATGGCAATAGGTATGGGCTTTAGCGCCTACATCGGCGTTAGTAACTGGCAGATTTTTATGGATAGCGTTGATCTTATTTCTGAGAATATCGGTGCGATCGCTCTCTATCTGCCAGGGAAAGAAGATAGCGTTAGGCGATTCATCTCACCTAAAATTACGATGAGATTGTCTACACCTGCGGCCTCTAAAGAATTCGCTTTGGAAACCGAAGTACGTAGTTTGCTAGACGCGGTAAATCGGCTGGGTCAGGCCGTCGTCGTAGACGGATTTTGCCATTGCTGTCAGCGTACAGACGAGCATAGCGCCGACTGTGACTATGTACGTTCTATGCAACTGCATGAAGACGGTTGTAGCAAGCGAGTTGCGTGGGCTGAGTTTCGTAAGCAGTTGGAGTATTACTGATGCTCCAACCAATTATTTTTTCTGAATGTTCACTATCATCGAATACCGTTTGAATACTGCTATGACTTGTGCAAAAAGAGATGAAGATAGGCTGGGGCGATGGCAAAGCCCCTCCAAGGGAGGATCGCGCAGCCTTCAGCCGTTTCTACCTGTAAAACATCTGGAAACCCGACAAACTTCGCTAGGGTTTCCCTACCTCAAGATCTCAGATAAGCCTGCCAAGGTATTGCGAGCTTCCTCGACCGAAACAGTAAAGCCTCTTTCAAAAAAGATATCGAGGCTTGTTAACTCAGTATTTATCGTTGTCGGTGCGATATCCATAGGATTCTCTTTAGCCATAAGTAATGTCTCATCTAAAAAGACTCCTGATCCTGTTGATATAGAGAAACAACCGGCTGAAGAAATTGCAGCAGAGGGCCTGTTTGAATATCTAGGTTCTCCAGAATTCAAAGCATTTCAGCAGCAGTACGCTCAAGAGGAATTGGAGTCGAATTTGGCAGCTGCTGAACAGCTAAAGCAGGAGGCAAGTGGACTCAGAGACACGGCAGCAGCAGATGCCACGCAGACAAAGCTGAATGCTCAGCAGTCGGCAACTGCTATGCGTTTAGAAGCTTCTTACGATGGCGTAGGCCCACCTTTCCATCGGCCCGTAGGATTTGTGATTAGTTTGAACTATCCAACGATTGTTGAGAAGACAGAAACTGAATTCGGATATAAAGTCATTGCGACACCGACAACAGATAAAGGCACTGTGCGTGTGTATATCAACTTAGCCAGTGCTAATGAAGGATTCATTCCTGCTGGCGGCGAGATTGGCAAAGTCGGTCAGTACCCCGTAGGAGAGGGTGTAAAAGCGTTTTAGAAATCTAGCCAACAATTACATGAGAGATGCTCAGCAGAAGACGTCAGCACTAAGGGAATGTCCTGGCTGCTGCCCTCTTAGTTGAGGCCAGAGATTTATCGAGAAGAGAGGTTTTCTAAATGTACAGGGGGCAAAGGTTTCTCCCTGACAGGGTAGCTCCTTAAGCTAACTCAGCTATGCGGCTCTACGGTTCCTCTCAGGCAGCTCATTGTGGATGTCTGACAGAGCCTGCTGCCTGCTTTTTCTACTGTTTACAAAGGTGCAACTGATGATTTTACTTATTGTCGATGGGCTTCCTGACGAGATTACTCAACACTTACAGGCATTCTCGGCGCAGCGCCCTGAATGGACGCAAGCGCGAATCATGCGCAGTGCGCTAGCGCTATTCCTGCTGCAAAACGGAGTGAATGATAGGAAGGTATCTCAGGTGTATTTGGAAGCGATGTTTCCTGGGCTCCAGAGTAAGGGAGGTGTGAAATGAGTATTCGCCAGATACTGCAAGTGTGGGAGCACCAGTTGTCCCATCCCCATCAGGCCGTTATGTTGGCTTTGGCCGACCATGCTCACGAGGATGGTACGGGCATTCGACCTTCGATTAACCGCATTGCTTGGAAGACAGGATATTCAGAGCGCTCGGTGCAGAACATCATGGCTCAGCTGCGGCAGCTTGGCATTTTGGTGATCGCTGTACCTGCGACGCATAATACGCCCAACGAGTATAGATTCGATTGGTCAGCGGCTACGCCGAAGCCTTCGTTTGATGAATTTATGGCTCAGAAGAAGGGCCAAAAAAGTAGGGGTGCAAATTCTGCACCCCTATCAAAAGTGCCTAAAAAGGAAGGTAGAAGGGGTGCAGTTCCCGTGCAAGAGGGGTGCAGTAGCGATGCAGGAGGGGTGCAATTGTCGTGCGATAGGGGTGCAGCTCCCGTGCAGGAGGGGTGCAACAGGCTGCACCCGATCCGTAAAGAACCTTCTAGAGAACCGTCAATAGAAACAAAAGAACCGGCAGAAGAGGATTTGCGATTTGGTGTGGTGACCTATCGGCAACCGCCGGATGAGATTGATTTTGCCGAGCTGTGGGCGACGAATCCGGGGATGGCGAAGATGGAGTTGCGTGCGATCGCACCTGGGCACAAACGACTGGAAATGGTCGCTCATGGTTTTGGCAGATGGTGGATCGGCCCTGGGCTGAATGATTTTGATGAGTTCTTAATCAAAACCTGCCAAAAGAGGAAGCGGAAGTTTCAGCAGCCTGACAGTATCGGCGATGCCAAGACATTCATTAACAACATGCTGAAGAGTGGCGACTGGGCAAATTTTTCGCTACGCTGTGATGAAGCCCAAACGTTGCAGAGTCAGTCTCTGGCTTTAGAATTCCAGACGAGACAAGCCAAATCATCTTGTCCTACAGCTACGAGACTAGAGCTTTTCCAACCAGATAGACGCAGCTCATCTGTTGGCTTAGCTAAATTTAAGATTTCTCAAGGCGATTACGCTAGAGCTAAAGAAATTGCTGATCTGTGTAGGCTTTCTTATGAAACTGTCGGTCTGCGAAAAGATGGGGAAGGGCCACTATTTGATATAGAATCCCAGAAAGTCAGCTGATAACTACTCATGTTAGAGCTATCCCATTCCTTGTTTTTGTTTTCTATATGAAGAACGAAATAAAAAACGGATGAAAAATTGTTGCGCTTGACTTAAGCTATCATCTTCAATAATCTTGATAGACTCAAACAAATTTGTGGCATATGTTTTCTATATGGCTATAATGTGACTTATTAGTCACAAAAGTAGATCTCTGATTCATGCCTAACCAAACCTTCTTCAACCTTGCAGAAAAGAAAAGACAGAAGATTACTGATTTGGCGATTGTAGAGTTTGCTGCTGCCGACTATGACAACGCTTCTATCACCAACATCGTCAAACAGGCAAAAATCGCTAAGGGAAGCTTTTACCAGTATTTTGAGGACAAAAAAGATCTGTATCTATATCTGATTGGTTTAGCCAGTCAGCAGCGAATAACCTTTATCCAAGCAGCTCAGGCCCAGCTAAAGTCTAAATCGAGACCTAAGGGCTTTTTTGAAGAGTTGCGTCAGATGTTTGTTATTAGCACGCAGTTTAACGCGCAGTACCCACAGCTCAATCAAATAATAAATCGTGCTAACTATGGAGAGAGTCCTGTAAAAGAGGTCGCCTTAGAGCTTGTTCTAGCAGCTTCCAAACAGCCTGTGCATGATTTAGTAGATCGAGGTGTAGAAACCGGCGATCTCAGAGCTGATCTAGATCCTGATTTGGCTACCTTTGTTATTTTGACAGCTAGTAATAGCCTGCGGCACTTCATTCCTGAAAAGTTAGGGCTGGATACTCACCAGCTTGCAGAAGGCGAAACAGTAGATATAGATATGCAGGCCGTTGAGCGAATTTTCGATCAGCTTATTTTGATATTTAAGCGCGGCATGGGTAGCCTCTAGCTTTTAAGCTCTTCAGTTTTCTGAGTAACTTTGATATCTATCTTTAGACTCAGTTGCCTGTGAGTTGTTTTGCGGCTACAATGTGACCATAAGGTCATGTGACTAATTAGTCATAGCTAATTTCTGCCCGGTAAGTGTATGTCACAGGAAGCGATGAACCTGAGTGAAGAAGGACAAGAGCCCGAATCTCCACAGCTTGTCCCTGTAGAGTATGAGCCCGATCCGTTGCCTGATGACAGCAAAGTGGCGCTAGGTGAAGCAACTGCACAACCGCGCTGGAAGTTTGGCTGGTGGATGATTCCGTTGCTAGGTGTGCTGCTTGCGTTTGGCGGACTCTCGGTTTATCGCTTGCAAAATAAGAACGGTGAGGAAGTGGCGGTGACTGAGCGCAGCCCGCTAACGGTGCGAACGGTGGCGGCTGAAGAAGGTGACATTCAGGCTTGGATATCGAGTGAAGGCACTGTGCAGGCGGTGAGATTTAAGCATTTAGCCTTTGATGTGGATGGCGATATTACTTACCTGACGGATCGGGATGGTCGCAGTTTGCGAGCGGGAGATTTGGTGAGTCAGGGTGAGTTGTTGGCGAGTATTGATGACCGAACGCTACAGGCGGATGTGATTCAGGCGGAGTCGGCGGTGAATGAGGCAAGACGGCAAAGAGGGGCGTCGGCGGCGAGTGTGGCACAGGCGGAAGCGCAGGTGGCCTCGGCTAGAGCGCAGGTGGCACAGGCGGAAGCGGCTCGCTCTCAGGCTATTTCTGCTCGCGAGCTGGCACAGACCGAACTACAGCGCTATCAACAGCTTTTTAACCAAGGGGCGATTTCTAATAGTGATTTAGACAATCGCAGCAACACAGTTCGAGATTCTGCGGCGCAGGTGCAGTCCGCAGCGGCGCAGGTAAGTTCAGCTCAGGCCCAGGTCGATACTTCACAAGCGCAAGTGGCATCGGCAGAACAGCAACTTCAGGCGGTAGATTCGCAAATTGACACGGCGCTAGCTCGATTAGACCAATCTAGAATTGCGCTGGAAGGGACTCAACTCTATGCGCCGTTTGATGGAGTTGTGGCCTATATGAATATTCGAGAGAATGAGTATTACTCTCAGCAGGCAGTATCATCTCAGCTAGGGAATTACCAGGAGTTGTTGAACCGGGTGCCGATTGTGGTGATTGACCCGAGTGATTTTGAGGTGATGGCGGAGCTACCTGCTTCTTCGGGCGATCGCATTCAGTCTGGTCAGACTGCGCTAGTAACACCTAATGCAACACAGGTAGCGAGCACCAGTAACAGTCTTACAGACCGGGCCGAAGCAAGGGGTATGGTGTACTCTGTGACGCCAGCGGTCAGTCCCGGTAACCGCTCTATTGATGTGATGGCTAGCATCAATAGCGGCTTTGCTAATCTTCAGCATGGCGGCAGCGTGACGCTATGGGTCGCAGCTGATGAAAAGGAGGATGCGGTTGTTGTGCCACTGAATGCCGTGGTGTTTCGCAACCAGGTGCCCTATGTGTTTGTGGTGAATGAAGAGAGCATCGTAGAGCAGCGGGAGGTGAAGCTAGGCGTAGAAGGGTTGGATAAAAGAGAGATTTTAGACGGGGTAGAGCCTGGAGAGCAGCTGGTGACGGAAGGGCAGAACGGACTGGTAGACGGAGCGAAGGTGAACGTTGCCAAGTCTGATTTCGCCGCGATGGGAGGTCAGTAAACCATGAGTAAGAACAAACCGCCGATGAATGCTGTGAAACTTCCTACACCTCCAGAGCCGCCGCGTCCGCCAGAACCGCCTGTAAAGGCTTCTGGCTTTACGAAATTCTTTTTTCTGCGAACCGTTTTTGGCATTTTACTAACCGTTTTGATTGTGGTGGGCGGGCTGTTGGGCTATGGCTCCATGATTAAGGAGTCAAATCCGGATATTGCGGTGGCGATCGCGTCAGTGACTACAACTTGGGCGGGCGCAGACCCAGAAACCATTGAACAACAGGTCACCAACGAACTTGAAAAAGAAATCAAATCGGTTGAAGGGCTTAAATCTCTCGACAGTGCTTCATTTAGCGGACTCTCTTCTATCACCGCAGAGTTTCGCACCGATGCAGACATTGATAAATCTATTCAAAAGCTACGGGATGCCGTCGCTAAAGCAGAGCCTAGCCTGCCCAGAGATGCCGAACAGCCCTCCGTACAGCAAATCTCCGTTAGCGACGCGCCGATTGTAACGCTGGCCCTGTTTGGCAACCTCGATCCGGTCGTGCTTTCACAAGCTGCAACAAACTTGCAGGATAGATTAGAGAAAGTTGCAGGCGTCACCGACGTAAACCTGAGCGGGGCGCGAGATGAGGTCGTGCAAATTCAGCTCAACCCCAATCAGCTTGCGGCTTTAGAACTCTCTCCGGCTACAATTGCCAATCGCATTCGTTCTGCGAATACAGACGCGCCGCTGAACGAAATTCAGAGTGACGCTATTGGTACGCAGGTTCGCTTTTTTGGGCGCTTCCGCGACATCGACACGCTGCGCCAACTGCCGATTACTCGAATTGATGGACGCTTGATTCGATTGCAGGAAGTGGCTAGTATTCGCCAGGAGCTAGAAACAGAAAACAGTACGGCAGCAATTAGCATTAACGGCGAGCCCTATGAGTCTGTGGTGAGCCTTTCGATTAAAAAGGTGCCAGGACAGGACACTATTCAGGTAATTGAGAGTGTTTTAGCTGATGTAGAACTGGCGCAGGAAGATCCGAATATCTGGCCACCGGGTATGAGCTACCGGGTGACGGCAGACGACTCGGAGCTAATTTGGGATCAGCTTGGCAGCCTGTTTGTAAACGTGCTTCAGGCGATGGTTGCGGTGTTTGTCATCCTGTTCATTGCGCTTTCTTGGCGGGAGGCGTTGATTGCAGGACTTTCGATTCCGCTGACTTTCTTAGGGGCGATCGCCGTCTTGTGGCTCATGGGCCAAACCCTCAACAACATGGTGCTCATCGGCATGGTGCTAGCGCTTGGCATCCTGGTAGATGTGTTCATTCTGATGATGGAGGGAATGCATGAAGCGATTTTTGTTTCTAAACTCAGCTTCGATCAGGCTGCATTGAAGACGGTAAAAACCTATGCCGCGCCTGCGTTTGCTGGACAGCTTACAACGATCCTAGCCATGACACCGCTGATGGCTATTGGCGGTACGATGGGCAAGTTTATTCGACTGTTGCCGCTGACGGCGATTATTTGTTTGATTTTGAGCTTTGCGATCGCACTACTCATCGACATTCCCCTTTCTCGCTTTCTATTAGCAAACGTGAGTAAGGACCAGCCCAAATCGCGAGTGGATAAGCTGAGTGAAAAGGCTTCAGAGAAGTTCGCTCGCTGGAGTTTGAATCATACGGTGCGCAATCGGGCGACGATTCGAGCTTGGACGGTGGGCGTGTTGGGCCTCTTCATCGTCTCTATTTTCGCCTTTACTCAGGTGCCTACCGTCTTTTTCCCAGAGTCGGATAGTCCTAAGATCGGGATTGATGTGGAGATGCCGCCGCAGACGACCTTGACGGTTTCGCAGGCGATCGCAGACGACCTCGGCGACATCCTTCTTCAAAAGCCCTACATAGAAAGCATCATCAAATACACCGGACAGGGTAACACGCTCGTCAGTTCGGGCAGCCTTCAGTCCAGCAACGGCAGCTATCTCTCCGGCTTTTCTGTTGTTCTTCTCCCCGCAGAAGATCGCGAACTCGGCTCAGACATATATGCCACCGAGCTACGCAACGAACTTACCGCAGCCGTACAGCGCTATCCGGGAGCAAAACTAACCCTAAACACTGAAAGCTCAACAGGGGCAGGCGACCCCATCTCTATCGAAATCGTCGGCAGCGACATTCCTGAACTCAGACAAATCTCTGCTCAGGTACAAGACGCGCTTAGGCAGATTCCAGGCTCTGCCGATGTGCGTGACAACCTCGGAAATCTTCGCGCCGACCTTAAGCTACTCCCCAATCGAGAAGAGTTAGACTTTTATGGTCTCACTGAAGACGAGCTAACGACTCAGGCTCGCTACTACATGAGCGCTACCCAAGTCGGAGACTTTGCCACTAGCGGCAACCAAGAAGACATTGAAATTCGCTTGAGTACGGCTTGGCCTTCTCGCAATGGTGCAGTGGGTGGCCCCACTCGACGCGATGAGCTGGGTCTGATTCGTTTCTTTGGCTCCAACCCTGACAAGCCCGTTATCCCAGCTGGATCTGTTGTAACTGCTGTGCAGGGCGAAACTGCACTTTCTATTACGCATTCGGGGGGCGATCGCACCGTAAAAGTCCTCTCCAAAACCGCAGGCGATGCCACCGTCGGCCAAATTTTAGAAGCCGCAGAACCTAAGATTGCCGCGCTGCAAGAAAGCTGGCCCGCAGGCTACAGCTACAGCTTTGGCGGCGAAGCGGCAGAGCAAGCCGAAACCTTTGGCTCTGCAGGGCAGGCATTGGGCCTCGCCATTTTCATGGTATTCGCAGTTCTTGTTCTTCAGCTCAACTCTTTCCGTCAGCCGTTTATCATCTTGCTCACCATTCCCCTCGCGCTCATCGGCACCTTCTTCGGTTCCTTTCTCGCCTGGATTCCCTTCTCCTTCACCACCTTTATTGGCGTAATTGCGCTAGTCGGCATTGTGGTAAATGACGCAATTGTGATGGTAGACACCATGAACAGCTATCAGGCTGAGGGCATGACAGTGCGGCGAGCAGCGGCAAATGGCGCGGCGGATCGTCTGCGGCCTATTCTCACGACCAGCGTCACCACCATCATCGGCCTCACGCCGCTAGCCTTTAGCGATCCAACCTGGATGCCACTGTGTAGTGCCATTATCTTCGGCCTGATTGCCGCAACAGGTACTGCCTTAATTGTGATTCCTTGCCTGTATGTGCTGCTAACGCCAAAGACTAAGAATCCAAAGGTGAGCGAGGTGTAGTATCCATCAGCCACTTGCATCCCTTCTGTTTTGTTCTTTATTCCTCGCGATTCATGTATTTTCACTGGCCATTACGTCGGTTGTCTCGATGGATCGCTGTTGGCTTATTTTCCTATTTTCTATCGCTCTGTTTAGGAACGGCTGCCTACGGTCAATTCTCTTTTCTAGATGACGGTAGCGTGGTTGAAACAAATCTGCCTCCTGCTGATGTTGTTCGCTACGGCACTTTAGAAGTGACCTGGGTAAAGTCGCCAATTAGCGGTGAAAATCTTTTTCAGATTGCGGCTCCGGCGATCTCGAACCGTAACGACCTAATGAGCGAACAGATGACGGTCGAGGTACGGGCTGACATTATTGAAGATTTGCTGTGGCTAGAGACAACGCGGTTTAGAGAAAGAGCGGTTGATCGTCTTCTTGGGCGCAGTCTTGAAGAAGCGCCTCGCTCGGCCCAAGTCGTTGTTTCGACGCTCAAAAGCTTGCCGGTTATTCAGGTGTTGAACTACAGGAACGGTAGAGCGCTAACGCTGGCTACGATTACGCAAGAAGATGCTAATTTCTACAGTGAGGAGCCTGCAAAAATAGCGGCTCAGTGGCAGGCCACGCTACAAAAAGAGGTCTCTAACGTTGAAGAAATCTACTCTCCTATGTCTTTTCGACAGCGAATTGAGAAAACGCTGGGTATTTTGCTGAGCATTGTGTTGATAAGCTTTGTGCTAGGTTTCGTGCGATCGCAGTTTTTTAAACGGCAAAGAAGCCTACAGGCAAAACGCAATGCCGACATAGAAGCTGCTGCTGCTGAACAGTCAATATTGGATCAAAAAACGGTTGAAACCGTATCCGATGACGTTCAGGCTCCACCTAGCAGCGCGGCAGCAGCTTTCAGAGTGAATAGTCGAAATGAACAGATTGAGCACAGTCGGTTTACTGATTTTGTCCGACGGCAGTTCAGTCAATCGCGCTGGTTAGACTTCTATAAATTTGTGCGATGGTTTTTGTTTTGGGCCATTGTTGTTGTTTGGTATCTTGGCATCTATTTAGCAACGACTCAGCTGCCTATTCTGATGCGTTGGAGTAGCAAGGTGCTGACTCAGCCGCTGAGCCTGATTGCTATCTGGTTTTTCGTGAGCTTTGTTGTACGTATTAGCCATACGTTGATTCAGCGATCGCTCAGCATGTGGCAGGAGAATGCCTATCTTTCGTTTGGCGATGCCAGACGCAAGGCCGTGCGATCGCACACTATCGCAGGCGCAGTACAAGGACTGTCTACCTGCGTTCTGGTACTGCTGGGCATTTTGCTTACGCTCATTGAGTTTGGGCTGCCTGCTTCCTCCATTTTTGCAGGGAGTGCTCTACTGGGCTTAGCGCTCTCCTTTGGCGCTCAAAACTTGGTCAAAGATTTGGTCAATGGCTGTCTTATTCTGCTGGAAGATCAGTTCGCAATTGGCGATTACATTGTGACGAATGGAGAAGAAGGCTTTGTAGAAAAACTAAACTTGCGGCTAACTCAGCTGCGGAGCTATGACGGCGAGCTGATTTCTATTCCAAACAGCAGCATTAGCCTAGTAAAGAATCAGACTAGCAGTTGGGCACGGGTAAATCTGGGCATTGATGTAGCCTATGACACGGATTTGGATCGAGCGATTGCTGTTATTCAAGAAACGGCTTGTCAAATGAGTCAAGACGCTAAATGGCGATCGCTCATCTTAGAAGCGCCACAGGTGCTGGGTGTAGATTCTTTTGGCGACAACAGCATTACTATCCGACTGTGGATGCGTACAGATCCCCTTCAAAAAAGACCCATCGCTCGGGAACTCCGTCGCCGCCTGAAAAAAGCCTTCGATGCAGCCGACATCTCTATACCCTTTCCACAAAGGTCTATCTGGTTTGAGAATGTGCTTTCTACCCAGCACGCCGATAGGGCTAAACCCGCTCGCCAGCAAGATGTAATTCCAGCTCAACACTCTACCCAGGACTCATAATGGAAAAGCAAAAGCCTAATATCGTTGGACTGCTGGTAGGGCTAGCTAGCCTAGTCCTCATTGTCGCCGGACTCAAGACAATGTCCGGTATCCTGAGTCCTATTCTGCTGTCACTATTTCTCGTGCTGGTCACTAGCCCCATCCTAGAATGGCTAAAGCGCAAAGGACTTCCTAGCTGGCTCTCTTACGTTCTCGTCTTGCTGGGCGTTCTGGTTATAGGCATTTCTATTGTTCTCTTCTTAGCCGTTTCTCTAGAGCAGCTTTCGACCGCATTGCCCACCTACATCTCGGGCCTCTCTGCCCAAGCTACTCAGCTATGGCAGTGGCTAAACCAGCAGGGCATTACGTCCGAATCGCTGCAAGAGTTCTCCTGGCTTCAGCCTGATAAAATCCTTCAAACTTCTTTCTCCCTCATCTCTACGCTGATAGGCAGCATCTCTAATATCGGGCTTACGCTGATTATCTTCGTCTATATGCTGGCCAGCTCATCGACCTTCTCTGCTCAGCTCCGTAAGGGGCTAGGCGCTGACTCACCCATGCTAGAGAGGTTTTACAACTTTGCACATAGCATGAGCACCTATCTACTGATTAAAGGATGGCTGGGGGCACTGGCGGCCCTTTCGCAAATGTTGCTGATGTGGACGTTTGGCTCCGACTTTGTGGTGCTGTGGGGCGTGCTTTCGTTCTTCTTGAACTTTGTACCGAATATTGGTCTTTATATTGCTCTAATTCCGCCGCTGTTGATTACTACACTTAAGCTTGGCTTGCTAAAAGGCGCAATTTTCGGACTCATTTATATCCTCATCAACAACTTCTTCGATCTTATCGTCGGCCCTCGCTATCTTGCGAAAGGACTCGATCTCTCTACGCTAGCAGGCTTTTTAGCGGTTGTAATATGGACATGGATATTAGGCCCTATCGGCGCTTTCATGGCTTTACCCCTTACAATCATGGTAAAAACGCTTGTCCTTGAGTCTTTTTCTCAGACCAAGCTAGTGGCCTCACTGCTCGGCTCAGATACCAGCGAGACATTTGCACAAGCAACGTCCAAATAGTGTCACAGAATTGATTTTTCACGTAAAAGAGAGACGCTTTATTGCTACAATATGACCACTAAGTCACATACTGAGTAAATCACATGATTGTAAGTGCCCTGCAATTAAACAGGCTGCGTGGCTTAGGCGATCGCTTTTCCCGAGGACTTAACTCATGGTCACGTACACAAACAACCCTCACAACAATATTGTAGAAGTTTCAATAGGCGGTGACATTGAATCGGCAGACCTTGACCGAGCTGCGATGCAAATGACAACAGATTTTGAAAAGCACGGCAAGCTGAGAATACTTGAAGATATTCAAGATTTGGACGATGCAGAATTTGCCTTGGTTTGGCAAGACTCGCGATTTGGTCTCAAGTATTTAAAGGACTTTACGCATGTTGCTATTGTTGCTGATGAAAAATGGCTGGTAGTTTTAGCGAAAGCAAGTAATGTGGTGATACCGGCTGAAGTGAAGACGTTTGAGCATTCACAAATTGCAGAGGCCAGAACTTGGCTGATGACGGCCTAAACTTTGCTGTGTCGGCAGCAACATTTCTACAAAAGAGACAACATTTCTATAACATATGCTATGTGACTAAAGAGTCATGTTATGTTGTGGTGACATCCTGTTACAGGAATTTAAAAACAATGCTTAAATGCAAAAATAGTCCTAATAGCAACGTTGTAGAGGTTTATGTAGACGGAGAGGTTACCGCATCTGATTTTGAGTATGTAGTGTCTTGTCTAGAAGCAGATATTCAAAAGCACGGTGAGCTTCGCGTTCTTCAAGTCGTTCGTAGATTCAAAGGCGGAAACCCGCTTGTGCTTTGGAGTGACGCAAAATTTAGCCTTGCCAATATAGAGAAATTTACCCATGCTGCGGTTGTGACAGAACATAGGTGGCTTCAGACGTTTTCCAATGCTTTGAGCAGTGCGCTGCCTGCCACGGTAAAAGCTTTTGATAGCTCATGTATAGAAGAAGCTCGCCAATGGCTAACCCATACTGAAAGTATGGCTGCTGCGCCGCTAGCTGCATAAGGGTACGCTGCGTCTAGCAAGTTCTAGAGGCTTGCTTCTTCTAACTTTCATGCTTTGAATAAGTCTCCTGAGGAACTAGGAGATCTGCTAACAAAATCGAATTTAAATCGTCTTAGAAACCTATAAGAAAAGGACTTTAACATGTGTGGATACAAAAGCGACGATAGCAGCAACATTGTGGAAATCTGTGTGGACACTGAGCTTACAGCAGATGTTTGCAGTAGTGTAACTTCAAAGCTTATTGCTGATATGGCTAAGCACGGTCAGCTAAGGGTTCTAGAAGAGATACAAGAATTTGAGGGCTTGAATCCTGTTACGCTGTGGAGTCACGCATCGTTAGGTTTAGCACATCTTAAAAACATTACTCATGCAGCTATTGTTGTGGATGGTAAGTGGATAGACATTCTAAGATTGACGAGGAGCAGCATTCTATCTCCGATGCCGGTGAGGATTTTTAAGCGATCGCAGCTTGCAGAAGCAAGAGTATGGCTCGCAGAAGCTCAGTAACCTAGCGCTGTTTTTTAATTCGGCGTAACGTTTTTGGGAATGAGGTATGAATCTTCGCGATCGCTTTAAAAGCCTCAACTACTTTGCAGAGGGAAGGCTTGGCCTGGAAAAGAGAGCAGAAGTTCAGTCGGGACTAGCAGAGGATTCAATCGTAGACCTTAGCTATCTGGTGCTGACGGTGGGTGCTTGTGCGATCGCCACGCTCGGCCTGCTCTCTAATAGCGCTGCTGTCATTATTGGCGCAATGATTCTTGCTCCTTTAATGTTGCCGATTCGAGGGTTAGCTTTTGCCACGCTGGCGGGCAATACGGTGATTTTTCGTCGATCGATGAGCGCGATCGCCATTGGCACAGTTTCTTCAATTGCGATCGCCTGTCTAATCGGCTATATCGTAGACTTACCAGAATTTGGCAGTGAGGTTTTATCGCGGTCTTCGCCAACGTTGTTGGATTTGGGTATTGCGATTCTGGCGGGGGCGATCGCCGGTTTTGCCAGAATAGAACCCAAGATATCTTCGAGTTTGGCGGGCACTGCAATCTCTGTAGCTCTGATGCCGCCGCTCTGCATCATTGGCTTAGGACTATCGAAAGCAGACTGGGCGCTTAGCTCTGGCGCAACGCTTCTATACCTTACAAATCTGTTAGGGATTACGCTGTCCTGCATGGCGATATTCCTGATCACGGGCTGCGTTTCGCTGCGCAGAGGTAAGAAAGCACTCAGATGGACGGCTCTTTTTACTAGCCTGCTGATCTTTCCGCTGGGCGCAAGTTTCATTCAGCTCACCAGACAGGCTGAGCTGGAGGCCCTGCTTAAGAACGTGATTGTCGATCAAACAGTTACCTTTCAAAAAGCACGACTAGTCAGCAGCCGGATTAACTGGAATACGGAACCGCCCGAAGCTTACCTCACCGTTGCCGCAGTAGAGACCGTTACGCCAAAGCAAATAGGACTGCTAGAGGACTTTGTAGAGAAAGAAACGGGACGCCGCTTTACTTTACTCATTCAGCTCACGCGAATCGAAAATTTGCGGTCGAGCAGTGAAGAGGTTATTGAGATACCAGCAGCAGAGTAGCTGTACCAGCTGAACCTTTAGACACAGATTTGTAACAAAAATAGGATTTGATTGGCCAATCTGGTTTCTCTTGCTACAATGTGACTAATAGGTCATATGACCAAACGGTCACAACTAATTTATTTCATTAGAGGCTGCAACCATGATTGGTATTAAGCGTTATTTCCAAGCCTACAGAGATTATAAGAAAGGCAGGATCGGAGATGCTGGATACATGGAGTTCAAGATATACGGCATTGGCACAAATCCCGATGTGCTTGAGCGGCTTCAGAACTTCGGTGACTGCTATCCCGACGTGGATGTAGATCGGCTTGCTCAGCTTCCTGAAGGGACATTGGGCCGTGCCTATGCGCAACACATGAAGAAATACCATATCCAGCCATTAGAAATTAGCTCAGATATGGCAGTGGACGCTCGTCAAAATCCGCTGGCGCTGCGGCTGATTGCGGTTCACGATATTTATCACGCCCTGCTTGAATTTAGTACAGCCTATTCGGGTGAGGCCGGTGTGTTTGCGTTTAAGGCGGCTCAGGGATATTCGAAGGCGATCGCGCTTCTCCAGCCAATAGGTCTTATCGCCATCATGCTAATGAGGCCTCGCAAAATAAAGCAGACGTTGGCTGACTATCGCAGAGGCTGGGCGCTGGGCAAACAGGCTGAAAATATACTGACTTACCGCTTTGAAGATAATTGGGATAAGCCAATTGATGAGGTTCGTGCTGAGCTTGGGCTGGTGCTGGCGGAAGCGTCGGTGGAGCGTAACGATTTAGAGAAGGTTCAGTCTCAAGAGGCGATGGCGTAGCCTCTCCCATAAAGAATCGCCGCCTAAACCCTCTCTTTCCCAAAAATATCTCGTGGAGAACATAACAAATGATTGACTATAAAAACTACCCAGACAACAACTTAGTTGAACTGGTCGCTGGTGGAAAAATTACCGAAGCGGACATGGCGAATGCCGTAGCTCGTCTGCAAACAGATATTCAAACCCATGGAAAACTTCGGATGCTAGAGGAGATTCGTGGCTTTGAAGGCATAGACCCAACCGCACTGTGGAAAGACGCCCGGTTTGGCCTTGCCCACGTTAATGACTTTAGCCACGTTGCTATCGTTGCCGATGCCGCTTGGATGAGAACGTTTGCTGCCGCCGCTGGTAATTTGCTATCGGCCAGGGTCAAAGCGTTTGAGCTGGATCAGGTTGAAGAAGCTCGGGCTTGGCTGCTAACGGCTCCAGAGCTTTCTGAGATGCCAGGGCTTGAGTACAAGAGCGATGATAGCAATGTTGTTGAAATATTGGTGGAAGGTAAAATTACCGCTGCTAGCTTCGACAATCTGCTGGCTCAAGTAGAAGGAGACTTTGAGAAGCACGGCAAGCTGAGAGTCTTAGAAGAAATCCGCAGCTTTGAAGGAATGGATCCGATCGCATTCTGGAAAGATTTGCAGTACATCAAGCGAATAAATGACGTGACTCACGCAGCAATTGTGGCCGATGCAAAGTGGATGCGAACGCTCACCGAAGCGATTAGAGGCATTTATCCATTTGAGATGAAGGCGTTTGATCTATCGCAAATCGAAGAGGCTAGAACCTGGCTCAGAACTGCCTAATGCTTTCTATTCATCTCAAAACAACAGAATCCAAAACGACCCATGATTGAATACATCAACAAACCCGGCACCAACATCATAGAACTCTGCACTGCTGGCGTTGCCGACAACTCCAAGGCCAAAGAACTCACCGAGCGGCTAGAGGCAGACATTCAAAAGCACGGCAAACTGCGCGTTCTGCACGAAGTTCGCAGTCCGCAAGGCGTTGACCCTTCCAACTTTTGGAAAGACGCCAGATTTGCGCTCGCACACGACCAAGGATTCTCCCATATCGCCCTAGTCACCGACGTAGCTTGGCTGACAACTATGAGCCAGTCAACCGGCCCTACATTAACCGCAGATGTCAAGGTTTTTAAGCGATCGCAAATAGAAGAAGCCAGAACATGGCTGAAAAACGCATAGCCAATAGCTCCGCCAAACTCACACTGTTCATCTAATTAAAAGATAACCATGACAACCCCACAGACATTCACTAACCTAAAAACGCCTCCCGACCTAACTTCAGAGTCGTTTAATAACAACAAGCACGAATACTACAAATGGCTGCGTACAGAAGCACCCGTCGCCCACTGCGATTACGTTACAGGCAAAGCTTATGTTGTCTCTCGCTATGAAGACTGCGTTGCACTGCTGAAAGATTCTAGAGTTGTGCGAGACAACCGCAAAATAGATACCAGCAGTCCGCTGCTCCCCTCATTTATTCCACTACCCAAATCGACCGAGCTGATACTGCACAGCATGATCGGCTCGGATGAGCCCGACCACAAGCGCTTGCGTAGCTTGGTGCATCAAGCTTTTACCCGAAAGTCGATGAGTGAGTTGAGCGATCGCATTGACAAACTCACGAACAATCTGCTCGACGAAGCAGAAGCCAAAAGCAAAGCAGAAGGTTCAGTCGATCTCAAGGAGGCTTACGCGCTGCCGATTCCCGTTACCGTTATTCAAGAGATGGTCGGCGTTTCGGATGCAGACATGCCCAAATTCTATGAGGGCATTGAAGCGATTGTGAAAGGGTTCTCAGGCGTACGAATTATTTTGACGATGCTTTGGGATGTGCCGCGCCTGTCGCATCTTTTGCGCGATATGATTGACCGCAAAAGAGAGAATCCTGGCAACGATATGCTCACTGGCCTGATTCAGGCAGAAGAAGAAGGGCAAAAGCTTAGCGAAGATGAGATTGTTAGCATGGTCTTCCTCATTATCGCGGCAGGCTATCAAACGACAGTGCATCTCATTACCAACAGCGTGGCTACGTTGCTTCAGCATCCCGACCAGCTAGCAAAGCTGCGAGCCAATCCAGACCTAATTGAGTCCGCAGTAGAAGAGATTCTCCGGTTTACCAGCCCTGTCTGCCTAACAGAGCTAGCCTATGCCGGAGAAGACATGGTGCTTCATGATGTCAGCATCCCTAAAGGATCGGTTGTGACCGCCTGCATTGGCGCGGCAAATCAGGATCCAGCGGTATTCAAGAATCCAGAGGTGTTTGATATTGAGCGATCGCCCAACAAGCACATCGGCTTCGGTAGCGGCATTCACGCCTGCTTAGGCGCACCCCTGGCGCGAATGGAAGCCAAAATTGCCCTGACCAACCTGCTCAAGCGAAATCCTAACTTACGCTTAGCTGTTGATCCCTCAGAGCTTAAGTTTGAGCCCACACCCGGCCTTAATTCTTACCAGCGCCTGCCGGTTGTTTTAGGATAATTCAGTCAAGCACACAAGCCTCGTTCAGCCCTTATTCAACCTCCATCACACTAGGAGACTTCAATCAATGGTGGCTACACAAATCGCCCCGAAACTAAAGCTTCCACTCGATCTAAACTCAAAAGGATTTGCCAACAACAAATACGAATACTACACATGGATGCGCGAAGAATCGCCCGTTTTTCACGGTAAGATTAGCTTCGTAGATGTTTACGTTATTTCTCGCTACGACGACTGCGTGAGCTTCCTCAAAGACCCCCGCTTTGTCCGCAATCGTGCGACGGCAACCGGCGGTGGCAGATTACCCATTCCGCTACCCAAGTCGGTAGAACTCATGGCGCAAAGCATGATTACCGAAGATGAACCCAATCATCGCCGCCTGCGCAATCTTGTCCATCAAGCGTTTACCGGGCATTCGCTCGAAAAGATGTCAGCCCGAATCGAAGAACTGACCAATGATTTACTAGACCAAGCTGAAGCCAAAAGTAGAACAGAAGGAGCCGTAGATCTTAAGGAGGCTTATGCCTTGCCCATCCCTATCACGGTGATTCAGGAAATGGTAGGCGTAGACGACGAGGACATGCCCAGATTTGAAGACGGCCTTTCGGCGTTGAAAGACGGCTTTTCGGGGTTGGCACTACTCCGCACCTTTTTCTGGGATATGCCGCGCCTGTCCAAATTTGTCCGAAAGCTAATTGAACGTAAGCGGTCTAATCCAAAGGATGACATACTCACGAAGCTGATCCAGGCCGAAGATGAGGGCCAAAAGCTCAGTGAGGACGAGCTGGTCGCGATGATCTTTTTACTGATTATTGCCGGGTATGAAACGACAGTACAGCTCATTACCAACGGCACGCTAACGCTATTGCAGCATCCCGACCAGCTAGAAAAACTCAGAGCCAACCCCGACCTAATCGACTCAGCCGTAGAAGAAATTCTGCGCTATAGCGGCCCGGTTCATAGAACAAAACCTGGCTACGCCCTCAAAGATCTCACGCTCCACGGCGTCACTATTCCGAAAGGCGCTACGGTAATGCCCTTCTTAGGTGCAGCCAATCGCGACCCGGCGGTGTTTGAAAATCCAGACGTGTTCGATATTGAACGCTTTCCTAACAAACATCTTGGCTTTGGTAGCGGCATTCACGCCTGCTTGGGTGCGCCGCTGGCTCGCATGGAAACGAAGATAGCCCTGACGAATCTGCTGAAGCGCAATCCCAACCTACGCCTAGCAGTTGACCCGTCAGAGCTTGAACTACAGGCGAGACCCGGCTGGCACATCTACAGCAGCCTGCCGGTTGTACTGGGCTAACCCCTTCAACTTCACTCTTTTTAAATCTACCTATTCATCAGGAAACAACAGTCAATGGTAACTACTCAAGCTCCCCGCAAACTACAGACCCCTCCTGACATAAACTCTAAGGAGTTTGTCAATAACAAATACGAATACTACAAATGGATGCGCGAAGAGTCTCCTGTATTCAAAGGCAAGCTCAGCATCATGGATATTTACTTCGTCTCTCGCTATGACGACTGTGTTGCCCTACTCAAAGATCCTCGCTTCGTCCGCAATCGCACCACCGCAACCGGCGGCAGCAGAATGCCCTTCCCCATGCCCAAGGCCACCAAACTGATCGCTCAAAGCATGATTACTGAAGACGAACCCGACCATCGCCGCCTGCGAAATCTGGTGCATCAGGCATTCACCCGTCAGTCCATGGCGAAGCTCTCAGGCCGAATAGAACAGCTCACCAACGACCTACTGGATAAGGCAGAGGCAAACGCTAGATCAAATCAGACGATAGATCTCAAAGCAGCCTACGCGCTGCCGATTCCAGTCACCGTCATTCAAGAGATGGTCGGCGTTTCCGATGAGGATATGCCCAAGTTCAAAAATGGCCTTTCGGCGCTCAAAGATGGCTTTTCAGGCTGGTCAATGGCGCGTACGCTGTTTTGGGACATGCCGCGTTTGGGTAAGTTTGTGCGCGAACTAATTGAACGCAAACGCACCGATCCTCAAGACGACATTCTCACTAAGCTGATTCAGGCGGAGGATGAAGGCCAGAAGCTGAATGAAGATGAGCTAGTAAGCATGGTTTTCTTGATGATCGTGGCAGGCTATGAGACTACCGTGCAGCTTATCACCAACGGCGTTATTACTCTGTTGCAACATCCCGATCAGCTAGAAAAACTTAGAGCACAGCCTGAACTAATGGAGTCAGCTGTTGAAGAGATCCTGCGATTTTCAGGTCCTGTTCACGCCACAAAGCCTCAATACGCCTTAGAAGATGTCGTCATTCACGGCGTTACGATTCCAAAAGGCTCTGCCGTCATGCCTAATTTAGGCGCAGCGAATTGCGATCCAACAGCCTTTGAGAATCCAGAAGTGTTTGACATCACTCGCAGTCCGAATAAGCACATCGGATTTGGCAGCGGCATTCACGCCTGCTTGGGCGCTCCGCTGGCCAGAATGGAGACAAAAATCGCGCTGGCTAACCTGTTGAAGCGCAATCCTAACCTACGCTTGGCGGTGGATTCATCAGAGCTAGAAGTGGAAATTAGACCTGGCTGGCATACTTACAAGATTCTGCCAGTGATGCTGGGCTAAGCGGGCCGAAGCCATGAACCTACCAGCGCACTCGACACCCAAACCTCTCAAGAAGTCATGAGCTTATGGAAGGCGTGAAAATATTTACGCATATAGGAATACTTTTTGAATACCTATAGCTTCTACAAATGTGCCGTTCTTTTGATTTGATGACTGCTTTAAGTTCACCTATAAGTCATAACTCTGTAGATAACTAAGGGCGAAACGCTTAGCTTCCTCGACCAGGCGACTGCGGAACTCAGCATTTTGGCCCTGCGCAAGCCAAAGAATCGTGTCGATTGTTTTTACCAGCACAAATGCGATCGCCTCACAGTCTTTTTCAGTCAAGCTGGCATCTCGTTGCCCTAGCGAAATCGCCCAGTCCCTGCCAACTTCAGCCTCTAGCGAATCTTCAAGTGTTTGACACTCTGGCGTTAAACACTGTACTTGGGTGAAAATTGCATGATAGCCAGGATAATCCATCAGGAATTGATGACTAAAGTCAACAATCTGTTCCACATAGTCTGGCAGAGGAAGCTGTACCATTGCCTCCTCATCCAGGGCATCCAGTCGCTGCTGAAGAAACGCTAGATATCGAACAAGAAGCGCCTGAAGAATTTCTGACTTATCTTTGAAAAACTGGTAGATCGATCCAATCGGCACGCCAGCAGCCTGTGCCAGTGCTCTCATCTTGGTTGCGTCATACCCCTCGCGAATGAAGAGTTCTTCGGCTGCATCCAAAATCTGAGTCACCCGCTCTTGACTCCGAGCTTGGCGGGGTTGCGATCGCATTTTTGCTGAATTTGAGGTGCCAGACGTCATTGCGACTCAGTTTCTCCATTCACCTTACAAACACGAACATTGTACACGTTCGTAGTAAGGCCCCCTGAGTGAACCTAAGTGAACCTGAATAAACAGGATGAATTTTATTTATTGGCCCACTTCGCTTGCTGGGTAAAAACAACATCTAGCTCCAAATGTTCATACTGTTCGCTCAAGGCACCATAAAGCTGTTCTCGCAGTTCATCTTGTTGAGAAAGATGTTTACAGCTTTGATCTGAGACAACGCCATACACCTGCACGTATACCCATCTACCTATCTCAATCGCTCGAAACTGCCAAGTCAGCGTGGGCCAGGGTTCAAATGTTTTTGCAACCACAGTATGAATAAGCTGCATTTTTTCTGAGGTAAGGCGATAGCCAATCAATTGTCGCCAGGAGTCTCGAATGATTTTGACGGGAATGGCAATTGTAAAAACGACCAACAGAATCACAACGACCGGATCTGCGTAAGGAGCAAATGTTGCAATGGGAGAGGTCTGTGTTAATCGAACGATCAGAAAGGCAATCGCAACGCCAGCACTAATCCACCCATCAATCATCCAGCTTTTAGCCTCAACCATTACCAGGGGAGATCGAGAACGCTTGGCTAAGCTACTGAGCAGCACCGCCAACCCAAAACAGCCGACAGCGGCGATGAGAGCATAGACAATCGCCACTCCAGCAGAAATGGGGCGTCCGCCTGTAAACAATGCGGCAATGGCGGATATTAAGGCAAACAGACTGACCGCTGTTACCAGTAGCCCTCTACTCAAGGTGAGCATAGGTTCAAAAATGGCGTAGCCAAACGGAAACCGATCGTCACCAGGACGGAGCACTAGGCCAGAAACCATTCGGGTAATGAGGGCAACGACAAAACTAATCAATGAGAAGAAACCATCTAACAAAATGGCTTCAGATTTGGTGACCAGGGCAAACCCCAATCCTAGTAGGGCCATCCCTAACGTGCCAAATATTGTGAACTGTAGGGCGCGGGCTTCCAATCGGCGGCTTTGAGTCATCGGTGATTTTCCATTTTTGGCGGCTCTTGACAAACCTGAACAATGTTCATAATATCAAAACATGAACGTTGTTCGGATTAAAGTTCAGCGTTAGCCCCAATGTGATTCCCCTATAGGAGCGATACCCATGCCTCAGAGTCTATCTACGTTGCCTCAGCCTCAAGGCCCCAATGTTGTTGCCGAGTATTATCAAGACAATCTGAATTTTCTCAGCCGCTGTGCGCGTGACTATGAGGAGATTGTGCCTATCCAAATGGACGACGGTTTGCACTGTTTGTTGACCAATCCTGACCATATTGCAGCGGTACTCAAAGATCGCAAGCTGTTTACGAAAGCCAGCGATTTGCAATTGTTAAAGGATTTGTTGGGTAACGGATTGGTGGTGAGTGAGGGCAGCTTTTGGTCGCGCCAGCGGCGGCTAATCCAACCCGTATTTCACCGAGAACGCATCCATAGCTATGGGGCAACGATGGTGGAGTACGCTCAAAAAATGTTGCAGTCTTGGCAGTCGGATGAGCAGCATAATGTCTCTGAAGACATGGCGCGACTCACCCTGAATATCGTGATGAAGACGCTCTTCGATCAGGATTTGACGGGAAAAGATGCTGCTAATGTTGCGCTAGTTCTGGACGCTACGACGGACTGGATAGCAGAGCAGGCGCTTGCTACGGCAGAGAACACGTCGGTTCCAGAAGCTGCAAATACTCGCTATAAAGATGCGATCGCGCTGTTCGTCAAAACCCTTGATGGCATGATTAAGCAGCGTCACCAGGCGGGACTCACCGGCAACGATTTGTTGACTTTATTGATGCAGGTAGAAGATGCCGACGATGGGAGTCGTATGAGTAACCAACAGCTCAGAGATGAATCTGTCACCCTGATCATAGCTGGCCATGAGACCACCGCAAATACATTGACGTGGGCATGGTACTTACTGGGACAACATCCCAAAGTGCAATCTAAACTTCAAGAAGAGTTGCGTACCGTTTTAGCCGGGCGGGTTCCAACAGTTGAGGACTTACCCAACTTAATTTATGCCAATCAAATTATTCAAGAGGCAATGCGGCTTTACCCTGCGGCGATAGAGGTGACAAGAGAAGCCTCAGAGGATTGTGAAATTGGCGGCTATTGTATACCCCGTGGAACCACGCTCATTGCGAGTCAGTGGGTTATGCACCGCGACCCACAGTACTTTGAGAATCCAGAACTTTTCCAACCCGAGCGGTGGGCTGATGAGTTGGAAAAACGTCTGCCTCGTGGGGTCTACTTTCCCTTTGGAGATGGGCCACGGGTCTGCATCGGCAAAAGTTTTGCTCAAATGGAGGCTGTCCTGATTCTAGCCACTATCGCACAACAGTTCACCTTAGAACTGGTGCCCAATCAAGAGATTGTGCTGGAGCCAAGTCTAACGCTACGTCCTAAAGATGGTCTGCAAGTCATCCTGAGACACGTCTGTTGACCTATCGCTATGAAAGAGACTGGGCACGACCTGTTGAAGAGATTCGCGTTGAGTTGGGGCTGGTTTGAGAAACAAACCATGAAAATTGCAATCAATGGCATCGGCATTGCAGGCCCTACCCTCGCCTACTAGCGCCGTCGCTATAGCACCTTGCAAATAATCTTAATCTAGTCCTGTGTAAATCGAGACTATGCTGGAACTATAGAAATGTGACCTATAAGTCACATTTTGACTTCATCTTACTTGTGGGGACTCATTCATGGCCACACAATCGCTGCAACCTTCCCAGCTGTCGAAGAGTTTGCCCCGGACTCCTGGCCGTCTCTTTCAAATTCGGGGCGTGACTAAAACTTATGTGATGGGCGAGGTACGGGTTCATGCTCTAAATTCTGTTGATTTGGATCTTAGTGAAGGCGAATTTGTCGTCATGCTAGGTGCTTCAGGCAGCGGCAAATCTACTCTGTTGAATATTATGGGCGGGCTAGATGTGCCGACCAGCGGTCAGGTGCTTTTTCAGGGCCAAGATTTAGCCGTGGCTAACGATCGCACCCTTACCCGCTTTCGCCGTCAAAGCGTCGGCTTTGTCTTTCAGTTTTACAATCTTATTCCTAGCCTCACCGCTCGCGAGAACGTAGCTTTAGTGACCGATATTGCCACTAATCCGATGCCTCCACGTGAAGCTTTAGAGAGAGTTCAGTTAGGCGATCGCATTAACCATTTCCCGGCCCAGCTCTCCGGCGGCGAACAGCAAAGAGTTGCGATCGCTCGCGCCATCGCAAAACGTCCTCAAGTGCTGCTGTGTGACGAACCCACCGGAGCCTTAGATTTTCAAACGGGAAAGCTAGTCCTCGAAACCCTAGCCCAAGTGAATCAGGAACTAAACACCACCATCGCGGTGATTACTCACAACGCGGGCATTGCAGACATGGCAGACCGGGTCATTACGATGCGTAGCGGCATGATTACGACTGTAGAACGCAACGAGCGCAAGGTATCACCAGCTGAGTTGGAGTGGTGATGAGCGATGAACACACTCGATCAAAAGCTGTTTCGCGATCTCTTTCGACTGAAAGGTCAGGTAATCGCCATTACGCTGATTGTTGCCTGTGGCATTGCTTGCTTGGTGACGATGATGAGCGCCTATGACTCGCTTCAGCTCACGCAGCAAACCTACTACGACCGCTATCGCTTTGCCGATGTCTTCGTGCCGCTAAAGCGTGCCCCTGATTCACTCACAGATCGAATTGCTGAAATTCCTGGCGTGCAGCAGGTGCAAACGCGGGTCGTGGTAAATGTGAATCTGGATGTACCGGGCTTAAACGAACCTGCTACCGGGCGCTTGATCTCAATTCCAGAAACGTGATCGCCGATGCTTAACGACCTGTTCATTCGCAAGGGCAGCTACATCGAACCGGGACGGCGCGATCAGGTATTAGTTAGCGAAGCCTTTGCAACAGCGAATAATTTGGACATTGGCGATCAGCTAGGCGCGGTGATTAATGAGCGTTGGCAGCAGCTACAGATTGTTGGAATTGCGCTCTCGCCAGAATATATTTATGAAGTGAACGCGGGCGAGCTGTTCCCTGACAATCAGCGGTTTGGCATTTTGTGGATGAACCGAGAGGCGATCGCCACCGCCTTCGATCTCAAGGGAGCCTTTAACGATGTGACCCTGTCGTTAATGCCAGGAGCGAACGAGGCTGACGTGTTGTTTCGGCTCGATCAGCTCGTGGAACCCTACGGCGGACTAGGTGCTTACGGACGCGATACTCAAGTCTCTCATCAACTGATCGATAGTGAAATTCAGGGATTGTCTGCGATCGCTATTCTTGTACCTGCCGTCTTTTTAGGCATTGCTGCCTTTCTACTCAACCTAGTTTTAGCTCGCTTGGTCAGCACCCAGCGAGAACAGATTGCTGTCCTTAAAGCCTTTGGTTATAGCAATCTTGCCGTGGGCTTTCACTACCTCAAGCTAGTGCTGGTAATTACGCTGGGTGGAGCCGTTTTGGGCACCGTCTTAGGCATCTGGTTAGGGTCAATGATGACGCAAGTTTACGCCCAGTATTTTCACTTTCCGGTACTGGCGTATCGGCTTGAACCTTCGTTGTTGTTCATTGCAGTGGGCGTTAGCGGCGTATCGGCAGTTTTCGGTACTATCACAGCGGTTCGTCAGGCCGTGTCATTGCCCCCGGCCGAGGCCATGCGCCCCGAGCCGCCAGCCGTGTATCGAGCGACTTTGTTAGAGCGCTTAGGGTTACAGCGACTACTCTCCCCGGTGGGTCAAATTATCGTGCGCAATCTAGAGCGGCGCATCGTACAGACAGGGTTAGCCATTACTGGCATTTCAGCAGCGGTCGCGATTCTAGTCATTGGGCGCTACTTCACCGATGCCACCGGCTACCTAGTCGATGTGCAATTCCGTCAAATTCAGCGGGAAGATGTCACCCTAGTGTTCAATCAGCCGCTCTCTAGCCGTGCTCGCTACGAACTGACAGAGCTACCCGGTGTGCTGAGCAGCGAACCCTTTCGGTCAGTGCCTGTTCGGCTGCGCTTTCAACATAAAACCAAGCTGCTTGGCATTACTGGAATCGAATCGGGCAGTGAGCTGCGCCGCCTACTCGATCGAGACCTACAGCCGATCGTACTGCCCGATTCAGGCATTGTATTGTCGGCTAGCCTAGCCGATAAAATCGGCATTACTCTGGGCGATCGCCTCACAGTAGAAGTGTTAGAAGGCGAACGGCCCACCCGTCAGGTGCCAGTTGTCGGGCTGGTTGATGAGTTCATCGGCCAGGGTGCCTACATGGACATTCAGGCGCTTAATCATCTGATGCGCGAGGGCAAAACGATTTCGGGTGCTTACCTAGCAGTTGATAGCAAAGAGATTGATACGCTCTATGCCCAGCTCAAAGAAACCCCAGCGGTTGCGAGCGTTGCCCTGCGCGAGCGCCTAATTACCGAGTTCAACAAGCAGATTACCGGGAGCTTCGCTGCTTTCACGGCAGTACTGGTGGTTTTTGCGGGGGTGATTGCCTTCGGCGTGGTTTACAACGTCGCCCGCATTGCGCTCTCTGAGCGGAGCCGAGAGCTAGCAACGCTTCGCATTATTGGCTTTACGCAGGGCGAAATAGCGGTGATTTTACTCGGAGAACAGGCCATCGTAACGGCCATTGCCATTCCGTTGGGCTGTGCAATGGGCTATGGATTGGCGGCGCTGGTGAGCGGAGCCTACGACAGCGAGCTGTTCCGCATTCCGTTAATCGTCAAGCCATCGAGCTACGTTTACGCCTTTGTTGTAATCACCCTTACCGCAATTGGCTCCGGGTGGCTGATCCGCCGTCAGCTCAACCATTTAGATTTGATTGCCGTCCTCAAAACTCGCGAATAAGGAGACTTTGTTATGCAATACCAACCCCAAAAACGAAAGCGTTTCGGTATTGGCTTGCCGAAGCTAAAAAGCTCGGGTGCGTCTGCCTTAGACCCCGTAGCCGATGAACAAACGCCTCCCACATCAGGTACGCCAAAATCACCCGGTCGCATTCCCTTTCACAAGCGTTTGCCTCGCCGACTGCCGTATTGGCTAGCTGGATTTGGCGTTTTAGGACTCGCTGTCTTTGCGCTTAGACCCAAACCCATCGCCGTAGATTTAGCAGTAGTAGAGACAGGTACGCTGCAAGTAACCGTCGAGGCTGAGGGCAAAACGCGGGTGCGCGATCGCTTCATCATTGCCGCGCCAGTCAGCGGTCGGCTAGAGCGTATAGCGCTCGATCCGGGCAGCGAAGTAGAAGCAGGATCTGTCGTTGCTCGAATTGAAGCACTGCCGCTGGATACGGAAGTGCAAGCAGCCCAGGCCCGTTTGCAGGAGGCCCGCGCTCAGCTAGCTGGTGTAGAAACGCAGCGCACCAAACCTGCTGCCTTAGCTCAGGCCGATGCTCAAATCAACGCAGCGATCGCCGCTCAAAGGCAGTCCGAAGCCAGCTTACAAGAAGCCCAGGCAAATTTGACCCAGGCAACGCGCGATCGCCAGAGAGCCCAATCCCTCGAAGCTGCCGGTGCTCAATCTCGCAAAGTCCGAGAAGACGCAGAACTCGTAGAAACGCAGCGCCAGCAGGCTGTCAGCACCGCCCAAAGCCAGATTGATGCAGCCATTGCCAACGTCACCGCAGCGCGTCAGGCTCGCGACGTTTTACAAGCCGAACAGCAAGATCCAGACTACTTAGCCGACGTCTACCGCGCTCAAATTGCCAGCGCAGAGGCCAGCCTCACTCAGCTCACCGATGAAGCCGGACGTGCCATTGTCACCGCCCCGGTTGCAGGCAACATTTTACAGGTTATGCAAAGAAGTGCTCGCTTCGTTCAGGCAGGCGAGCCGCTGTTGGAAGTAGGTAATGCCCAGCGGCTAGAACTCGCGATCGATATTCTTTCGGTGGATGCCGTAAAGGTAAAAGTTGGCGACGCGATTCAAATAGAAAACTGGGGAGGAGAAGGCACACTAGAGGCCACCGTTCGCTACGTAGAGCCTTCTGCCTTTACCGAAGTTTCAGCTTTAGGCGTCGAAGAACAGCGGGTAAATGTGATTGCCGATTTTGTAGGTTTGCCTGAGCAACTCAGCGCTTTAGGTGACGGCTATCGGCTAGAAACGCAGATTGTGACCTGGGAGGGCAATGATGTTTTAACGGTTCCTTTAAGTGCGCTATTTCGTTGCGAAAACCAGGCGTGGTGCACTTTTGTGAATGAGAATGGCAAAGCGCAGCAGCGTGAGATTGCGATTGGACAACGCAGTGATTTAGCAGCTGTGGTTCAACAAGGTTTAGATGCTGGTGAACGAGTTATTTTGTATCCTACCGAAGAAATTACGGCTGGACAGCGTGTGGGCAACCGCATTTGACTATCCTAGTCTGGCTTCAACACGTACTTTTCTAATCTGTTGGGAACCACGTTCTCCTGCACGATAACGATAGTCCCTTTACTCGCATAGACCGAACGGTTTCATTCAGTCTTTCTATTTCTCGTGTTTCGATTGAGCAAACCCTACAAGCCCTTGGACAAGACTCCCATTTGCTACCTATTGCCTTATTGAAATATGGAATACTGACGCTTAATCAGCTCGATCAAGTCTATGACTGGCTAGCTGTAAAACGCCAAGAAGTGGCTGATGTTTCGTGGGTGGATGTGATCGCATCTAGCTAGCTCCAAATTCTACTCTCAGCGAGTGAGTAATTTGTTGCCGGAGGGAACAAAACACCAAAGCGGATGGCTTCTTACGGCCGTTCTTTATTCTCTGGCAATGCTTCTATTACTTCTGGAGAGAAATTTCGATTGTTCCATAGCTGTTTGGCATAGTTATTGAAAAAACCACTAAAACAGATTCCTAATATTGCTAGGATTGTACTTACCCACCACGCTAGACGATTTGATGTACTGTCCTCTTTTATCTCATTTTTTTGCTCAACGCTCGATCCTTTTCCTGTCTGAATTATGTTATTTGAGCCCGAAACGTCGAACTTTGGTTCTTCTGACATATCCTTAATTTGATTAGAGAGTTGAAGTCTAGTTGGTTCTGGAGTCACTATTAGCTGAAATACTTCAAGAGGAGACGGAGGGTGCCAGCTCTGGCGGCGAGCCAGCGACTCAGCCTCTATCAATCTCCACTGAATACTGTCTTCGAGCTCTGGTAGTTCACGTATTATCTTATAAAGGGCTTCGCAAGCATTTTCTGTGCCCAGCTCTTGTAACTTCTGTGGCAGTGAATTTCGCCAGTTTATAAGACTATCAATGGGGCCTGCGATGTATGCTTTCGGGCCTACCAACGACTGAGTATCACTATCATCTTCTATTACATCGTCTGAACTACTGTATTGATTGAAAAGAAAAATATATAGATCTGCAATCTCATTTGCTGAGAGCTTTTTCTCTACTCTACATTCGTATTGCAGTTGAAACGCAATCTCCTCGAAAACGGTCTTTCCAAATGTAGCGTCTTGCTCAATAGCATTCCAAACAGAAGACCATGCGGCATCTGCACTATAAAGTATTAGCATCTGGGCCGCAGTCACAGCTTTTCGCCTCTTTGTCTCAGAAGAGGATAGCGAAAAAGAAAGGTGCTGTTCTGAGAGCGACTTAGCTGATTTTACTTCGTTGATCAAAAGCCCTTTAAGTATGTCCTGGTAACTAGAGATATTGAGGCTTTTGTTTGTTAGTTTGCTTGTCAAATATTTTTCTAATTGTGCTCCCCAACAATGTTGAACGACCTCGTTGAGAATGGAGAGGGGATGTCCTTGAGAATCCGCGTAACAAATAGCAATATCTAGTACTTTAATAAACTCTGGCTCTGCTTTCTTTTGAGCTTCTTGCAAGATGTATTTTCTAATATCTCTATCCTCATCATATATGAGCCACCTGTCATCAAGAATTATGCACATCCACTTCTCCCAAATGTGTGGGGGTAGGCTAGAGGTGAAGTTGACGTCTTTCTCTGCGATTAGTCGCAGTGCTATATAGCCAGCTTGAGCGGGATAGGATATTTTGCTTTGACCTAGCCATAGGTTGGCTTCAGGATTTCCTCTCTGTACGTATTCTTTTGCAGCTGCAATAACTCTTAGTCGTAGACTTTCGTCAGCTTCTTTCCAGCCAGAAAGTTTAGTGAAGTCCGGTTCTCTTCCTTTGCACATGTGCCACCAAGCATCTATCAAGCCCTGTTCAAGTTGTTCTACGTAGTCTAAGACAATTTCCGTAGGAGATGTTTTCTTGAATCCTGAATCATTGTTATGTGAAAATATTTTTTGATTTTCGTAATATTTTTCTCTTTCTCTTTTGGCTTTCTGAGAGCCTAGTACGGCTGGTTCTAATTCACTAGAAAATTCGGTTTCTAGTGAGTGACTTTTTGAGAGGTGGCTCAACAGAAGGCTTATTTGCTCAGCGCTATTCCAATTAAGGTGCCACCGTACCAGCTTTGCGTAAATGCTTTTCTCTGCCTCAGAGTCAGCGTTTTTAGACTTTTCAACTAACCATTCAAAATCTTGTGTCAGCGGATGTAGGGTAGTAGAAGAACTACGTCCTAACCAGTATGGTTCTTCTGCTATATCTTTGATAGAGGATACGACTGCCTCTAGAAGAATGCGACGCCTACACGTATCTTCTTCGAGTAGTTGGCGAAATGAACTACTGCGGGTCTCTTCTATAATTTGCTCATATTTTCGTATTCTGATAGATACTATCTGAGCAAACTCGATCAGAATAGCTGGGTCTTCAAGTCTTTCCCAGCTACGCATCATTACAACGTCGGAAAACTGCCCAAACGGATATCCTTGGTTTCGTCTAGCAGGTTGATTTTTAATCCATCTAAGTACTAGATACAGATCTTCTTCCGGTATGCTGTCTCCGAAGTCTCGTGCTATAAAATCTTGATAGTGTCCACCGATAATGCTAGTTCTAGTCTGCGTTAAGCAATTCAAAGCCTCCACAGTCGTCATCCGCTCTGGATAGACTGACTTCAAGGCGAGCCCCTTTAGACTGTTGTCAGGGTCTTTTTTATTGTTCAGCGCTAAAGACTTAAGCTTCGCTTTTGTCTTATCATCGCCAATGCGAGATACAGCACTGGCCGCACGAACTCTGATGTTATAGGGCTGCTTCTCGTCTAAAGCAATTGTGACTAAATTGGATTGAACAGGGCTGACATGACAGATTTCCGCGATATCGATCGCCACATAGCGGGAGTAAAGCCCTTTTTTATCGTCGTCAATGTATGGAATTAGTTGGGTAGGCAACCCTGGATGTTGCAAATTCTTGAAAATCCTATACCTGTATTGATATTGAAGTTTTCCTTCGTCGTAGGTCTTTAAAAGCGATTTTACCAGTGATGCTTTTGTGGGCAGATCGGTAGCTGCTAGATCACTCAAAAGTAAAACATCTGGATCTGTTTCCATAACTTTTGAAAAGATCTTGCTATCTGTGCTGGCTAGCCAAGCAATAGTTTCTTGTAGCTGTGGAATCACACGTTTTGCTGGATCACCTGGATGAACTATTAGATTGAGGATTTTAGACAGTGGTAGTTGGTGTGCCTTCAAATACCATGCAGACAAGAATTCAGAATATGTTTTGTGCGCCCAGCCCATACGGTTTGGGCCTCTTGATGAAAATAGACCTGTGTTTAGAACCTCCTTTACTACTTTTTCGCTGATCTCGAAACGTCTGTCGCTTGCAACCTCGTAACCCTTACACAGATTCTTTAGTAAAACATCTTCGGTTAATAGCTCATGAGAACTGCCAGTCCAAATGGCGAATCGATTTGCAAAGACCGTCATTGCAGCAATGCGACCTGCAACCATAAGGCGCTGTTCAACTTCTAGATTACTAACAGACTTTTGATAATGACGGCGTTCGTCTTTTCTCTCTGTACAAAGGGTTTTGCATCCTTCAAGATAAAGCTCGTGCAGACTTTGACTAGCAGGAAATTTCTCGTCAGAACGTTTATAGATGCTTATCAAAAACTGGAGAGTGACTGGCTTTATAGCTAGGGAAACAAGGTTTTTATCCTGCACTTTTCTCAAAAAAACATCGGAAGAAAGTTGCTCAGTGCTTACAGCCTCTACAATGTCTACACGACGTAAGGGTACAAGCTCGTATACGCTCACACAATCTTTCTTCCAAATATCGGAAAAGTTCTCTTCCAGTGTTACAGGCCATATTGCTGTCCGGCAAGCAATTCGTAGATACAATCTCTTGGCTGAGTTTTTGTAGTGGCTGAACCCCTTGACTAGGATATCCGCCAGCGTGTCTACCTTAAGCAGACATTCGTCAAAGCTATCTAGAAAGATATGGAGCTGGTGGCTTCCCTGCTCCCATAGAGAGAATTCTGGGCTAGAAAATAGCTCGCGAACTAATCTATCTTCACTTCCATATTCGCCTAGATTTATAAAAAGAGAGCTGTGTCCCTGCCGTTTTAATGCTTCAGACAGGACAGTCTGTTCGACCTTTAAGGTCTGAGTTTTACCAAGTCCTGGCTCGCCCAAAAGAATTAGGCAGTTAAACCTAGCAATGTCCTTAAGTGTGACTAAATCAGAATTATATATTTCGCCTTTATAGCCTTCTGGGTCGTCTGGAAAGCCGCCATCTGTCATCCTTATCTGGCCTGTTCTGGGACACCAAAACCTCTTCCACTTATAAACTAGGCTAGCCATATTGGAGCAACTGTGAGGACGAAACACCTGATATAGCATAGCTTGTCAACGTTTTCTTGCGTCGAGTGTTTTGAAGAAAGTTTCTACTTTACGGACAGCCATTAGTACTACTGTAGCGCGAGCGTCAGCTTCGTACATGTCTCGATTGATGCAAGGTGAAATCTAAGAGTGAAATATCTTGTGGTGAGTGCAAGGCTTTGGTACGGTGCGCGACCAGTGCTGTTCAAAAGGGATAGTTCAAGGGTGAGCAACTCTCAGTAAGTAATGAGCATTTATGCAGTCGCTCGTCGCGTTGCCCATAACGCAGCGTAGATGCCAAGCTGTAAGAATATTTAGTTCAATTGGGTTGTCTTAGCTAGGTGTCATATCAGACGATAGTCGGCTTTATAATAGGTTGAGGCGTAACGATGAGCGGATAATCGTGCTCAAAATGTGCAGATTCTGTACAAACTTGATGAAGTGCTGTGTAAAGCGTAGGAATGCTCCTTTGCTAGATAGAGTTCCTCAGGCTAACCAGCTTAGTCCGTTGTTTTAGCAGTGGGCATGGTTGTTTCTATGTTGTGATCGCAATACCCATTTATACCAGCAGCCACACGGCTTACCTTGTTAATGACGATTACACATTGCGAACTGGACAATCCGGTTGTTCATAGGAGATGTGACATTTATTCGCGGCTGCGGTCGCACAGACTTCTAAGGGGAAGAACCCTATCCGATTCAATCACCAAGAGGCTCTTTATCCTTCCTGACCCCACACAAGTGTATTCTGATCACGACTACAGAGGCCAATCCTACTAATGAACGCTGTGAACAAGTTGTTGTCGCTGCCTAGCGGATTATCAGATGATTCCTTGTGGTTCTAACGTTTGGGTGAAAGATGCGGTCACATTTTCAGAAGGCGTCTCTGATGGGCGATGAAGCAAGCCGTATTACAAGGTTTAATCTAGAAGTAACAAGTAGTCATGGCAGGAATTGTTTAAGCAGATTCTGAATCAAAGATGAACCCTGAAGTCGATACAGATATATAGAAGATAAATCAAGTTCCGGCACGTAAAGAAATTACTTAAAAGTGTTGTTGCCAGAGTCTTACAACTCAGGGATTTTATCTGCCAACTGTTCAAGACCAAGGTCGGAAAAGAAACTTTCAAAGACGCTATCTAAGTAAGCATTCTTTAATCTATTTGTGCTGCCATCCTTAGCTCTGGCATAAGATTGATAGTCCCTAAAATCCATTTTGTCGTGTTCGGCATTGCTTCGTTTGGCTTCCAAAAAATTTATAAAGTTTGGCCCTGTGCTTCCTAACAAATATTCTAGTTCTTCAACAGCTATGGTGTGCCAGTGATAGTTAGACGGTAACTCGGGATACACTTGCCTAATCTCGTCTCGCATAATTGAATTAAGAAAGTATGAGCGATCAAAAGTGACAACCATTCTTTCTACTATCTCTATTCCCTTTAGAGCTTCTGGCACCTCACAAACGCCTTTATCTAGGTCATCTTTAAACTTACACATCTGGAGTGCTCCCTTTCCAACATTGTCCTTCAGATTTTTTCTGATATCTTCTTCATTGGCCCATAGCTTTGCAGGTAAGAAGAGACCTGATTGCTTAATCTCCATCACGACGGCTTTGCTACCACAAATAACAATCCAATCGGGGGTATTTTTTCGATTTCTCTTATGCACGTATTCCCATTCGGGTATAACATTCTCTTCGCCAAACGCTTGCTTTAAGAGTATTCCTACATATGTTTGAAATGCATATCCAAATGCACCACGGAAAGCTCTAGTCCCTGTTAGTTCTCTAAAGTAATCTGAGAGAGCAAAATAGAGCCCATTGGTTACGCGATAGTTTACAAGCGTAGGCACTGGTGTTATGTACACCGGCCCTATACCCTGCTTAGGGCTCCTATCCGGCGTAATAGCAGGCTTTACATATAACGGATTAAAGCGGAAATGCTCATATTCTTCCGCAGGAGGAGCCTCCGCTCTTGAAAGGACGCGAAAATCTTGGTAGCTACAGGAAATCCAGTCTAAAAAAGCTTGCTGCTTCTCAGGTGTTAGTATTTCTTGAAGTGGCTCAGGAAATTGTTCCAAATTTTCTATGATTTGAAGATACCCTTTTGGGGCCGTAGAGAAAAAAACAAAACTTAGAACCAGCAATTCATTTAGGGAAAGTCCTGTCATATTCTGAAGCGCCTCAGAAATATTTAGATTTTCACACTCTTCCAACTGATTCCACACTTGCTGGTAAAGCACTAATGTGCGCGGTATTGTATAGCGCAACTCCCGGTCGTAATCAAATTGAGAGGCTCCGGCTCTCAGCAAGCAACCCAACGGGTTTTCGTTGTTTGCCATAAAAGGGTCTGCAAGACCGTAATACATATCTATGGCTACTAGCAAATCATCTTCTGACATATCGCTACTGCGATAGTCATTAGAATCCTCGACCAAATGCATAGATAGATAAGCAAGTATTCCAAGCGTTATAGGAATACCTTTGTATACGAAAGTACCTTCAGTATGCTTAAACACGTTGAAGGAGGCTTCACCAATAAGTCTTAAAGCATCGCACAGCTTGAATTTCTTAAGGTACTGAGAGATGTCTTTTTGGGTATAACTGTTATTTCCTTTTGGAACATAAGTAAAGATGTTTTTCCCAACTACTGATGCTTCAAGTCTAGCCATAAATCTTGTGAATAACTGAATATACTTTAGCTAATACCCACAGCTGTTGTTATCAATCGTAGCTATTACTCGAATATTTAGTTATACCTTATTAGAAAGCGAGGTAAGTCATGCCATCATCAATGCGCAATAGCTAACCGAGCACGTTGTGCTACAGCGTCTTGACGGCGACTCTAAGGCTATATCTAGTTGAAGCATCCAACCAATAATTGAGCTGCCCTACTTGCTCACCCCCGGAACTTCCCGAACTTTTTTTTGCATTCTATGCCAACGTCTAGTTCACTAACAAACGATTGCGTGTCAGTGGCATAGGCAGTGACAACATCGAGATAGTCGAGTTATCAGGATGTCGTTAGCAGCATGAGGCTTGATTGAAGCAGACCACCACCTATGTATAGACATCCCCCCTTCCTCCCGTTTTCCTGCCCCTCTGCCCTCCTTCTTCCCTCTGCCCATTCCTCATTTCGTCTTTCCGCCAATCTAAAAAGCCGCCTTGCCATATCCCTCTCGCCTTCTACGCCTTTTCCTTACCCTCCCCACCACCGTGACTTGTCCATAGAAGCAGTCCTGCCTCATCTCCCAGTTTTCTTGTCCGAGCAGAAGACCTAAAAACAGTGCCCCAGTAGAAAGCTGAGTCATTCTTTTGAGCGTATCAAAATCCGCCATCCCGCCCTCCTTATCTAGCGCCGTTTTAATCGTAGAAATCCACATTTGCGGCTGTTCAACATGACTAACCGCCAAAGCATCTTCAAAGGACTGGACAGCCTCTTCTACGGCTTTCACCACCGCTTGTTCATCAGGCGCTTTCCCTTTCCTACATCTTTTGAGTCCCGGCAGCTTTTCCCTCTCCTGCACCAATGAATCAGTAGAGAAATAGAAGTTGTCGTTGTCGCCCGTAATCTCATCAACCCAATCGTCGTCCAGTTCAGGTTCCTGCCCGTGTGCCTCGATTTCCTCAAACGCCTCTTGAGCGCGATCGCAAAACTCGCCCGTATCTTGTTCAATCAGCTCACTGGCAATCCTAAAGACCTCAGGAAAGAACGCATTCCCGCCCTTCTTATGTGCCTTCCCCTGTGCGATCGCCACCACCTTCTGCCTAAAGGCGATCGCCCTCTCCTGCGCCACCATCTTCTGCTGATCAGAAAGCCTGCCCGTTTTCTCCCCTTCCGCTACCCCCTCTCCTGCTCTAGGCACAGCGGACAAAGTTTAACAGGTTGCCTATCCTTGCTAACAGGCAGCTCCTGAACAAACTGAGCATTGAGTACGCCGAGCACATTTTTAATATGCTTGCGGAGCTTGGACTGCGGCACGCCTTTCAAATGAATGGGCTTCACCGTCGCCACCGCCTCCCCGTCCTCAACAACGCAAAACGCAACGGCATGAATCAGCCCATCAAGCCCGGTCGCGATAGAAAGTCGTCAGTACCTCAGGCGTACTCTGAAGTCCAAAGAGAGTAATATCGAGTTCCTTAACCTGCCGGGTTCTGTCACTCCGGTGCTTAGAGCGTTTTTCAGCCTTTCCAATAGCTTCTCAATGAATCAGACGGGTTGCCTACGCCCAACCCAAGGGCGTTAAGTCATTGAGATTACGTGATTACACGTTATCACTTTTATTTTTCTATTCTTTTCTATTTTTATCGGCAGCAGTCAATCCAATCCCGCTATTGGGAGGCTTTGTAGAAGGCTTGTCCTCAATCTAAAGCCTCCAATCCATCTCCCCGTGATGACGTGAAATCACGCTTTCACAAGCCTAGCCTCCTACCCCCTCTCCTTCCCCTACAAGTCATTGTCAATG
>Ga0209194_1000367_pt1 | contig 37749 bp, 48 predicted proteins | sample COGITO_mtgs_1004_FD_184787 | JGI IMG/M metagenome (GOLD analysis project Ga0209194, IMG submission 184787) | Pelagic marine microbial communities from North Sea - COGITO_mtgs_100413 (SPAdes) (version 2) | ecosystem: Environmental > Aquatic > Marine > Epipelagic ... | reverse complement strand
GATTTCAGGGGTACGGTGGCTGGGTTTTGTTTATTTGCGGTTAATTACAATGGGGGCATGTGCCGTGGTACCCTATATACGCCTGTATGCTATGTGTTTGTTGGGTGTTTTGGTTTTGTGGGGGTGTTGTGTTTTGTTTGTTTTGTGTGGTTGGTGTTTTGTGTTTGTTGTGGTGGGTGTTTGTAATGTTTGGGGTATGTTGTGGGGGGTTACAAAAGTTACAAGGTTACTTTTATTAGGTTTTTCTTAGAAATTTAGATTTGTGTTTGTTTGGGGCCGTGACATTCGTGACATTTTGTTACATATATATAGAGTCTAGAGGGTCTAGAGGCTTTGTGTTTGTGTTTTTTGTTATATGTTGTTGTGGGGGGGGTTATTGTTTGTTACGGAGGTTACTTTTGTTACATGTGTAGAGGCGCTAGAGGCGCTAGAGGCTTGTGTTTGTTAGGGGTTTGGTGTTTGGGCGTGGATTCCCTTGGGAACCTCCCAAGCATTGAGGCTGCTTTGGCCTTGTAATCGCTTTGTCCTGTGCGTTACGCCCCTGTGCGCTCATTCCGGTTGCGTTGTCACAGGGGTCGGTTACCCTTCTGACGGGTGACTCACCGAGGGTTAGTCGGGCGCTTCTTACAGGCGGTGTTGTGGTTGGTCAAGGGTCCACAATCCCCTTTTTGTTTGTTGCCTTGTGTTAGGTTACCTTGGTTACGTTTTTTTAGCAAGGAGGTTTTGCATGTTTTTTGAAGATTTTGATGAAGTGTTTGATGTTGATGATGATGAGGTGTTAGAGTGTGGGTTAGAGAATCCTGACATTTGTGAAAGTTGTCAGTAAAGGAGATTGTTGTGGCGTATGGTTATGGTAAGGCTATGAAACCTAAGAAAAGGGCTAAACCTCAGAAGAGAAAAGCAAAAAGAAAAATGAAGAGGAGAATGTAATGCCTAAGAAGAAGGGTTTGTACGCTAATATTCATGCGAAGCGTAAGCGTATTAAGGCTGGTTCTGGTGAGCGTATGCGTAAAGCGGGTTCTAAGGGTGCGCCTACTGCTAAGGCGTTTAAGCAGTCAGCTAAGACAGCTAAGAAAAGAAAACCTGCTAAGAAGAAGCGTTAATGCCTTCTAAGAAAGACCCTCGTTTGGCTAGGGCTGGTGTGTCTGGGTTTAATAAACCTAAGCGCACTCCTAAGCATAAAACGAAATCGCATGTTGTTGTGGCTAAAGAGGGTAGCAAAGTTAAAACTATTCGTTTTGGTCAGCAGGGTAAGACTGGTGATAAGGGCAATACTGCTCGTTCTAGGTCGTTTAAGGCTCGTCATGCGAAGAACATTAAGAAGGGTAAGATGTCTGCTGCGTATTGGGCTAATAAGGTGAAGTGGTAGATGGCTCCTCGTAAAGTGGCGAAGCCTAAGCGGACTGCTGCGTATTATCGTAAGAATCCTAAAGCTAGGGCTAAGAAAAAAGCGTATGATACAAAATATCATTCTACGAAGAAGCGTAAGAAGTATCGTGCTGATTTGCAACGTGAGCGTCGTAAGCGTGGTATTGCTGGTAAGGGCGGTAAAGATGTGTCTCATAAAAAGGGTGGCGGTTTTACGTTAGAGAATGCTTCTAAAAATCGTGCTAGGAACAGAGGCAAGAAATGAAACATCAAGTGCATATTCATCAACAAAGATTGCGTAAAGGTTTGCCTGCTATTATTCATAGAACGTATAAAAGGTCTGAGTATCATCAAACGTTTACAATCCCTAAAGACGCTGTTGTTGTGCAACCTGAGAAACCGTTGTCGTGTGGTGCTAGAGCGTGGATTGAATGGAATGATTAGTTTTATGAATGTTGATGCTTGGGTTCAGTATGGTATGGATAAAGGATGGATTTCGCCTCCTTATTGCGGTATCCATGACATAGCGCACCCAAGTGATTACGAAGAAATGAATCAAATAATCGAAGAAGAACATGACGGTGATATAGATTGTTGTTGGACAGTAGTACATATAAGGGACTAACGTGGCCTCCGGCAAAGCAACAACTGTAGAGAAATGGGTGCAATACCTTCTTCTAAGACGCACCATGAGCATATACAAGGCTGCGAAAGAATCTGGTGTTAATTATCATTCAGCTAGAGACAACGAGTCTGGCAAAGTAAGCACACGAAACTATTTAGTTGCTAAAGAACAAGTAGACACAATAGGAGTATCTAAAATACCCTCCTATGAAGAGCTACAACCCGAAGCACAAGAGTGTTGGGACAATATCGAAAAATTTGCGCTCCGATACTTCGGCATTATATTACAGCCATGGCAAATCGAAGCCACGGAACGTATCTTTGATTTATTTGAAACACCTCAAGAGGAGTATGTTGTCATAAATGCACCGCCGGGCAGCGGTAAGTCAACGTTTTTCGCTAAGGTGCTTCCGGCATGGGCAACAGTCCGCAATAGAGCAATTCGTGGAATGCTCGGTTCCTCGACTCAACGTCTCGCTGAATGGTACACACGGCGTTTGAGGGCGGAGTTTGAACGTGAGCATGTTGCCCGTGCCGAACTAAACGATGTCAAAATGGGGTTAGCAGTTGACGCTGAACGAACCATGCAACAAGACTTTGGTCAATTCAAACCTGACGCTAAAGAAATATGGCGTGCAGAAGCATTCACCATAGTACAACAAGACGACATGCCATTATCGCAAAAAGAACCATCATGGTCAGCGTTCGGTATGGATTCCGGTTTTCTAGGTGGTCGTTTTGATCTTATTATTTGGGATGACGTGTGGGACCCAAGAAAGATGCGTAACTCTGAATCTCGTTCTGACATGTATCGTTGGTGGGATGAGGTAGCTGAAACACGACTAGAACCAAGCGGACTACTAATCTTACAAGGACAACGCATGGCTTCTGACGACATATACCGCTACGCATTAGACAAATTCGCACCTATAGACGAAGACTACGACGAAGTAGACGAAGATAAAGTAGACGCAGAAGGCGAACGCAAATACAACCACCTTAAATTCAAAGTACATTACGACGACAGATGCGAACAATTACACAAACCTAGCGACCCAGCATACCCAGAAGGCTGTTTACTGTACCCACGGCGACTGCCATGGAGAAAAATACGCCACATTAAATCACAAACACCCGACAGATACGAAATTTTGTATCAACAAGAAGATTCCGACCCTGCATCAGTGCTTGTTGACCCTCTTTGGATTAGTGGAGGAGTCGGAAAAAACGGAGTTGACTATGTTGGTTGTTGGGATAAAGACCGTGACTTATGGGAAGTGCCACAGTATTTAGCTGGTGATGTAATGGTTGTAGCGTCTGCTGACCCGTCACCATCTAATTTTTGGGCGTTGCAATGCTGGGCGTACTGCCCTGAAAGCGAATATCGTTATTTATTAGAATCGTACAGGCGCAAAATGGATGCCCCTGCGTTTCTCGATTGGAACCATGACACGCAAAGGTTTACTGGCGTAGCTGAGGAGTGGTGGCAAATAAGTAATGAGATAGGTAACCCTATTACGCATTGGATAGTTGAAGCTAACGCTGCTCAAAAGTTTATTTTGCAGTACGATCATTTTCGGCGTTGGTCAGCTTTGCGAGGTGTGGAACTAGTACCGCATTACACGCACTCTAGAAACAAGGGTGACCCTAAGTATGGCGTGCAAATGTTGGCTCCTTTGTATCGTTTGGGTCGTATCCGACTTCCGGGTATGCAAAGAACAGATGCTAGGCCGCATTCTTTGTTGTTAGTCAATGAAGTAACAAAATGGAACCCAGAAGGCACAGGGTCTAGAACTGATGACTGTGTGATGGCACAATGGTTTGTAGAACATAATTTAGAAAAAATATATACGCCTATGTCTGAGCCTATTAGACAATGGCGGCCAACGTGGGTAACAGAAAGTTAGAACATTGAAAACCGCTGAAGAAATTGTAGATCTGTATTATACACGTTCATCTAACCATGCTGGTGTGAAAGAACGTATGCGCCTTATTCGTGACCATTACAACGGTGACGTTATTGTGCCTTTACCTGAAATAGATTCGACTGAAGCTTCATCTGTAGCAAACTTGTTAGCGCAGGGGTTAGATCAGACTGCTATGCGTATAGCGTCAGTTACCCCTGACATTGTTTGCCCACCTGAAGATGAGTCATCTAAACAATCTCAAAAATTTGCTGCTATTCGCCGCAAAGCATTGTTTGGTTGGTGGCAGAACTCTCGTATTGATATGCAACTTGCTAAACGTGCAAGGCATCTTATTGGATATGCAAGTAGCATTGTGCAGATACGGTTTGACCATGAAAAAGGTTGCCCTACTTGGCATGTGCGTGATCCTTTAACTGCGTATCCTTCTAACTTGCGTGGGCCTGATGAAATGAGTCCCGTTGATTGCGTGTTTGGTTATGAACGTTCGCAAGGTTGGATTCGTAGAAACTATCCTGACGCTGCACTACGTTTTGCTGGCGTTAACGAAGCACCATACGACAATGACAGACCTGTCGAACTTATTGAGTACGTTGACCGTGAAGAATATGTTTTAGTAGCGATACACAACCCTGCACACAGTATTGGTGTGCATACGATGAACGACAATCACGAACCAATTATTGCTGAGTTAGAAAGAACACCTAATAAAACAAGTGTTTGCCCTGTCGTTATGTCACAAAGCATTTCATTAGATGAACCTAATGGACAATTTGACGGCATTCTAGGGATGTATCAACAACAAGCAAAGCTCATGGCTTTAGAAGTTATAGCTGTGCAAAAAGGCGTGTTTCCTGATACATGGCTAGTAGGTCGTGCAGGTGAACAACCAACAATTATTAATCCTGCAAATGGGTTAACAGGCGAAGTTGGTGTTATCCGTGGTGGTGATTTGCGAGACATGCAGTTGCAACCCGGATTTATGACAAATCCTGCTATTGATCGTTTGGAAAGAGCGCAACGTTTAACTGCTGGTATTCCTGCTGAGTTCGGTGGTGAATCTACAAGCAACATTCGTACTGGTCGCCGTGGCGACGCTGTTCTTTCTGCTGTTGTCGATTTCTCTGTGCAGGAATCGCAACGCATTCTTGCTCGCTCGTTAGAAACTGAAAACAAACTAGCTATTATCATGGCGAAAGCTCATGCAGGCAATAAATCTAAATCGTTTTATGTGTCTATGGGCAAAGTGAAAGGCAAGGTAGATTATGTTCCAAACAAGCACTTTACGACAAATGACAATGTGGTCAGTTATAGTCACGCTGGGGCTGACATTAATAATCTTGTTATCGCTGGCGGGCAAAGGTTGGCGATGGGAACAATGTCGAAAGAATCTTTTATGAAAATAGATCCTCTTGTTGAGGATGTTGAAGCTGAACGTGATTCTGTAACTGCTGAACAGTTAGAGCAAAGTTTACTGTCTGGCTTACAACAACAAGCAGCAACAGGGGCAATATCACCTGCTGATCTTGCTCGTATTATTGATCTTGTTAAATCAGATAAAGCTGAATTAGCTTCCGCTGTTGAAAAAGTACAACGTGAAGCCCAAGAAAGGCAAGCCACAATGGTTTCCCCTACATCCCCTGAAGCACAATCCGGCATAGCCCAACCCGAAGCGGGAGCAGAAGCTATGGTTGCTCCACCTTCTGCTGAGGGTGGGCCTGCTGGTTTGCGTGAACTATTAGGAGCCTTATAGTGCCTAGAAAACGTAAAGGCGAACAAGCCGCAAAAACTTTAACTGGCCAACAGTATGGTCAAGCTAAAATGCAAGAAGAAGCGCAAGCTGCTGTTCCTTTGCCTAGTATGGGAGAACCACAAATTCCTACTATGAAAGCGGGGGAGCAACCGTTCGGTAGGCGTTCTGAACGACCTAATGAAATGGTTACAGCTATGGGCCAGCCTGAAGCTGTGTTAACTCCTGAAGTTACGCAACAACGCAAAATGCAAATGCTTGCTATTTTGCCTTTGTTAGAACAAGCTGCTTCTGAACCGTATGCTTCTCCGCAAACAAGAAACTTTGCTAGGAAGTTAAGGCTTGCTATAGGGCCGATGGAAGATTTACAAAATCAGAATAGAGAATAACTATGGGTTTACTAGACCGATTGAAAGACATTGGTGGAGGCGTCCTTGACATAGGTGAAGGTAGCCTTGACTTTGCTGTAGACACTGTTAAATCAAGTGCTTATTTGATAAGTATGCAACCTGATAAGGCTGCTGAAACTTGGTTTAATTCTTGGCAAGAGGACATTCTTGGGACTGCTATGCAAGGTGCGTTTGGACCCGAAGGTGTTATAGGTTCTGTTATTGGTGCGTTGCCGGAAACGGGTCCGCTTGGTTTCATTAGGACAGGTGGCGGCCAGTATTTTAATGCTGCTATGGAAAAATGGGATTGGGTGATGCAATCCGTTGTTGATGATGGCCTTGGAACGTTCGCTACTGTTGTCGGCGCTAGTTTAAGTGACGGCAACATTTCCCGAATGTGGGATGGTTCAACGTGGGCTAAAGCCTATGACATTAACAGCAAATCCTATGACGAAAATGGAAAGAGGATAGACGGTCATGGCCGCACGTTCGGCCAGTCGATGCTTGCAGCAACAATGATGATTGATCCGTTTGATGACGAAGCAATGAACGCTGTGCAAGACGACTACATGTTTAAGTTGTTTTCAGGAATGCTTGACTTTGCGCAAGAGTTCCTTGACCCTGTTGACATAGCGTTAGGTGGTACTGCAAACGTTTTGTCAGGGAAGACAGCGCTTGGTCGTGTAACTAAAACTGGTGACGTTAAAATACTTGGCGTTAAAGAAGTAATTGACCCTCGTACTGGGAAAAAGACTGGCGAGTTAACGTCTACGCTTGGTAGACGGCATGTCGAGCCTCAACGCATTTATACTCCGGGCGGAGGTTTAGGTTGGCGTAGAATGGACCAACTAGTTGGAGGCGAATTAGTTACCTCTAATAGGTTCAAAGGTTTAACTGAAGAGCAACGCAAAATTCGTAGCATGATTGGTACGACAAGTACGCAAGCAAGAGCGCACGCTTTTGTGAACAGCTCTAAATGGACTAATGGAGTAGAAATAGAATTAGGCAAAATAGATAAACTTGTTGCAGACGGCGGTCTTAGTCGGGAAGCAGGAGCAAGGCGGCGTGCCGCTGTTCTTCGGGAAACGATTGGTCGGCGTGCAGCAGCAAGTATGCCTGAGTCAGCAGCGTTCGCTATTGGCCACGGTGCTACCCCAGAGGCTAGAAGATTAACTGCCCGTGCTTTGATTGGGGATATGACTGCGTTTGATGAAGCTAAAAGCATAGCTAAAAAAGGCAGAGACTTACTTGAAAACGGAAGTTACTTTGATGATTTGAGAATGCTTGATGATTTGAATAGCCGTATTGAAGTATTAGATGAGAAAATTAATAGTTACGGTAAACCAGAAAATCTTACAAGCGGTCAAAAAGCCGCTGTTACAAGGTTTGCTAATCAAAGACAACGGTTAATAGATGGTTTTGAAGACGGGAAAACTGGTGAAATTTTTGATTCTAAAAAAGACATTGAAGGAAGAATAGGAGACGTTGAAAACGAATATCTTGGCAAAGTTGATTATGAAATGATGTATGATTTGCAAGCAGGTCTGTCAGAAAGTCAAATAACTCAAATTGTTAATGGCTCAACAAATGTTCGTATGAACACGTTGACTGATGAAATGTTAACAGCCGATGATGGTTTAGCGGCAACAGCAGAGTTTGTGTTAGAGCGTTTGGCTATTCTAGATGTGTTAGAAGAAGCTCCTTTCAAAGGGGTAGATGTAGCTATAGATAAAGTGTATCGGACTAATTCTTTGCAAGCTCTCCGTAATAAGCATTTGCGAGAACTTAACGAAAATGCAAAAAAAGGAGAAAAGTTAGGAAGGTTGCAAAGACGCAACGCTGATTTTATAGAGCGTGTGTATCAGATACCGTCAGTTATTACACCTTTTGGTTTTAGGATATTCCGTGTAATTACAGAGCGTGTGCCTCAGTCGTTAATTGAATTTAACGATGCAGGTGCGTTTACACAATATGAACGTATGCTTGCTAACGCTAGCGGCGTAACTATTGACGGTAAATCAATTATTAACGCCGATGAAGTTCGTGATTTGCTGGGCAGGTGGATGGAAATTAGGAACCGTGCGGATTCTAATATGGCAGCAGATTTACGAAATGAATTTGATAATGCTAAAACTCGACTTGTTGGCAAAGCAGATAAGTTAATTGAAAAGGCAGGGATTGACATTGGTGATTCTTTAGCTGATCAATTACAAAGAGCGAATAACTTAAAAGATTCTTCTCGTAAACAAATAAAACAAGTTGAAGGGCAGGGTAAAAAAACCCGTGGTTCTGTGCGTGAGGCAGAGTCATCATATAGTTCCTATGACAGTAAAGAAGGAGGCAGAGTATTTATTGACCATGGGATGTCTCCGCACATGGTTAAACAAGCAGAAGTTATTCCAAGGTTTGATTTAATTAATGATTTTATTCAAGACAAGCAACGTTTAGTTGTACTGACTAAGAATCAGTTAGATGAAAAATTGTTAAAAGCTAAAGAAAACTTTGAAAAACTTGAAACTGAAAAAGCAAGCGTTAAAAAAATTAATAAAGCCAGAGAAGCAGTTGATGAAGCACTAAAAGCTGTTAATAATTTTGATCCTAAACAATACACTAGGGATTTAACGGCTAAACGTTGGGTTGAAACAAAAGATGGCTTTAAGCGTGTCGCTAGGCCGATAAGAAATAGAGCACAGCAAGCTCAAAACATTTGGCGGCCTATGGTGTTGTTGACTCCTAAGTGGCCGATGCGTGTGCAGTTAGATGAAACGTTGCGGCGTTTAGCTGACCTTGGTGCAATTACGGAAATGCGTAATGTGTTTCGTGGTATGGGTGATTTGAAAGATGCGTATGCTACACGAAGTATTGAATCGTCAATGCGTGACGTTACAACTACTATTAAACAAGATGCTTTAGATGCTATTGAAAACGGTAATTTAACACAAACAGCTAATGAAACCGTCGCATCGCTATTTTTAGATGCAAAGACTAAAACATTGAAAAATGGTGAATTGCGTTTTCTTGACGAAAGCCTTGAAAAGCCTAGATTCATTACTGCCGAAAAGTTTCTTGAACGCAAAATTAAGGCAAATGATGTAACAGCGTATGAAGTTATGAACGTAGTTGAAGGCGGCGCAGACATACTTAAAAACAGGATTAAAGAAACTGCACAGAAAGCTAAACAAGAAAATAGGTTGCGTTACGCTATGCCTACTGTAAGTAGGGCGTTTATAGCTGGGTCGTTGTTAAATCCTTTGGCTGGTGCGGCATGGGCTGGTATGCACGGAATTAGCAGACATCGTAGAATTAACAACATTGCTGGAAAGCGTGCAGCGTTGCATCAATCTACTTTGTACATGTCAGAAGCTAAACGATTGTTAGACGATGCGCTTGAAGCTGCTGGTGACGAAGCTGCCGCTATGCGTGCGTTAGCGGATCAGATGCTGCAACAAGGTGTCAGCATGAGAACGTTAGTAGACAGTTTAGATAAAGACATGGTTGGTTTAGATGATGTTGTGAACAGTGTTGAGAAAGCAGAAAGGTTGTTAGTTGAAGCTGGCCATTACAATCTTAAAATAGGTGGCATTACTGCCCGTGGAGCTTTTGGAGATGACGCTGATTTTATTGCAATGAATCAACGTGCTGTTTCTTCAACAAAAGCTCAAAGCGCTATGTTCCTTGGCTTTAAGCAAGCAAGCGAACGAAGATTGCAAGAATTTAATAATGCTGAATGGAGAGCTTGGGATGTGCTTGTAGAAGATGAAACTTTTTTTGCTAAAGGGTGGGAAACAATGATGGAGCGCTACACAGCCATTGGAGATAAATGGCAGTCATCGTTTTTTGATATTGTGTGGGCTGATTCGCCAAGAGATGTTCGTATTGCTCAACTTGCTAAAGAGATTAGAACAAATGAAGCACTTACAAATAATTTAGGCGTGTACTACCCGATAGAAAAAGCTAAAAACGCTGGGGAAGACCTTAACAATGTAATTTACAACATAGCCGATAACATTATTGACGAGTACGACAATGTGCTACCAAGAGGACAAATTTTTGACAACCTTAGAGAAAAAGCACGAACGCAACAACCTGTTAAATGGGAAGACGTTAAGAAAGCATTAGAAGATTACACTAAAAAAAGTAAAAAATACAATGACGGAGATATCAAAGCTCTTGTTGAGGATATACGTTTAGGTGGAGTCCCTAGAAACGTATTAGAAGGCAACAGGTATGGAGATTTTGGTAGGCAAGTTTCACCAACCCCTGAATCGATAGCTCCACAAAGAGCAGGTTTTGGAAAGGAATCAGGTAAATTCATTGAACGCATATATGAAAACCTTGGAACGTTACCAGCAGACCATTTATCTCGTAACCCGTACTACAGAACAAAATATGAACGTGCCTTTTACCGCAAAATTTCAGCATACATGGATGCAGACGGGCAAGTCACAATCAGCCCAAACCAACTACGGAAACTAGAAGATAGCGCCAGAGATGTAGCGCTACTAGAAACAAGAGACCTACTATACGATTTAGCTGAAGAAACACGATTTGGAGAAATGGCTGCATTAATAATGCCGTTCTACAATGCGTGGCAAGAAGTTATAGGTCGTTGGGTCAAGCTAGGGCAAGAAAACCCTGCTGTAGTAGCCAAAGGCGTGCGTTTATACATGTCAGATTGGAACGCAGAAACATTAGGCATAACTGAAATAAACGATGAAGAAACAGGCGCTAACTATTTAGCGTTTAGATTACCAGAATGGGCCGTAGACGGATTAGATAAATTGCCTGCTGACGGTGGGCCATTAGGTTTAATTGGGAAAGGGCCGTTAGGTCAGTTGTTGAGTAACAACCCGTTGCGTTTTAGCAAAGAAGGATTAGCTTCAATGTTGCAATCAACAACTCCCGGTTTTGGTCCTCTTGTTTCGATACCTGTACGAGAAGCTATATTAAAAAACCCTGAACTTGACGAAACGTTTGACTTTATGTTTCCGTTTGGTCACCCTGAAGGCGGGGTTTTTGAACGCATAAAGTCAGGGTTTATTCCTGCTTATCAACAAAACATTGACAACCTTGTAAGAGAGACTCCTACTAGGGAAAGGCAAGTGCAGTCATTTGCGTTACAAATCTTTGTAGAGCAAGCCGAAAATGGCACACCAATAAATGTTGCAGATAAAAAACAACTAAACATGTTAATAGATGAAGCTAACCAACGTGCAAATGATTTTTTTATGTTTAGGATAGCTACAGGTTTGTTTATGCCTACGTCAACGACAGCGTTTTCTCCTTTTGATGATTTAGTAAAAGAAGCAAGAAATTTGCAACGAGAACACGGAACGTTAACTGGTAACCAAATTTTCTTGGAAGAACACGGATCTGAATTGTTTGCGTTAACAGCCAGAATGACAAAATTAAACGATGGTGTCGCTGCTTCTGCAACCGCTGAATTAGCGTACATGGAAAATCAAGAACTTGTGCAGAATCATCCTGAAATTGGTGGTTGGGTAACTGGAAGCCTTGGTGCTGGTGATGAAGAATTTAAGTTTAGTTCTGCTGCGTATAGGCGGCAAACTCAGATGGATATAAGCCCGTCAGATGATACAAAACGTAGGGAACGCAAAAGCGTTTACGATACAATAGCTGATACTGAAATTGAACGTGGCTGGGGTATTTACTCTGTTTACTCTGATATTGTTAGAGGCGAGCAAGAGAAACGTAAAGCTGCTGGTTTAGATTACTCTATGGCTTCTACTGAAATGCTGCCAGTAAAAATAATGTTTGACCAACTTGTTGATCGTTTGAAAAATGAGATACCTGCTTGGGGTGAGGAATACGCAACAAAATCTAGGGTTAGTAAAACACCTGCAATTATTGAAGGTTTCTTAGCTGGTTTAGAGCAAGAAAACATTCTTGCACGGCCTTCTACACGGCACGTTATTGAGTATTTACAATTAAGAAATTTTGTTGAACAAAAACTTATTGAACGTAGCACAACACGAAACCCTGAAACTGGTCGTGTTGGGAGCGATGTGTTAACTGCTGCTTCTAATACTGACTTAAAGTTAATGTGGGAAAATCAGAAAGAAGCGTTAGCTGCAAGACCTGAATTTTCTAGGATCTATGATAGGTACTTTGAACAGGATATGATTACTACAGAAAGTTTTATTTCTACGTTACGGCCAGATGTGTGGCGTGCGTTTACTAACGGAGATATTGTTAATGGCTGAAAATTCGCTAGGCACTACATCAGAAGAAATGGATTATGCTGAAAGTTTATTAGCAACTATTCAAGCCTTGATGCCTCAAGAAGTTGACAACATTTATGGGTATACAAAAACTCCTAAAACAACTGAGGCAGTAGACGAATTTGAAGGAATGCCTTTAGGTATCCCTGAGATGGAAACTGGGGAAATGGAACTTACCCCAATAACAGGCGCTATGGTTTCTGAACTTCTTAGCGGGTATGACGAACAAACTCGTAAAGAAATGGCGCATGACATGTTTCGTTTTGTTCCAAACGCATACGGTGACGCTGACGATTTATTTAATGATGACGGCTCTATTAAAGAAGGAGAGTTTTTAGACGCTTTTGCACGAACAATGATGTATGCAGAACGGCAAGCTGAGATAGGAGAGCGTTCTGACTTTATCGATATTATTATGAGAACAAGCGAAGTGAGCCTTGAAGAATCAAAAAACTTTTTTGATGAACGCATTGAAGAATTACGACGCAAACCTGAAAGAATTATTAATTACATTGACCCTGCTGCTTTAATGCAAGGCATTAGTACAGCAACGCAAAGCGTGTTAGGTCGTAAAGCTACTAAGTCAGAAATGCAAGCGTTTGTTAATGAAATACATGGTTTGCAAGCTTCAGGCACGCAAAGTATTTCTGTTGGTGCTAGAGCTATTGATGCTGCTAGGGCTGCTGCTCCTACGGAAGCTGGGGCTATGGATTATTCTAATGCGGCTTCGTTAGTTATGCAGGCTGCTGGTATTGGGGGTATGTGATGGTAATTAGGTACACAATTTATGATAAAAACGGAGATCCTAAGCAAAGAGGTGGCGGCCAAAACGACGATGCGTATGTCTTTTCTCAAGGAAGTTTCCAAGAAGGCAGCGACCAGTACAAAGAATTTGACAAGCTGTATTTCCAAACGTTAGAAGATCCTCTTAAAAACGCTAATAAAGCTTTAGACATAATTGAAAAAATAATCCTTACGTTAGAAGGCAATAGGAAAACTAGTAAAATTACGGGTGGAAACAGAACTACTGATGAAGAAGTTGCTTATTTAATTAAAGATTTTAATAAGAGCGACGCAAGTGAACTGTTTGATTTAGATTTTTCTAAGCCTACGGGAAGAGGAACTAAGGATGCGTACGTTGAAAAGATTAGAGGTTTAGAAACTCAGATAACAACGCAAATGGCTCCTGTGCAGGATTTGTATGAAGCGTTAACACACGAAAAAGACATACAAAAAATTGGCAATTTAATGGTAGGCGCTAGAGAAGATATTAATACGGCGACTACGACAGTATATGGGCCTACCGGATATGAAAGTACGCCTAGAACAGAACCAATTGTTAGCGAAACTTCTGTAACTCCTGCAACTACTTCAGTTTCTGCTGAAGATGACCCTATCTTCGGGACTTCAGGAACGGGCAATATACCTGTGATTTCTGCTGCAGATGACCCTATCTTTGGAACTTCAGGAACAGGCGATATACCTATAGTTTCTCCGGCAGATGACCCTATCTTTGGTGATTTCGGAGCGCAAGCTGATACGGCAACTGTTCAAAAACAAACAGAAAAAATAGAGGTAGACGAAGACGAAGGCGACGGCGACGGCGTTGACAACCAAACACTTTCAAGGTCTGCTCCTGCCCCAGAAATAGAAGAAGCAGACGTAGACGAAGTGTACGCACTACTCCAAGAACAATTTGGAGGAGCAAGCTACTTCTTTAGAAAAAACGCACAAAACATGCAACTTGGTTTAACAGCCGACGGGAAACTAGTCAGCTACAACGACCCCAACGCAACAGACACAACAAGCCTCATGGACTACATCGTAGAAAACGGGATAACAAGCGTTACCCGTGTCAAAGGCTTATTACAGAAAACAGAATGGTGGCAAACAACTGACAGATCCATGAGAGCATTTGATGCTACATGGGGAGACATGAGTGAACCAGAAAGAACAGAGTTTCTTGAGCCATTAACAGACAGACTTTCTAAAGAAGCCCAATTCCTTGGTTTTGAATTATCAGACGAAGAACAATTTGATTTAGCGAAGAACCTTATGCGATTTGGTGATAGTGAGGACCAAGAGGCTATTAGGGAAGCTGTGTTGGGCCAGTTGCAGTACGGGAAGATGCAAAGTGATATTTCTGGATTTGGTGCTGCTAAAGACGCTATCCAGCAACTTGCGTACAAGTATTACACACCGATAGATGATGTGACGGCTCAGGATTGGGCAGAACAGATATATACGGGTGAAGCAACTAACGAGGAGTACGAGCAGTATTTGAAAGCGACTGCGGTTTCTAGGTTCCCGACGTTAGATAAAGTTATTAACGAAATGGGAGTTACGCCGGATCAGTATTTTTCTCCGTATAAGTATCAGATTGAGCAAATGCTTGGTAGGCAAGTGAATATGTTGGAAGAGTTCTCTGATGTTATTGAGTTTATGCCTGATACTGGGACTGCTTCTAGGCCGATGACTCTTTCTGAGGTCAGGAAGTTTGTTCGTGCTACTCCTGAGTGGCAACAGACTGATGATGCTAAGGATCAGGCGAGGGCGTTGGCGTTCTCTATTGGTCAAACGTTTGGGGAGGTAGCGTAATGGGTTTTGGAGATACAAGAGGTGGAGGAGTAGGAACAGATTTTCTGGATATAGGGCAAAGTTTATTAGATCTTTTTAATGAACAAAACCCTGATGCCGGTCCACCAACTCCACCTGCAAGCGATCCGGTAACTGTTGTAGACGATGACGCTGTTATGCAAGCGCAAGAAACCCAAGATGACAGAGATGCGCTAACAATTATTAAAGATGCTTTAACTGGTTATGGTTTAGGAGACTTAGCGAATGATGCTTACCGATTTTTAATGGAAGGTTCTTCTAGCGAAAGTGTAATGATTCAAATAAAAGACACTGACTTATTTAGAGAGCGTTTTAAGGGTATGGAGACTCGCAGTAAACTAGGTTTGCCAGCTATTAGCCCAGCAGAATATATACGGCTAGAAAACAATTACCGGCAAACAATGGCAGCAGCAGGACTACCTGCAAACTTTTATGATAACCCTGATGACTTTGCAGAATTCATAGGAAATGATGTTTCCGCTGCTGAAATGACTGAGCGAGTTTCAATGGCTGCTACAGCAGTAGCTAACATTAACCCTGAACTTAAAACGCAGTTGCAAGACATGTATGGTATAGGCGTTGAAAACGACGGGGAACTTGTAGCATATTTTCTTGATCCTGAACGTGGCGTAAGCGTTATTGAACAACGGTTGCAAGTTGAGTCTGCTGGTTTATCAGCAGCAGCTTTGCAAGCTACAGGGCAAGGTATCCAAACTGATGTTGCTAGACAGTTAGCTGGGCAGAATGTGCAACAGCGTGAAATATCGCAACGTTTAGGGCAACAAGCAGGACTTACTCAAACTACTTTTGGTGAGCAACAGGCAGCGACTTCTACGCAATTAGCTGCTTCAGCGTTTGGTTTAGATTCAGAAGCTACTGCTGAGATACGCAGGTTGCGTCAACGTAGGCAAGCAGCAGGGCAAAGATCAAGCGGAAGTTTAGTTACTGGTATGGGCGCTTCGGGTCTTGGAACAGCACAAAATCAGTAGGTTGTAGACGCAAACCGTTAATTTGCTTATATTTAGTTATGTGATCTGCCCCATTAAGAGGGTGAGCCGTTCACACAAAAATTAAACTCCGCTGGCATTCCACCGTTGTTAGCGTGTATTAGAAGGTGAGTGACATAATGGAAACAGAGTCTACTGAAACAGAAGAAGTTTCTAGTACCGAATCCAAGAATTGGCGTAGAGAACTCGAAGCGAAAGCAGCGAGGACTACTGAGCTTGAAGCGCAAATCGAGCAGATGCAACGCAAAGAAGTGTTTCGTGATGCTGGTCTGAATCCAACGGATAAAATGACTGAGTATTTTATGAAAGGCTACGAAGGCGAGCTATCTGTCGAAGCGATACAGGCTGAGGCTACTAGTGCAGGTTTATCAAATACGGTAAACCAAGCGAATACGTCTTATTCGGAGCAACAGGCGCAGTTTGCACAGCAAGTCGAAGCGGAGCGTAGAATCGCTGAGGCAAGTGATGATGCTGGTCCTGTGGCAGATCCTCAATTTGAGAGTTTAATTAAACAAACTACAAACGCTGCTGAATTAACACAGTTGTTGGAATCTAACGGTTTTACTATTAACGCAATGACGTAAGGTAGGCTCCAAAATTTAATTGGAGAATAGCCTAATGGCAATAACACAAATGAGTTCGCTGAACTCCGCTGGTAACGCAGCATTTGAACAGCTCGCTTACTTTGCGTTGCGATCACAACCTCTCTTTGAGATGGTTTGCGATGTGAAAACCACAAACCAATCGCACGCTGGTGCAAGCGTTAAGTTCACAAAGTACAGTGACCTATCACAAGCTACTTCAGCAATATCTGAAACTTCTGACCTCACACCATCAACAATGGGTGACGCACAAGTTACAGTAACACTTGCTGAGTACGGTAATACAATACAAACCACCGCTAAAGCCCGTGGAACCAGCTTCTTAAACATAGACGCTGACGCTGCGAACATTATCGGTTACAACATGGGTGACAGTCTTGATAAGATTGTTCACGACATTGTTACAGAAGGAAGCAACGTACTATTCGGTGGCGATGCTACAGCTACAGGAGAACTAGCAGCAGGTGACATTGTTACCGCTGGTCTTATCCGTAAAGCTGTTGCTAACCTACGAGCCGCTTCTGCACCTGCATTTGACGGAAACGTTTACGTTGGATTTATCCACCCTGACGTTTCTTTCGATCTTCGTGCAGCTACAGCAGTAACTGACGTTATCCAACACCAAATTCGTCAAGACGGAGCAGGTGTCCGAAACGGTAGCATTGGTACATTCGGTGGAGTTGACTTCATTGAAACACCAAGAATTACGCTAACCGCTGACGCTGGTGCTTCTAACGTTGATGAATACAAAACTGTAATAGTTGGTAGACAAGCTCTTGCGAAAGCACACAGCCGGGCAGCCGGTTTCGGTGCTGATCCAAGCGTAGTGTTCGGTCCTGTAACCGACAGCTTACGTCGATTCAACACAGTAGGTTGGTATCATCTTGTAGGATACGGAAGATTCCGTGAGGAATGTATTCGAAGGATTGAAACATCATCCTCAATAGGAACTAACTAATAGTTCTTAATTAGGTAGTAGGGTAGGCTGACTTTACTGGGAGGTTGGCCTACCCTCTATCTTTCTTTATTTGATTATATTATTATTGGACATCATGGAAGATGAACAAGTAGATGTAGTTATAGCGGCTGAGACGATACAAGCCAGCGTTGTAACTGATGAGGAGAACGCTGATGGCTAGTGGTCTTTATGGAATAACTTTTCTTAACGCTTTGAAGAACACTCTTGCGTTAGATCTAGACAGTGACACAATTAAGATTATGTTGGTTACGTCATCGTACACTCCTGATTTTGGGGCGCATGATTTCAAGGGTGACGTTTCTAATGAGGTTTCTGGGTCAGGGTATACTGCTGGTGGTAACACGTTAAGTAGTTTGGCTTTAACTCAGACAAGTGGCACGATTAAGTTTGATGCTGCTGACACATCATGGTCATCTGCAACAATCACAAGTGCTAGGGGCGCTGTGATTTATGATGATTCTTTAACTGATGATCCGCTTATTGCATACATTGATTTTGGTTCTGATTTTTCGTCGAGTAACGGAACGTTTACGATTACGTTTGCTGCTGGCGGTATTTTTACGATTGACTTAACTCCATAAGAGGTGAATGATGGCAACTAGATTTCCGGGTGCGTTAGACCGTGACCCTGATGAACTTCCTGATAATATAGCGGATTCTGATAATCTTAATTCGCCTAACCATGCGACTGTTCATAATAATGTGAATGGTGCTGTGTTGCAGATTGAGGAGAAGTTGGGTACTGGTGATACTACGGCTGCTTCTGGTGCTGTGTTGATTGGTACTGGTGCTGGTACTTCTGCTTGGGATACGACTCCTACGTTTGTTGATGATGTTACGATTCCTGAAGGTGATTTAATTTTGGGTTCTACTGCGGTTACGTCGAGTGCTGCTGAACTTAATTTGCTTGATGGTTCTACTGCTGGAACGGTGGTTGCGTCTAAGGCTGTTGTTGTTGACGCTAGTAAAGATATTGCTAGTTTCCGTAATGTTACGCTAACTGGTGAGTTGGATGCAGCTACGCTTGATTTGTCTAGCTCTGCTGATATTGCTGGTGATTTGGTGTTGTCTGGTGGCGCTGATGGTGCGTTGCAATTTACGAATGCTGGTGAGAACTCTATTAAGATTCCTGATAATCAGGCTTCTGCTTTGATTATTGAGGAAGCTGATAATGCGTATATTACGTTTGTGACTACTGATAGTTCTGAGGCTATTACGGTTGCTAAGGCGACTACGTTTAGTAGCACTGTTAACATTGATGGCAATGTAGATGTTGACGCTAATACTCAACTTGATGGTACTTTAACTGTAGGAGTGGATGACACTGGTCATAATGTAAAATTCTTTGGTGCAGAAAGTGGAGCTTTCTTGTTATGGGATCAAGCAGAAGATGATCTTGAGTTATGGGGAAATGCAAAAATTAACTTAACTAATACAACAGCAGGTTCATCAAACTTTCAAATCAACTTCCAAGAGGGATACAACATTTATGCTGACAACACTGGGACAGGATCAGATAACACTCGTCTTTGGTTTGGTGGTCCAATAGAAGGTGACTTTTATATTGGACCAAGAGGCGGTTCTGATAGATTAAACTTAATACAACTTAGAGGTAACACATCTATATTGGGTTCTATTTCAAAAACATCAGGCTCATTTGACATTCCGCATCCAACTAAAGGTGGCGACTGGCGACTAAGACATTCATTTATTGAAGGTCCAACATGTGACAACATCTATCGTGGCACAGTCACAATTTCAGGAAGTTCAGCAACGATTGATCTTGACACAGTTTCAAACATAACTGCTGGAACTTGGGAAGCACTCAACACAAATACTTGGTCTATGGTTAGTAGTTCAGGTAACGCTGTCACTTGGTCACTTTCAGGAAAGACATTGACAATTAGCGGACCAGATGGGGCAGTTTGTAATTGGATGGTTATAGGTGAACGTAAAGATCAAGCAATAATTGACTCTAGTTTGACTGATACTAATGGTAAATTAGTAACAGAATATGAGAATGCGGAAATTGATGCGGATGCAGGTGAGTAAGTAAATGGAACTAAGCCCAGTAGAAATACTCCAAGAACTAGAAAAACAATACCCACTACAACTAAAGATTTGCGTACAAGCAGTACAAATCAGAAAGCTAACAGAACAACAAGATGATACCGACGACCAGTAAACACGTTAACATCGAACTACTACACCCAGAGTTCAAACGCAGACTAGAAGCATTCTTTAGAGACAGTCGTATCCGCAACAAAGTCAAAGTCGTATCAGGGGTACGAACCTACGCACAACAAAAATACTTCTACGACGGATACAAAAGCGGTAAAGCAGGGTTTAACCTAGCTGCTAACCCTGATCGTAAAACATCTTCAGGGTTTCAAGGTTCTTATCACATGCAACAACCAGCGTTTGATAACTGGGGTTATGCCGTTGATTTTAGAATTACTGGTCGTGGTATTAGTACTTCTCAAGTGAACGCCATAGCTAAATCTTATGGCATGGTTGCGTATGTTAGAGGCGAATGGTGGCATCATCAGCCTTGTAAAGTTGTTAATGGCAAAGTTAAATGGTTTGATGCGCCTGCTTTGAAAGGTACGAAAGCTACTAAAACAGTAAAGCAAGACGTTAAAGGTATTGCTGCTGCGTTTGCTGAGATAGAGGCTTTGGTTACTGCCCATCCTTTGAAGAAAGGATCTAAAGGAGCAGCGGTTAAAGTAGTGCAACAGTTGTTGGCTGCTAAAGGATTATATCGGTACAAGATAGATTCGGATTATGGCAGACTTACTCGAAAGGCTGTTGTGGAGTTCCAGAAGCGTCGGCTACTATATGTTGACGGCGTAGTTGGACCAAATACTTGGAAGGCGTTATTACGATGAAAGAATATCTAGATTTACTTGAAAGATGCGGAGCAACATTCGTGCAAGCAGCAGTAGCCACAATCAGTGGTAACAGCTTCCTTGACATGGGAGTAAGCAACTGGAAGTTGGTTGCAGCTTCTGGATTTGCTGCTGTGCTATCGGTTCTTAAAAGTTGGGCTGCTACGAAAGTTGGCGATAAATCATTTTCTTTGGTTGGTAAGAATACCGCATCTGAGGAGTCCCTTTACGGCGACGAATAGAGGTTAAATGGCTACAAATTTTCCTAGTAGTTTAGATACTTCTACTCAGCAACCGACTATTGCTGCGTCGGATGAGATGGATGATTCTGGTAAGGAGCATGATGTTGTTCATACGAATCATTCTGGTGCGATTATTGCGTTAGAGACTAAGGTTGGTACTGGTGATTCTAATGCTACGGCTAATGCTGTGCTTATGGGTACTGGTTCTGGTACGTCTGCGTGGGATGCTACTCCTACGTTTACTGGGGATGTTACGATTCCTGACGGTGATTTGATTTTGGGGTCTACGGCTGTTACGTCTACTGCTGCTGAGTTAAATATACTTGATGGTTCTGGAACTTCTTGGACTGAAGGTACGCCATCATGGGGTGGCGTATCAGTAGGTAACGCATCAACTAATACGATAAGACATATTGTGATTGGTAAAGTTTGTGTTGCACAATTTAAGATAATTTTTGGAAGTACTACTTCAGTTACTGGAACTGTTACATTAGCACCTCCTGTAGATGCTGACTACGATCATTGGCAAATAGCTGGTACTGGTTGGTTCCATGACACAAGCCAAGGAAAGATACATCAGGGTCAATGTGTAGTAGTTAGCGCAACACAAATTAATTTTTATGGTTGGTACATTGGTTCAGGTAATTATTCGTATGCAGGGGGGGTAGGTCCAGCAACACCTGCGCCTTCATGGGGAACAGGTGACAGTTTCACAGGTCAAATAGTGTACAGGGTGGCATAATGAATTTACGAAACGAATTGTTAGATCCAGAAACTATTCCAAATGAATGGTTAATTGAACGAATGAAAGATCAACGTAATGTATTATTGGTACAAAGTGATTGGACTCAAGTAATTGACAGTCCTTTAACCGACAGCAAGAAAGCTGAATGGGTTACATACAGGCAACAACTACGAGACTTCCCAGCAACATGGACTCCTGCCGACACCGCTAACTTCCCAGATCAACCAAGTTAGGAAGGTTATGCGTGGCTGGCGTAGCATACCGTACCTCAACAGACTACAGAAACTCTGGGGCTTACCGAGAGTCAAGCGTTACCGTATCTCCTTCAACAATAGCGTGTACTGCGACTGTACCGGCTGTAACCGTAACAGCCTTTGCGAATGTTGCCGCTGCGGTAATTGCAGGTACGACAACTGTACCTGCTACGACTGTAACAGGGACAGCTAGTGTAACTCCTAGCGTTATAGCTACTAGCGCTACTACGCCATCAGCTACAATATCAGGCACAGCAAGCGTAGCTCCTAGTGTTATTGCTGGTGTTGCTACAACCCCATCTGCGACTATATCTGGCACAGCGAGTGTAGCACCTAGCGTCATTTCTACGGCTGCTACAACGCCTTCTGTGACCGTTACAGGTGACGCTGGTATAGCACCTTCAGTGATTGCTGGAACGTCTACAGTGCCGTCTGTGACTGTTAGCATGGACCAGAACATAACAGTTACTGTTATACAGGCATCTACGTCTGTAGATCAACTGTTGTTCCACCGTAAATACGTTCCTGTGTTTGAGAATACAGTACCTACGTTAGATGTTACTAGGTTTCCTGTGATTAGTCCTGCTAGGAACTTGCGGAGATTCTATCCTCCGACGGCTAGAGGGGTTAATATATTTATATTAAACGATGGGTCGGTAACGACCCGACAACCGGCAGACATGAGTACAGTTTCTCGGACAATATATGGTGGGCATGAATCCCCCACTGATTTTACAGAAGATGAACTAAACTCGTTAAAGAACGCTGGCTACGGAATAGAGGTTGAGGGTTATGCCACGGTATGACTATAAATGCAACAGATGTGAAAACGTTGAAGAAATAATACATGGTTTTGATGATGAGCATTCGTTCCATTGCGTTGATTGTGGGCAGGCAATGATTAAACTTATTTCTGGTGTGAACATTGCTCCTTCTGCTATGCCTTCTCGTAACTCTGTGATTGATTTAGACGCTACGAAGAAAGCTGATAAAGCTAAGGATGCTGATATGTCTGCGTATAAGCGTTTGCGTAAGAGTGGTTTGCAACCTAAGTCTATTAATGGTTCAGCGCATTTAGAGAAGCATGCTGAAACTAAGAGCGAAATTCAGGCAGGTCGTTTGTATTCTAGTGATGCGAGTAGGAAAGAAAGCGAAAGACTTATGAATAGTATTGAGGCGTTATGACTGCTCAAACGTGGATAGATGAAACTAAGAACTTGTTGTTAACTGATTATGTTGAAGAACATGACCAGTTATCAGCAGATTTAGGTACAAGTGATACGACTGTAGGGTTTACTTATGACAGTTCTAGCATTGTTCAAGGATCAATTATTGAAGTAGGCACTGAGCTAATGTACGTTTTTAGTGTTAACGCTGTTACTAACGACGCTGTTGTCAAGCGTGGCTTTCGAGGCACAACCGCTGCTTCGCATAGCACAAATGATCTAGTCACTGTTAACCCTAAGTTTCCTACACAGCTTGTGTTAAACGCTATTAACGATGAGTTAGCTGATTTGTCATCTCCGCAAAATGGTTTGTATCAGATAAAAACAGTTGAGTTTACTTACAACATATCTCAAGATGGATACGACCTTACTGGCGTAACTGACGACGTTCTGACTGTGTATCAGGTGACGTACACTGATGACGGTTCTGAGAATACTGAGCCGGTGTTGCCTGCGTGGACTTTGCGACGAGATCGAAAGACAAGTTCATTTGCTTCAGGTTACGCTTTGATTCTTCATGATGACGCTAACTCCGGGCAAGCAGTTAGAGTACAATATAAGACAGGGTTTACTGCGTTGGCTGCTACGTCAACAGCCTTAAGCACTGTTGGATTGCATTCATCAGCGTATGATTTGCCGTCAGTTGGGGCAGCGTTACGGTTAATGTCTACTCGACCTGTCCGACGTGAATTTATTGATGAGCAAGGGTCTAGTCGTAGAGCAGATGAGGTTCCTGCCGGTGCTATATCTGCTTCTATGCGTGACCTTAGAGCGTTGCGTGATACTAGAATAAATGCTGAAGCTGCTAGGTTAGATCAGCAATATCCAACGTATTGGATGAGGTCAGGGACTAAAACGCAGAACTCTTTTTATAGAGGGGTGTAAATGGTTCACAGAGCTGAACGGCTACCAGTTACATTAACGATAGATGCTGATGCACGTTCATACAATATTGATGTTGACCAGTATCGTCGAACGACTATCCCTACGTTGCGTGAGCAAAGAGATACGTCTAACGAACCCGGTGAGCAGTCAATAAGTTCTCAGTTTTGGTTGAGGTCGCAGACTGATTGGTCGTTTGGTTCAGGTCAAACGCATTACGATCATGCTGATTCTAATCGGTCAAGGTTTAGTGCTTCGTCTGGTGTGGATGTGTGGACCGAGGGGCAGATTAGTTTGTTGCCTATTTGTGAGTCTAAAAATGACACGTTTGCGTGGACTGATGTGAAGATGAAAATGCTTGGGTCGTACATGTATGTGGCTCAAGGAACTAACTTGTATTTCTCTAACTCGTTTAACTCTGCTGACGCTGATGTGAACTGGTCAACGGTTACAGCTTTGGCTAGTCCGCATGCAATAACTGATATTGCGTCTGACGGCACGAATGTGTTTATTGCGTATGGGTCTAACAGAGCTGCTGCTACTGTGGTTGTCGGTTCAACTAGTCAGCCTACGTCGTTAGGTTCTCATACACCTGATTTTATTCGCATTGTTGGTGGAAGATTGTTTTTCTTAGATGGTTCTAACATTTCTGAGATAGCGTCAAATGGTAACAAGGTTTCTAGCAGCATTGACCATGATTTACCGCACGCTGGAACATGGGTTACTGTGTGTTCAGGTCCGGTAGGTTTTTACGCAGCGGAAAACACAAATGATACAGGTTCAATTAAGTTTATTTCTGTAGCTGCTGCTGATGGTTTGCTTGACGAACCACAACAAGTAGCTGAATTGCCTAGAGGCGAAAAGATAAACGACATGGTTTCCTACGCTGGTATTCTTGCGTTAGCGACTACTAAGGGTTTGCGTATCGCTGCTATGGATGCAGGGTCAGGATCAGTAACGTATGGTCCTGTCATTGATGACGTTGGGCAAGTATTTAGTTTGGCTGCTGATGAACGTTTCGTATGGTTTGGTGGCGGTTCCGGAAAAGTGTATCGAGCTGATTTGTCACGATTTACCGAAACGCTTGTTCCTGCTTGGGCGGCAGATGTAGTGTCAGTTAAAGATGAAACGGCTGGTGGTGCTGATGCTTCGCCAAGTAACGTTATGTTTATTGCTAGGGCTTTAGGCAAAACGTATTTTACTGATTCTACTAATGGTGTGCAGGGTGAGAAGTCTACTGGTGAGTTGGTTGCGTCTGGTACGTTAACGGTTGGAGATGTGAGTTGGAATAGCCAGTTTGATAAGGTGTTGCGTAACTTTGAGATACGTTACGCTCCGTCATCTTTGTCAGCTACAAGCAATCAGTACAGTGAGTCAGGTGTAGGGTACAGCGGTAGTGGTACTCAGTATGCTGGTGCTTCGTCTAGCGCTGGTGGTTCGATAACTGCAACGGTTACGAATGATGAGAACGTTAGTGTTACGACAAGTAATTTGACTAATAAGACTGCTACGAACATTACGACGCTTGTTCCTGAACTATCTGAAGCGTTTAAGGTGCAACTGAATTTAACTAGGGATTCTGTAGTGACTGCTGGTCCTATTATTGAATCGTGGAGAATCCAAGCGTTCCCTGCGCCTACAAGAGTAGATGAAATAATTGTCCCAATTATTCTTAAGACAAGGGTTGCTACGTCTAGAGGTAGAGGTTCCGCTATTGGGTACGATACGAAAGCTGAATACAATGCGTTAAAAACAGCTATGGCTAATCGGGAGATCATAACGTATCAAGAAGGTTCGCAAACTGACACTTGCGTAATTGACCAAATTGCTATGTCAGCAGAGAAATTATCTGATGATGGCAACTGGTGGGAAGGGGTATGCACCCTTCGACTACTAACTGTCCCCTAGAATGGTATATGACCAAAATTCTTTACTACGACATTGAAACAGCGCCTAACTTAGCGTATGTGTGGGGGCAGTACCAGCAAGATGTTATAGCGCATGAGCGTGAATGGTACATGATGTGTGTGTCGTATCGTTGGGAGCATCAGAAACGCACGCATGTATGTGCAATGGTTGATTTCCCTGAAGCGTATACGAAAGACCCTGAGAACGATTACCATGTTGTAAAAAAATTGTGGGAATTAATTGATGAAGCTGACATCGTTATAGCCCATAACGGTGACAAATTTGATATGCGTAAAGCTAACGCTAGGTTTGTGAAGCATGGGTTAGGTCCAGCCTCACCTGTTAAGTCTGTTGATACGTTGAAAGTAGCTCGCAGGTATTTTATGTTTAATTCAAATCGCTTGAATCATATTGGGCAACACTTGGGACTTGGTGAAAAGGTAGATACTGGTGGCTTCCAAACGTGGGCTGGGTGTATGCGTGGCGATATGAAAGCTTGGAAGACGATGATTAAGTACGCTCGTCAAGATGTGGATTTGTTGCGTGATGTGTATTTAGCGTTGCGACCTTGGATGAAGAACCATCCTAACCTTAACATTCATACAAAGGAACATGCGTGTCCTACTTGCGGTTCATATAACTTGCAACGTCGGGGTTACAAAACAACTCAAACTACTTCGTATCAACAATGGCAATGCAATGATTGTAGGTCGTATAGCAGAAGTCGATTAGCTGAGAAAACAGAGAAACCCTCTATAGTTCCGTAACGTTTAGTTGTAATCTTAGCCTATGGCTAGGTTCTTTTTTGTGCTGTCTCGAATACTTTTTGCGTCAATGCTTGTCATGGCTTTGTTAAGCCCTGCATCAGCGCAAGAGAACGAGCCTGAAACAACGTGTGTAGATCAGGAAAATGAGGACAATACTGCGTGTACTGTGCATGTAAATGATTACGATGACTCACCTATTGTGTATATGACTGTGGAAGAGGATCAGACTGCTGTGGAAATCATTACCTATACATCATTGACATGCGATGACCATGAAACAGGGGAAGGAACAGACACTTACGCAGCAGACCCCTATCTTAAACTATACGACAGCGATGGGACAATTATTGGTGAGGATGATGACAGTGCTACTCACAACGTTAACGGCATGTGCTGGGATAGCTACTTGACCCTTACGTTAGATGCAGGGGACTATGAACTATTAGCTACCTCTTACAGTGATACGACTATTGGAACGTATACGTTAGAGTTCTCTGGTGTGAGCTGGTCGTTGTCTAATGACCCTGAGCCTGCGCCTGATCCTGAACCTACTCCAGAACCACAACCTACGCCTGAACCAACTTTTGAGCCTACGCCTGAACCTGTAGAGCCTACGCCTGAGCCAGACCCTGAACCTGAACCAACGCCTACGCCTGAAGAAGAAATTGAACCTCCCGTAAATGAGCCTATTCAAGATCCCACTCCTCTCCCACCAGAACCAGAAGAAGAGCCAGAACCAGACCCGCCGTGGGAACCCCCCACAATACAGCCATCGCCACCCCCAGTGCTAATTCTGCCATCACCAATTGGAGAAAACCTACAGATACCAGTGACAACAGACATAGAGGAATTAGAAGAAGAGCCATTTGAAGATGATACCATGTGGGACTTCGACGATGTAGAATGGGAAGAGTTCGAGTTAGATGAGTTACCAGAAATTGAGTTTATTCCAGAAGAATTTGAGGAAGAAGAGGAAGAAGAAACAACTTTCCTTGATGATGGAGAACAAGAACAGCCAGATGAAGTACAATCAGATGTGGAACTAGACTTTGTTCTTGAAGAGTTTGAGGACATTGAAGAGATAGACTTTGAGGAGTTAGACGCTGATGAGCTTGACGACGAAATTCTTACTGAAATATTACAAGATGAAGAGACAGTTGAAGTCTTTCTGGAAGAAGTCTTAGAGGACAACCCGGACTTCTTTGAAGAAGCCACAGATGAACAGATAACTGTTATCTTTGAAGCAGCGCCAGAGATATTTAACGAAGCATCTGACGAGGTTAAAGAAGAACTCGAAGAAGAAATAAACGTGTTTGCTGGTGGCTTTGAAGAGTATGTGCCAGAGGATTCAAACATTAGCGTCGATGACAGACGTTCTATCATTGCTGTCACAACTGCGACTACAATAGTTGCTGGAGCTGCAATCGCAAGACCAACACCTCCACCAACACCAAGACCTACAACTCCAACCCCTCCAAGACCTAGCAGTCCACAATCTGTTTCTCCCAGTGGTCCCGAAACCCCAAGGAGAAAAACTAGAGATGATAAAGCGTAAAGTTAAACGACTAACTCACGAAGTGTTTATCCTTAGCCTTACTGCTGGGTCAACCGGAATCGTGCTTATCACGTTGTCAGGTGAAACCAGAGAGTACGGTATTTGGATTACCGCAGCTAGCTTTGTATGCCACATGGTAGGTGTGTGGATTGACTGGAAAGATGATTAAAGTTTGGATAGATCAAGACCTGTGTACAGGCGATGGTCTATGCGCTGAAATCGAACCAACTATTTTTGAAATGCACGACGATGGTTTAGCTTACGTTAAAGAAGCATCTTGGTCGAACATTCTTAATGGAGGTTTTGAACCTGTTTTGCAGATGGCTGATGGTACAGCAACAGTACCTGAGAATCTACTAGCTAACGTTATAGATGCGGCAGAGGAATGTCCGGGAGAATGTATTTTTATAGAGGTTGAGTCGTGACATTGGAAGCATTATTTTTAGTTATTCTTACAGCGTGCCTTGTTCCGTGGATGGCTTGGATTTCTACTGTTTTGATTAAGATTGAGATACGTTTAGCTAAGGGTGATGAAGCGTTAGAAACTGCTGAGGAGCGGTTAGCTGACCATGAGCAAAGATTACGAGCGTTAGAACAACGCTGTTAGCTACACACCCAGTGTTGCCAACCTCCGCCTGTAGCCCTGTAAATTAGCCAAGCGCTAACCCTGATATTAGCCTCACCTGAAAAAACGTCTGCTACATAACCTAAAGCAGTACGACTTCTAGCATCCCAATACGTTGTCAAGTGTTGCATCAAGCCACTAGCTGTACTAACACTAGACCTCGCTGTAGGATCGCCACCAGATTCACAATCTATAATTTTCAAGAACCTAGCGGTATCGCTAACAGGCCCACCGTTCGCTAGTATTGCGTCTTGCACAATTGGCCTCCACCGTTCGACCTCCGGCTTAAAGGTAGCGTTAGGAGAAACAGTTGAGTACAAACGCACCGAAATGTTCCGTTCCATAGCCCACTGACGATGATGCTTATGCGTATTTGCACCATAAATCCCATCCGTGTTCACGTTCATCCAGTACTGCAACAACCACACTCTCTCGCTGTCCTCTAACCAGTCATACTCAATAGATATAATATGATTCTCTATTTTGCCCCAAGGTATGTAAGCTAGAGCTGTAGCTGACAGTGCGTTGATAGCGAACGTAAATAAAATCGTGCTATAAATAAAGATCTTTCTCATTGTGGTGTCTCCAAATTGTTAACAGTTCTGCGGCAAATGCCGCATCTAAAACAGCTACTTTACCAACTGTCTTTCCTATTTGCGACCTCCTGTCCCCGTGGATAGCAAAAATTACCCACTGATTATTGTGAGCAACTTTCCGTATCCTGCTAATCCACGGGAACAGTGTCCAACGCTTGCGATATTTCACTTCAATAGGAATATCTAAGTCCCCCAACCAGATATCGTGAGACTCGCTACTAGCGCTGGTTCTGTGAGCATCGTTATGCCCCCATTCCATAAGTAAGGCCACTATTTCATTTTCACCTGCAGTTCCTTTTTGTTTTGCTTTAGACAAAATCAAACACTCCTTGTATTTCTGCCCGCTTTTTTTCGACGGTTACGATTGTATCGTTCCTAACTCCTCCATGGGGTACTAAAAGAATTTCTAACATATCAAAACCTAAAGTCTTGCCTATGCCCATGGAGTTCCAACCACAACGCACTACGATGGCGTTAGGTTTGCATATCCTTGCGATTTGTTTTTTGATCTCTGACCAAGGGTTTTGTGTGTCTTCTTGAGTGACTACACGCCCTATCCCGTCGTAGCATTCTTTGATCTGTCTAGAGCTGTACGGTGGATCAAATAGAACTCCGTCAACTGACTCATCTTCAAACAATGAAAGAAAATGATTAGAGTCGTGATGAAAGTCTGCTTCAAACTCTGGGTTGATGTCGTTTGTGAACTTCATTAAATGCTTAAAACAACTGTTACGGACATAAGGATCAACCCAAACTCCCTTGGTTATCACCCTGCGAAGGAGGGAGTTAATGGGTTGAATCCTAAATGTTTCAGAGTTAGGCATAGCCCATTCTCTATGAAACTGTATTTCTGTCACAAAAGTTCTTTAATGTCTTCTGCAATCGGCCCGTAATGCTGTTCTGCGTAAGCGTCTAAAGCATCCCGTATCATACCTGATCTAGTTTGACCGTTATGTATCGCTAACTGGTCTACCTTAACTAACAAAGAGTGAGGTATCCGCATAGCAATTAACTGGTCGTTTTTGTCTTTAAGTGGTGTTTCCATTAATATTTCTCCTGATGTTTTTGCCCGCATGTAGGGCATTTATTATTGTTATTCTCTATTACTTTTGAGCCTATGACCCAACCGCAACTACAGCTTATGTAGTACGGTGATTTGGTTCTGAGTTTAGATTTCTTCTGACCGAAATCATCCCACACTAAAACCAGTCCTCATCTTTATCTATTGGCTTACCATCAACTATTGCAGTTTTCCCCTGCCAATCATCTTGCTTAGGCGCTCTAACAATCTGAAATAAATCCCAAACGTTACAGTCCCAACCAGTTACAGTTTGCCCGTCTTTGTTCTTGTATTGACGGCTGGTAAATTTGCCTCTAACAGCTATCCTGCTACCTTTATCTGTGGCTTTAGCTATAGCTTCTGCTAACGCTGTTGACCCATCTCTGGAGTCTTCCCAAATGCTTAACGTTACCCATGTGGTTTCTTCTTCACCTGTTTTCACAGCTAACGCATTCTCATAAACTGCTTTGCCTGTGCCAGTGACTTTAGGTAGCCACTCTCTGCCTAGGTTTCCCATTTGGAAACCGATTCCTTCATTAAGCATTTTGTTGCTCCTTCATTTCTTGTTGCCATTCTACAAATGTATTGTTGCAATAACTAGTAAGCATCCCTATCCAATCTTGCACGATATCTAATTTTAAGAGGTTGTTGCATTCTTCTAATTCGTCAGTAGCAATAAAATTACCTTCACCCACCTGAATGTCTGCTTCAAACATCGCCCCTGTATCTAACAACCATTCATCTGCATATTCCTGATCTTCTTTACCCAACATTATTGTTCTCCTTTTTAATTAATTGTTGATGTAATACATAATACTCATCTGATGTCCAAAGTGACAACCCCAAACTTAAGCGCATGGCTATTCTTTTTATACCATCGCTGACTGAACTTTTGGCGTTCTGACCTGAGTGCTTACTAGGTCTTTCCACCTCGCCAATCTCTTGAATCGTGACTTGCTTGCCATCTATGGTAAAAGTGCATTCAAGGATGCAACCCTCAACAATGCCCTCTGGACTTCTGATAAGTTCTACTATTCGCATGTCAAACGGACCTAAATGCAACAACAAAAATTGTGTTATATCTCCGTGGCTGACATACCTGTCACCCCTACCTGTCGGCTTTACTTTAACGAAAGTTTCGGGTATTGGTTTTGATAATTTAATTAATTGTTCACTCAATTTCTTGCTCCTCACCTGCTAATAAATTTGCGTGATACCGTGCAACATCAAGCGTTACCTCATCACCGCTAAGGACCGAACACAAATCGTTGTGCCTGCAATACCTACATTGCCATGCACCGCCCTTAGACGGTACACCATACGGGCTAGGTTTCTCTTGATGTATAAGCTCTCCGTCATCGTTAGGTATAAACGCTACGGGTAAAGCTCCCTGAGCAATGTCCTCCTGTACACTCTTGAACCAACCTAACTCTAACTCTGCTATCTGGCGTGGTGTCATACCCCACTCTGAGATTTCTTCGTCCATGTGTATGACCCATTCTAAAGTTTCGCCTACTTTTATTTTGTCACGCCAACTATCTTGTTTCGCAACGTACACAATCCATAACTCATCTACTTCGCAAGCCATTGCATACAAAGCGGATTGTGCAACGTGAGCCATTTTAGGCAGACCATCTCTAGCCAATCTGAACCCAAAACTAGAGACTGTTTTCAGTTCTAAAAGTCTTTGTGTTTCATCGTCAACCCACACCAAACCGTCACAAGACCCTGACAAAGAAACGTTAGTTAACGGAGTTAGATCTAACGCTAGTTCATACTGACCGCTGTACGCCTTCTGGCACGCTTTTTGTATGCCCTCATGGATTGCGTTACCTATCTCAAACGCTATGAGCGTTGATTTGTCTATAGGGTTTGTCTCTTGATATTTCAAGGCTTCAAACGCTCGTTGCCTCAAGCACGACCCTACGCTACTTATTCTGAGAAGCGTATCCTTGGCTGTGGGCTTAGGTTGCCTACTGTCCTCCAAATGCTTTCCGTAAACTTCTGATATTTCTTGTGTGTAATTCACAGTAAACCCTCCTCAAGATATTGTCTGTGTTCTTTTTCGTGATGTAGCTGGTTGTATCCTTGACACAATTCCACATCGGATTCTTCATCTTCTAATAAACGGTAATACGCTTGTTTAGGTCTGTCGCTTATCTTCATCATCTTGGACTCAACGGGATACCCGTTTTCTCGTAGTTCTCTAGCCCTCCTAGCGCCATCTCCGCCACCTACGACAAGTGATAACTCATCCCTGCTAACCCAACCTTCCCATATTGGGTTGTCGTCGTTTGCTTGCCGTCTATGTGATTTAGTTAATGCAATATGTAACGCCCATTGCAAATGATCTAAAACTTTGTTAGCTAGCCTAGAGGTATCGCCCATTTCCCTAGCGCACTGATGCGCTATTTCGCTGTGGTTGTTACCTGCTAACGCTTTGGTGTTTTTTAACTCTGGTAGCTCGTTGTGTATTATGTCTACCATTATTTGTTGTGATGCAACGATACTGTTAGCCATTGCATATATCCCTTTCAAATGTGGGTCATCTGTTTCAAATGGTTTTATTTCACTCATTACAATCCCCTTGTATCTGTGTTGATGTCATTTAATTTAGTGGTAACTACTATGTTTCTCGCTGTTAAATCAACCCCAAACCTATGTGAACAATCAATCGCTTCTAAGGCATCGCTGATTATCGTGCCTACTTGTGGCGATTTGCCATCTTCACGGTGCATGTACTCATGGTCTATGTAGTCTTGATCTAATCTGAGAGTAACTTCAAATTGTATATCCATTATTTTTTCCTTTGTTGACTGCGTATCTTCTGATACTTTTTAAGAGTCCGTAAATCCCTACGGTAGTTCTTGTTATACCAAGTGTAGCATCTGTGTGTGACAAAACCAAACGCAAATGCTATCGCTGTGGTAACTACTGGGATTAAACTCATGTGATAATGTTATACCCGCCGTATCACAATGTCAAGTCAATTCAATAAATTTTATTTATCATACGAAACCGTTGACGCTCTTTCGGAGTAAGCCCACCCCGAATACCCCATATCTGATCTATCGGTTCCTCAACGAAACTAGCCTGCAAGCACTCATGGACAACATCGCAATTCTGGCATACGTTCCTTGCCCTGTTAACACTGTCGCCATAAAACAAATCATGACCAACCCCACGACAATTTGCCCTTTCTAACCACGACATAAGAAAACAATACACTAGATTTGCTTTTGTCCTATGGACCCTGTACTCTTAATGGTGAGGTTTCCTCCTCCGAATTTGTTGACACAAGCCCCCCCGTTTCCTATCGGGGGGGTCTTTCGTTTTGCCTACAGGTAAAGTTAAGTCGCCTATAGGTATCGTTGACACGGATTATACGGCGTTCATAGTGAATAAAATTGCGCCGTAGGCGCATCCGCTAATTAGCCCCTCCGGCGCTTGAGGAGCCAGAAGATAGTGAAAGCCCCGCCGGTTGGCGGGGCTTTCGTTAGGTGAATTTGATTGATATATATATTAGGAATACACTAAATAATATGTAGGCCACTAATTTATTACTTCGATAGTAGCGTCTCTTAATACGTTTTTAATTTCATCCCTAAGAGCTTCATCAATGTATTCGTTAATTTTATTGCTAACAATTTCTTTGCAATCGCTTTCGCTTACAAATTCATCTGCTGGTTGATAATTGTTGTAATCTAGAAAATTGTTTATAGCATCATCGAAATGATTATTTAACAAAAAGTAGTTTTCTAACTCATTCATTATTTCGCTACTGATATCTAGATCATTTAACTCTTTCTCTATTGCCCTATCAATTTCTTTATTAAGGCCCTCAAGAAAGGCAGTTTCTATATCGCTTATATTTGGTTTTGGTAAATATGGTGCTAACAAATCTGCTAGCGCTTTTAATAATTGTTCCATTGGAACCTCTTTCTTTTTTTGATTACTAGATTTGGTTACGAACTGCGTTTGCTACGTTCGCTGATAGAACTAAGGCATCTTGCAGACTTAGTTCCACTTCGCCAATAACTGCTCCTTTTATTTGTACCTTTATGGCAACGACTGGATTTCCTTCTGCATCTTTCCACGCATTAACTCTTCTTGTGCTGATACCAAGTGGGCTGGCTGGATTGTCCATGCCATTGAATCGGTGATCCTCTATTGCATCTCGTAAAGTTCTTGCGAACTCTTTATTAATTGTTATTTCTTGTGTTGTCATGGAATTTCCTTTCGTTGTTAGTATTTGTTCCATTGGAACCTCTTTCTTTATTTGTTGACAGTTCTAACTTAACACATTTGTATAACAATGTCAAGTTATATTTGAGATATTCCTTCCCAATACTCTTTTCTTACACTCTTGAATTTCTTCGACTTAATAAAATCTTTTATTTCTGATCGCAAATAAATACTCAATCTGCCCCTCTTAATAACTGGCTCTGGAAAGTCATCGTATCTTCTAATCCAATTCGCAATTCTTTGTTGACTAACCATGTGATAATTAGCGATGTCAGTTTGGGTCCATAGCTGATCTTTGTGTTGTTCTAAGAAATTGCGTATGTCGTTCATAACTCTACGTTTTCTTCTTCTAACCACATTTTCATTGTAAATAGAAACAGGTAGGTAAAGAAGATCAGTTGTATTGCGCTTACTGGGTGCAATCCGTTTAACATTGTTACTCGCTTTCGCAGTCGTGGCCATAATGAAATTCATTGGCATCATCTTCGTCTGTTAAATCAAATACCCTGTTGCATTCTGGGCATTTGGTTTGGGTTACAATCATTATCATTTTGTCTCCTGTGTTTTGTTGACTAAGCTAATGGTAACGCCTCTGTATAACAGAATCAAGTCAATTCGCAAATCGTAACATAAATGTCATAAATCGGATTGCAGTGCGTTCATAGTGAATGGCTGTAGTTGCCATTCACAAAATACTTTATTGCGCCGTAGGCGCACCCGCACAAAAACACGGCGGGCGGTGCGTTTCCGCACGCCGGAAAATTTTTTTTAGGATAGTGAAAAGCCCCGCCATATTTGACGGGGCTTTTCTCAGGGAATGTATATTTATTCTAAGCTACTAATTGTGCATTTGAAACCTTTTCCTCTGCATTTTCTATAATCCATTGTGACGCTTTCCATGCTTTGGTGGATGCTTTCTGGATAAACTTAGGATCATTGTCTAATGCTTTTAACCATGATTGAATGTAGCTGATGTGGTCTTGTCGTGGTTTTGATTCTACTCCACGTTGGATCGCTAGAAATGTTGCCCCTAGTTCGGCACATAACTCTTCCTGAGCATAGCCTTTCATATCATCACCAGTTTCTCTGTTCAGTCTGCTCTCGTGCATTGTGGCATGACAGAACTCGTGTGCCACGGTTCCAAACCATTCTTGCTCTCCATTAAACTGAGTATCCAATGGAGTCACGATAAGATCATTTGATGGACTGTAGTAAGCCTGTGTTGATGGTTTTTCTATCCATTCAATGTTTGTACTCTGGAACCATTCACGATGGGCTTGAACATCAATATCTGGTGAGGCTACTGGTTGCTCGAATACTGGTGCGTCGTCTACTTGGTTAGCGTGGAATACTGAGTACACTCTTGCCACAAATCGCTTTTCGTAATCTTCGATAGGTGATGGAACTTTGTTGCCAGATACCCATTTTCCGGTTGTCTTGTGAACATAGGAATTTGAATAATAAACTACTGGTATCCCACTTTCACCTTTACGGACTTGCGCTCCTAGCTTTTCCCATCCTTTATAGGTGGAGAATCTTGAGTCACCGTCTTGCATGTGCATCATTAACCAAAAGCTATTGATCCCGCTATAAACTGTTTTGCTTGATGGGTTATGTGGCAGACTGCTTACACCTTGCCAAGGCTTAGTCCAATTCTCTGGATCATTTTTCATAGCTTCAACAAATACGGCTGTAATCTTTTCGATTAGAGCACTTCCGCTTAGTTTCTCTCTTGTTGTCATGTTGTTTCCTTTGTTTTGTTGACTGGTAGTATGGTAACACATTATGTATAACAGAGTCAAGTTATTTCTAAAATAATTTCAGGTAATGCTAGAGCTACAGCTAGAGCTAAAGCTAGAGCGAACATGTGTTCGGATTAGATGGCGTTCATAGTGAACAGCTCTGCTGGGCACTCCAGCCCTGCGGCGCTTGAGCAGCCGGATCCAACATGGAATGTTGGCCGCCGTAAATCGGCGGGACCCGTTAAACTGGCGTGCGGTGCGGTTTACCGCACGCCAAAATTTTTTTGGAGATAGTGAACACGAAAGGCCCGCCCCTAGGGTAGGGCGGGCCTTTCGGACTGGCCAGATTTTTGCCGTCTGGATTTATTTAATGAACTCGTGTATGTCTTGCTTGGCTTTCATCTCTCTACCGGTCTCGCTTTTTAGTGTCCACGATTTGAACACTTGCATGCGGTAAGTGATTTTTGCTTGACCGTTTTTAAGGTCTAAAGCGTGGTTAATTTCATCCGTAATATCTGCCATCATTGCATAGTAGGCCATTTGTACGGCTACAGCGTGGAGAGGGTTTCCGCCTTGGGATAGGTCCAACTCGATTCCAATGTTTTCGTATTCGTTTGGATTGTTTGACCATTCTGTAACCACTTTAACGGCTTGCCAGTTCATAAATACATAATGGCTTTGATCTGCTTGTTCACTGATGAAGTCCCACAAATCGACATGTCCGCCGTGGGGGTAGTCTTCAGTGATCCACCAGTTTTGCAAATCGTCTAGACTGTCGAAGCTGTCTGACATTTCATCAAGAATATGGAACATAGCGTCCTCTGCTAGGTCTCTAATATCATTGTGATATGTTTGATGGGTTGGGTCGTAATATGAGTTTGTCTCATCTGCTGACATAATTTCTTCCTTTTGTTGTTTCGTTGACATATATATATTGTAGCGTATCGCGTTATACATTGCAATTCATTTAGGGGATTATTTTATAAACAGCGAAATTAACGGTGAGCCGTAACATATCTGTAACAATGCGACCACAATGCGTTCATAGTGAACAGGCACTGTTCACTCCTACCAACAAACAACAAACACGCAACTTGATAGTAACACCAAACCACCAAAAGCAGGATTCCACAAGGCGGCATGCCTTTGGTCGCAGTCTGCGGGCGAGACCGCAGAGCGCCCGTAACGGGCGCACCGCTAAGCCCCTCCGGCGTCTGAGGAGGAAGGATAGTGAACACAGACGCAAACAACAAACAAGTACACCACAAACCTGCGCAGGAGCCGGAGCGCAAGCGGAGGCGACAAAATTTTTTTGGCGATAGTGACCCCCCCAGCAAACCACAACTAGAAAAACACGGTACCCTACCGGCTTGTCTCGCTAAATTGCAGGGGTACGGTGGCTGGGTTTTGTTTATTTGCGGTTAATTACAATGGGGGCATGTGCCGTGGTACCCTATATACGCCTGTATGCTATGTGTTTGTTGGGTGTTTTGGTTTTGTGGGGGTGTTGTG
>Ga0209194_1000366_pt1 | contig 37813 bp, 30 predicted proteins | sample COGITO_mtgs_1004_FD_184787 | JGI IMG/M metagenome (GOLD analysis project Ga0209194, IMG submission 184787) | Pelagic marine microbial communities from North Sea - COGITO_mtgs_100413 (SPAdes) (version 2) | ecosystem: Environmental > Aquatic > Marine > Epipelagic ... | reverse complement strand
TTGTTCGCCGACTACGGCAAGGCGGTTCATAAGCTGGTCTAGTTCTGCGCCCGAAGCGTGAGACATTTTGTGCGATAGGTCTTCGTACTCTCGCACTAGCTGCATTTGCTCCCCGCAGTCGGCAAATACCTGGTCTAAAACGGTGAGATCTTCGTTTATCTCTGGGGCTTGCGGTAGGTATACTAGCCGCGATCCAGATTTGGTTAGTCTTTGCCCGCTGTCGATGGGTTCCATGCCGCCCATCATTTTTAGCAGGGTAGATTTGCCCGACCCGTTAACGCCAATAACGCCTATCTTGTCGTCTGGCTCAATGCTGAAAGAGCCTTCGCGCAATACTTCTTTAATGCCAAAGTCTTTATTTACAGATTGAAAAGTGATCAGGCTCATGGGCGCGGTGGGTAAGGCGAAATTAGTCTTTACGGCTTCTTTAATATTATGTTACAAGGCGGCTGGATAAGTGGCCGGTTTGCCGCCTAGTTCCTAGGCTAATGATGAGAAAATCTGGTTACTGAGTTCGCTAGCTTACAGGGCGTGGGCGCACAAACTCGCTGACGGCTCTCGCCCTTAGAATGGTATAAATGTAAAGGTTTATAAAGTACTGCCGTTCATTTTAGAACCGCTCTAGAGCGGGGTGCTTTCTTTTTTACGGAGTTTTGACTTTTGACTGCTACGACAGAAAGGTTTGTTGCTGCGCCTTATGAGCCGACTACGGCCCCTTTGCAGCTTAAAGAGATTGTTAGAAGCATACCAAAGGCTTATTTCGAGAAAAACACCGCTAAAGCTTGGAAATCTGTTGCACTTAGTGTGTCGGCTGTAATCTTGGGCTATTGCGCGATTATTTTCCTTCCGGCTTACCTACTGCCGTTTTCCTGGTTTTTTACCGGAACTGCACTGACTGGTTTTTTTGTGATTGGTCATGATGCTGGTCATCGTTCGTTTGCCAAGCGCCGCTGGGTGAATGATGTGGTTGGGCATTTATTTTTTGCGCCTTTGATTTATCCATTTCATCCCTGGCGTTTGCTGCACGATCATCACCATCTTCATACCAATAAAATGGATGTAGATAACGCCTGGTATCCCTGGTATGCGGAGGATTTTGAGCAAGCGCATCCGGCGATGCAGAAAATGTATAAGGTCATTCGCGGCTGGTTCTGGTGGGTGGGTTCGATTGGCCACTGGGCGGTTTTGCATTTTGACTTGCGGAACTTTAAAGAGCGCGATCGCAATAAAGCCCTCCTATCTATCGGCGTTGTGGTTGCCTTTGCCGCCATTGTTTTCCCGATTCTGATTGCCACGACTGGCATTTGGGGCTTCGTCAAGTTCTGGCTCATTCCCTGGATGGTCTATCACTTCTGGATGAGCACATTCACGATTGTGCATCACACTATTCCTGAGATTTCTTTTCAGCCCGAAGAAACCTGGAACGCAGGCGACGCGCAGCTAGCGGGTACGGTTCACTGCAATTATCCTCGCTGGGTTGAAGTGCTTTGCCACGATATTAATGTGCATGTGCCACATCACGTTTCGACGGGTATTCCTTCCTATAATTTGCGCAAGGCTCATCAAAATCTCAAAGAGAACTGGGGCGAGCATATTATTGAGCGCGAGTTCAATCTGGAACTGGTGAAGTCAATCGCGAACGAATGCCATCTATACCATCCTGAGAAGTCTTACCAGTCTTTTAAGGAAGCGGGCTTTTAAGCGGCTTGACCTTTAGATGGCGAATAAATAGCAAAAGAGGCGATCTGCATAAGCAGATCGCCTCTTTTTTGTGAGGTGTCCTGGTGATTAGTTACGAGGTGATTATTTGCGAGGAGAGAGCTTGGGCTTTTCCTTACTCCGATGCGACTTTTTAAATGGGGGGCCACCGCGTCTGCGTTTTTTGCTGGGCCGACCGTCGCGCCAGCCGCTGTCGTCATCTCTGGTTTTACCCATGCTAGAGATGTTCATCGGATGTCCGAGTACAGACACTTTCTTTAGCAGCGAAAAGGTTTCTTCTGGGATTCCTTGGGGTAAGTCAACGGTGCTGTAGTCGTCGAAGATGCTGATGCGACCGATAAATTTGTTGGCTAGGCCGGTTTCGTTGGCGATCGCACCCACAATGTGACCTGGCTTGACGCTTTGGTTCTTACCGACTTCAACTCGGAATCGTTCCATGCCAATGGCTTCGCGATCGCGCCCACCGTCATTTCGCTGTGGCATTGCCTTTTCTTCAATCAGCAATGGCTCGTCGCCCTGCATCAGTGACGCTAGCGCTCCTGCAATTTCGAGCGCTGGCACATCGTGCTCTTGCTCGTACTGCTCTAGAATTCGCGTAAAGAAACCCGAATCCTCTTCGGCTAGCTTATCGGAAATCTTTTGCTTAAACCGCTCGATTCGCTGATTGTTTACGACCTCTGTAGAAGGCATTTCCATCCGCTCGATTCGCTGCTTGGTCGAACGTTCGATAGATCCTAATAGCCGCTTCTCTCGAGGCGTTACAAACAAAATTGCCTCGCCTGTGCGCCCGGCTCTGCCCGTGCGTCCAATCCGGTGGACGTAGGCTTCTGGATCGTAGGGCATGTCGTAGTTAATCACGTGGCTAATGCGCTCTACGTCTAGTCCTCTAGCGGCTACATCTGTTGCCACTAAAATGTCTAGCTTGCCTTTTTTGAGTCTATCTACAGTGCGTTCTCGCTGATTTTGCGGCACATCACCACTCAGCGGCGCGGTGTTATACCCTCTGGCCTCTAGCTTTTCGGATAGCTCAACGGTCGCTACTTTTGTGCGAACAAACACAATCATGCCGTCAAAGGCTTCTACTTCTAAAATTCGCGTTAGCGCATCTAGCTTGTGATAACCGCTGACTGACCAGAACCGCTGACGAATCGTATCAGCGGTTTTAGACTCGCCCTTAATTGAGATCTCTTCGGGGTTGTTTAGATGCTTCTGAGCGATTTTGCGAATCACCTGGGGCATCGTGGCTGAGAATAGCGCAATCTGTCGGGCCGGTGGGGTTTGGTCGATTACCCATTCCACGTCGTCGATAAAGCCCATGCGCAGCATTTCGTCGGCTTCGTCTAGGACTAAAAATTTCAGGTTGGAAAGGTCGAGCGTGCCTCGTTTGATGTGGTCAATGACTCGGCCCGGTGTACCGACTACCACGTGAGCTGCCCGGCGCAGCTGTTTTAGCTGAATTTGATAGCTTTGTCCGCCGTAAACAGGCAGAACGTGGAAGCCGTTCATTCTTTTGCCGTAGCCTTGAAAAGCTTCGGCTACCTGGAGGGCTAGCTCGCGGGTAGGGGCGAGGACAAGGGCCTGCGGGCGGTTGTTTGAGGTGTCTATTTGAGAGAGGATGGGCAGTGCGAAGGCCGCTGTTTTACCGGTGCCGGTTTGGGCTTGGCCGATAATGTCTTTGCCTTCTAAGAGGGGTGGAATCGTCTTCGCCTGAATGGGCGTAGGGCTTTCGTAGCCAATTTCGTCTAGGGCGCTCAGCACGGCTGGAGCGAGCGCTAAATCTTGGAAAGACTGCACGGTAGCGGTCATTATAAATTCACCTTGGAGCTAATGAAAAATATAGCTATGGTATCTGCAAGCTATATCGCGGGCGGAATTGAAGTTAAGTACTCGCTAATAAGTACTGGATAAGGCAAAGCGGGCTTGAAAGGTCTAATCATTCGCACAAATCTAGCTATATGCCTAAGACTCGCACTGAATGCTTCATCGTCCATTGCAACCCAAACAAGCCCCTACAAAGAAAACTGCTTAGCGGTTAATACTATGCGCACCTGTATAAAATATTGGTGTATTGGTGGCTATTTATTCAAACCACAAGCATACAGCGTGATCGCCATTCATCTGTAATTTTAGCGACAGTTTTTATGCACAACTCCGTATATTTGAAAAGATCTTACGGTTGCAACTGGTTACATTGAGAAGCTTGCCGGATCACCGACGACTTCTAGGCCGATGGATTCGCCAGCTACCATGACGGATGTGATTTCTACTTTGACGGGCAGATCTTCTAGGTCGGCGAGCGGATTAATCAAGTTTGAAAGTCTTTTAGCCACCATAGAGCTGAGGTCTAGACCAGCGGCACTGACTTCCTCTACTTCAAAGCTGAGCTTTGTGCCCGATCCGATTAGCCGCCCGGTAACGTCTACGGTGATGCCTGCGGGTAGGGAGAAGCTGCCTAAGTTAGGTTGAATGCGGAGGGTGGCTCGATCGGGCGATAGCAGTATCACTTCAGCGCTGCGAACGTTGCGATCACTTTCTAAAAAGTCAGCCAAATCGTAAGACTTAATGACGGCTGTGAGCTTGGCACTGTCTACCTGGCTCAACCGCTTCTGCTGGCGACTATAGGTGACGCCCTGCAAATTCAAAACGAGCCGGTCAATGACGGGTGCGCCTTCTGGCTTAACTCGCTCGCCTATTGCAACAACGCTATCGGCGCTGCCTGGCCCGATCTTGAGTCCGTCAATTTTGACATCGTAGTTTTCTGCGGGGCCTACGTATTTTGGCAATTCGTTTTCAATGCCTTGCTCTACTAGGCTAGCTGGCGTACAACTTGCGACGCCTACTAATGTGAGGCTTAATACAGTGACGCCTGAAAATATCCACTGCGCGGGTTTACTCAGCAGCATCTGGATGGGCGCTTTGCGATCTGCTATATCTGTTTTTATCGGCGTGGACATTAGTCAGAATTCCTCTTTCTCGTCATGCGCTTGGCTAAAACTGTTTAGATTGCACCGTTGACGTTTCAACTTCGTACATTTCATAGCGCTGTGTTTCTACGGGCCTAGATTTCGCTGGAATACGTTGCGACAAAAAGCGTTCGATAGTCTTACGGAAGTCATTCCGATGGGCATAAGTTACCCCAAAGCTAACCACGATCGCTATCTGTCGTTCAGATCTGCGGTAGAAAATTATCATTTGTCGAGAATCTCTATCGCTGCGATTAGCTGCGATTATTGGTGTTCGAGCCGTATTGATATTGGGTAGAGCTGGGCTGTCGGCCGTACCTATAATGAGAAAACTAATGAGAAAGCATTTCTTGAGTGCTGACGACAACCGGCGATCGCTGTATGCCTAGCTTTTTTCATCGTTCCTGGCCTTTTTTACCCTGTGCGTTCTCAAGCAGTTGTCTACGTGGATGTTCTCTATGTGGATAGAGGAGCTACGGGCTATTTTGCGCGGGGCCGCAGGCAGCTTTTTGTTTGGTATTCCACTGCTCTATACCGTTGAGGTTTGGGCGATTGGGTCTTCTACTAGCGCGATTCGACTGCTAGCGGTGCAGGCGGCGACTTTTGTGGCGGTGCTTTTGCTGACTCAGATTGAAGGTTTTCGGCGATCGCTCTCTATCCATCCTCTAGAGACGGTGCTAGAGAGCATTGAGGCGCTAGGTATTGGCGTTATCTGTGCGGCGATCGCGCTTGTTTTGCTCCGACGCATCACGCTCGAAACACCTCTGTCTGAAGCGCTAGGCAAATTAATTTTTGAAGGCGTCCCCTTTTCTCTCGGCGTTACGCTCGCTAGGTCTACGCTTGATAGGCGTAGCTCTCGTCAGCGCCGCACGTCTGTTTTAGAGGGCGATCCTACGCCATTGTCAGCGGCAGCAACCGGCATTCGAGACACGCTAGTAGATATAGATGCGACGATTATTGGCGCAGTTGTGATTGCTTTTAGCATTGCGCCGACTGAAGAGATTGCGATTGTAGCTGCTGGGCTGCCGCCGCTGTGGCTGCTAATAGTGATGGCGGCTTCTCTATTGATTTCATACATTATTGTGTTTGCTTCTGGCTTTACCGATCGCCGCGAACGGGCGCAGCGGGGTTTGTTACTAAGTCCTTTAACTGAGACGCTGCTAGCCTATGTGGTGGTTTTAATTGCCTCGGCGCTGATGCTAATTTTCTTTCAGCAGCTTACGGGCAACGACCCCTGGCAAGAGTGGTTAGAAAACATTATTGTGTTAGGCTTACCTGCCTCAGTTGGGGGGGCCGCTGGGCGAATTTTGGTGTAGGTTGAGTTCCCATGCTTAACGTCTGTAGGGTAAACGATGAGTGACGAGTCAGCTAAGGCTAAAAGATTGAGCGAGGACAAAAGGGTGCGATCGCCCGCCGAATGGATCACGCTTACGCTCTCTACCTTTGTTTTAGCGCTCATCGTAGGACTAGTGCTTTACGATTGGCAGATCAGCAAAAATATTCCGCCTGCTTTTCAAGTCGAAATTACTGAAGCTACTCGCCTCACCGAAGGGCGTTATTACGTTCCGTTTACGCTGTATAACAGCGGCGGACGCATTGCTCGCACCGTTCAGGTATTAGCAGATTTAAACCTGCCTGATGGCACCGACGAAACGGGCGAGCAGCAGTTTGATTTTCTCTCTGGAAACGAGCGAAAAAAAGGTGGCTTTGTGTTCGAGCACGACCCCCAGGCTGGCGAGCTGGTCGTTAGAGTCGCCAGCTTTGGTCTGCCGTAAGTTAGGCAAGGCTTTACGATTTTGCTGGCTGAGTTTTTGGCTGGCTAGCTTTTTGACTGATCAGGTTCAAGCTGCGCAAGTATCGCCCGCCGATGCCCACCAAGAAAGCAACGTACACAATGATTTGCAACAGGTAGATGTGGTCGCGGTAGCCCAGCATGGTTTTGAATAGAATGCCGGGGAACTGCTTGTCTGGTAAGACGGCGCTAGCGTCCCAAACTAGAGGGCCAAGAATGCAAGATTGAGTACTGATACACAGATCTACATGGGGCTGGTTGAGGATGCTAAGCGCGGCAAAAGCTGCATCTAGGTTTTTGAAAATGGAGACGACTAGGCCCGCGATGATGAGCAGTAAGAAAGTGCCCATGACCTGAAAGAACAGCCGCAGGTTGATCTTAACGCCGAATTTGAATAGGCCAATACCGATTGCAAAAGCGCCGACTAGTCCGGCTACAACGCCTGAAATGCTCGCGGCGGTCTGCTGTAGATTGCTGAACAAAAATAGAACCGTTTCGAAGCCTTCGCGCAAAACGGCGATGCAGACTAGGCTAAAAATGCTGATGTTGGCTGCTTCTGAATCGGCTAGCGCGTCTTGAATCGATCCTTCTACGTTGCTTTTTAGACTGCGGGCCTGCTGGGTCATCCAAATCAGCATCCAGCTCAGCATGATAACGGCAACGCTGCCGAATAAGACGCCCAAAGACGGTTTGATAACGCCCTGCAAGGCAGGCATGGCGTATTGCACCTTGCCTAGTACAGTGCTCAAAAAGGCCCCGATGAGTACGCTGCCTGCCATGCCTGCTGCGACACCGCCGTATACCCATTTGTTAAGTTCATTACGGTTGGACTTATCCAAACAGGCTAAAACAATGCCTACAACCAGCGCAGCTTCAACGCCTTCTCGCAGGGTAATAACAAAAGTAGGGATGGCCTGGGAGAAATCCATGGAGATAGGCGGCGCAAGTTTCTGTTCTATTCTACTGCGGTCATCTCATTCCATCTTGCTGAGGTTTCTGGCTTTGTATAGAAAAGTTTTACGTGAGTCCGATTTCTTTAAGTCTTTTAGCCAATGCTTCTGCAGCGGTTTCGGCTGGATAGGCAGCTTTACCGCCCGTTTGTTTTACGCAGGCGGGTAGCGGCGTTAGATCGAAGTCTGGGCGAGGATGAACAAAAAAGGGCATAGAAAAGCGGCGATCGCGGCTGCTGTTTGGATTGACAACGCGATGAGTTGTGCTTCTTAGCAACCCGTTGCTTATTGCCTGAAGCATATCGCCCGTATCTACAATAATCTGACCCGGAATAGGTTCGATAGAGAGCCATTTGCCGTTGGCCTGTAGTAGCTCTAGTCCGGGCGTGGTCGCTTCGCAGAGCAGCGTAATCAGGTTGATGTCTTCGTGAGGGGCGGCTCTTTGGCTGTTGGGCGTATCTTCAGCTCTGATGGGAGGATAGTGAATAACGCGCAGAATCGTTTGGCCTTCTTTTACCTGAGTCGAAAAGAAGTCGGTGGGTTGCCCAAGGTACTGGGCGCAGGCCGCCATCAAATGATCGGCGCAGGTTTCTAATTCTTCGAAGAGAGTGGCCATTACGAGGCGAAATTGAGGAACTTCGCGAGGCCAAATATTATCGGGATAGTCAACCGGATGCTGGGTTGGCCGTTCTCTGCCAAGATGCCAAAATTCTTTCAAGTCTGGTGCGTTTGAGTCTTTAGCATGTTCTTTGCCAAACTGAGTAAAGCCTCTTTGCCCTTTAAGACTGGCAATTTCGTACTGAGCTTTAGTGTTGCTAGAGAGGGCAAAGAAGGCTTCTGCAGCGCCGTAGGCAGCCTCGATCATCCGTAGCTCTACGCCGTGGTTAACTAAAGCAAAGAAGCCAATTTTATGCAGGGCCTCTCCCAAATCTTGGACAAATTGGGTTGCTTTTTGTTGGTTGCTACCCATGAAGTCTTGCAGATTGAGGACGGGGATGGTTTGAGTCTTCATGGTTGAGCGGAGAAATGGATTTTTACAGCAAAGAACAGATGAAACTAAGTTTTAGTTTGGTTATCCTAACAAACTGCACCTTGTGCGGTGAGGCGATAGACTTTAACAGAGACTAACGTCTCTTGTGATGAGTTTTTTGAAGCAGATGCTGTCCATTTTGGGGCTGCTTCAGCTGTATTTATGGAATGAATAGTCTGCTTTGATGCTTGCTATAAAGTCTTTTTTGGTTGATAAATTTCTAACGGTCTGGTGGGCCGTTGTCATTGTTCTGCTGGCACTCCCTTTTGGCGTTTGGCTGGCAAACTATAGCGCGGCGGCTTCTGCCGAAACGGCTTGCTATGTTTCTAATGACCATCAGATTTGTTTGGAGAGTTTGCGCCGTAGCGCTCAGCGGTATTGGGAGTATCGAACGGTGATTAGTGTCGATGGCAAGGAGCAGCCGTTAGAGCTTTATAACTGTCGCGATCGCACTAGAACTTTACCGAGAGATGGGAGCACAATTCCGTTCTTAACAAACAAAACGGGCGATTGGGTCTGCCGGGTTTTTGAGCCGCCTCGTGCTCCTCAGCTAAGAGAGCGTGGAATAGTGGAGATACGGTAGAGGACGGTAGGGGTGAGCTGTAAGTGATGGGTTAGCGGGGCGGAGTTCCGGCTGTGGTGTAGTTTTCTAGCAGGGCGATCGCGTTCTCTAGCGTGTCGGCTTCTGCTAAAGGCTTGTCTGTTCGCCAGCGTAAAATTCTAGGGAAGCGAACGGCAATGCCCGACTTGTGGCGTTTGGATTCGGCGATGCCTTCAAAGCCAATTTCGAAGACATGATGGGGTTCGAGCGATCGCACTGGCCCGAATTTTTCCTGGGTGTGACGGCGAATCCAGCGGTCTAGCTTTTCAATTTCGGCGTTGTCTAATCCGGAGTAGGCTTTGGTAAAAGGGACGAGCGTATCGCCTTGCCAAAGGGCAAAGGTGTAGTCGGTAAAGAGGTTAGCTCGTTTGCCGGTGCCTGCTTGTGCGTATAGCAGCACGGCGTCTAGGGTCATCGGATCTACTTTGTGTTTCCACCAGTAGCCTCGTTTGCGACCTACTAGATATGGACTGTCTTGGGCTTTTAGCATAAGTCCTTCAGCGCCATTTTCTCGGGAGTGCGATCGCATCTCTTCAAGATCGTCAAAGGTCTCAAAAGACAGCGGCTTAGCGTAGCTAAGATATTCGCTAGGGTGGGCGTCTATCAGATCAACTAGTATGGCTCGGCGCTCTTGTAACGGCCTGGTGCGAATGTCTTCTCCTGCTGTTTCTAATAAGTCGTAGGCCAAAAAATGCGCTGGATAGTCGGCCATGACTTTCTTCGTGACTTTTTTTCGGCCTAATCGTTTTTGCAGGAAGTTGAAGTCTAATGGGCGGTTGTTCTCCCAGCAAACAATTTCACCGTCTAGTACAGTGCCTTCTGGCAACAGTCTTATCGCCGTCTCGAATTCGGGAAACTGATGCGTGATCAAATCTTCTCCGCGCGACCAGGTAAATGTCTGATCGGTCCGATGAATAAGTTGAGCACGAATGCCATCCCACTTCCATTCGGCCTGCCAGTTTGCCATATCCTCGGCAGCAAATTTAGCAACGTCAATAGGTGAGGCTAAAAAGAAGGGGTAGGGCCGGCTAGGCTGAGTATCGGCGGCGTCTGGATTGATGAGCGCTGTGTAAAAGTCGGCGTTTGTTTCAATTGCTCCCATCAGCCGATGAGAGATAACAGCTTCGGTCAGCTGATACTCCTTAGAGAGCGCTTTAATTACGAGCTTGCTGCTCACGCCGACTCTAAAAGCGCCCGTCAGCACTTTATTAAGCACAAAAATCTCGTCGTCTTCGAGCGCGGCCCACCAGTCGATGACCAAATCTCTGAGGGCGTTTTCATCGTTTTTGAGGCGCTTTACTTGGGGAATAATGTCTTCCATCCACGCCTTTAGGGGCGTATCGCTACTAGCATAAGAAGCGCCTGTCGGCTCTATTGGGGTATCCCGTAGCAGAAGCGCTATGGTTTCGGCTGTATCACCCACATGGGATCTGCTCTCGTCAAACAGCCATTCTGGAACATCTGAGATCTGCAAAAAGATCTCCGTTAATATGCGCGAGGTAATCAGGCGCTTGCGAGTTTTGCCTAACAATAGATACAGCGCCCAAACCGCATTTTCCGGCGTTTCAACTCGAAAATACTGCTGTAGGGCCTTGACTTTTTCGTTAGTTGACGTAGTTGAATCAACGGCTCGGAAAAGTTGTGTAAATTGTTTCATTTTGCTGCTGAATGCAACGCTATGACGGCTACTAGCTTCTTTAGGTTGCTGTGCAGCTCTCTCTTAGCTTTTGTTGGGGAATGCTATCATTCTTACCCTGTGTATGAATCCTGCGCATCTGCTAGAGGTCTATGATTTCTAGCGAAATTATCTTTCTGTGGCTTGCTTTTAATCTTTAATAATATTAAAAATTCGCAATCCCCGGTCAAAGCAGGGTTATTACGCTTTAGGATGTTAAAGTTCGAAACACTTCGAGATAGTTGTTATTTCGCATTAAACAAATGTGAGCATTCATTCATTTCGGCTAGTTTCGGTGTGACTCCCCAGGCTGATATGAAAGAAGTTAATGACAGTGCCAGCGTAAGCAGTGGTGCCAAGGCTAGTTTCTCTGCGGAGAATATCATCGGTTCTGATATGGGCGTTGATGCAAGGACTTCAGCCGATATGGGCTCTAGTGAGCGAGCCGATAGTCCTGCTATGGAAACCGTTAAGCCCAAAATCAACAAAAAGAGCAGATCTAAGCCCAAAGTGGAAGAGACTGTGAGCGCCCCTAAGAGCCGGTCGATTGATCGTGCTGCTTCTAGTGCAATAGATGATACTGGCTCTAGTTTGGCGGGTCTTGAAGACCAGACCGTTTCGAGTGCGTCGCAATATCGGCCGGTGGGTCAAAGTGGCGATCGCATTGCTATTTTCATTGATGGTTCCAATCTTTTCTATGCTGCTTCTCATCTCAACATAGAAGTAGACTATCGACGGTTGCTGACGACTTTAGTTGGCGATCGCCGTCTACTGCGGGCCTACTTCTACACAGGCGTCGATCCTCAGAATGAGAAGCAGCGCGGCTTTTTGCTATGGCTGAACCGTCACGGGCACCGCGTGATCAGCAAAGAACTTACAAATATGCCAGACGGCTCGCGCAAGGCAAACATGCACGTAGAGATGGCAGTGGATATGATGCGTATCTCGGAGTATTGCCCAACGATTACGCTGCTAGGCGGTGATGGCAATCTGGCTTATGCACTCGAGGCTCTTAGTCAGCGTGGTGTTTCGCTTGAAGTTGTAAGCTTACAGTCGATGACGAGTGACAGCTTGATTGATTTAGCTGACTCGTACGTAGATCTGGCTGATTTACGCGATGAGATCAAGCGGTAAGGCTTTTGAATTTCATCGCTGCTAGGAAGGCTTTATAAACGAAAGCGCCTTGGCATAGCTGATGCTAGATCGAGGCGCTTTGGCGTGAGCCTATTAGCTTTGAATCTATCTGCTTTGAATCTATTTTCTTTTGACCTACTAGCTTTCTTGCTGTCGGATTATTCAGGCTGACGCTTGGCGCTGATTCGAGCAAAGCCAATGCAGGCGGCTGATACTAAAACAGATCCTGCGATCGCCCAAGGAGATGCTTCTGCATAGTGCAGGTCACTGGCTGCATTTTGAGACACTAAATCTGCTTCAATGCCATTCTCACTCACAGGAACGGTCAAGATGTCTGCGTGGCCCACTCGGGTGATTTGGACTTCCCAGTCTCCTTGAATCGCGATGTCTGGGGCAAAGTCAAAGCGGCCTTCGCTGTTGGTTACGCCTTTGGCCCAAATGCGTCCCGGCTGATTAGGCGCATAGATAGCGACATTTGCACCTTTTAGGGGTTCGCCGTTTGGAAACTCGGAGCGAAGCTCGATGCTTCTACCCGTTGCGGCCTGAGTTTGAGAATTAGAGAGGCCGTTAGCCTGATCTTTCAAGATGTAGTCGGTTTGCACTTGGTGGGCAAGTGCTTTCGATGATGCGACGGGGAGAGAGGCTACGCCTACTGCGGCAATGGCTAGAAGTTGGTGGCGGAGTCGCTGGCTCATAGAATTACCTTTCTCAGATCGTTACAAAAATGCGGTTACAGAAATTAGGTTTGCCCAGTTTAATCTAGATATAACGACTTAACTCGATTTAACTGAGCTTACTACCGACTGGCTAATTATTCTACGGGGCTTATTCTACGGAGTTTATACGGGGTTCATTCTACGGGCAGGTCGTTCAGGTTGGCTGCGTCCCATTTTAAAACAGAGGATTCCACCCCTTCTGCCTGCTTACGCTTGGAGTCGGCTTCGAACCAGGCAATAATTTGCTCGTTGGTCAAAGACTCTATGGGCTGATCTAAGTCTTTAGCAATATATCCCAGCAGCTTGGCGGTAGAAATTGTAATGCGAGTGAGAAATTTTTCGGGCGTTGTCAGCAGCGCCGCATCTACGGCGGCGGACTCTTCTGAGGTTAAAAACTGAAGTGACATGAAAAATTTGTGTAAAGTAAGGTCCGAATGGTCAGGGCTTGGCTGTATTAGTCTGCTTTTCTTTTGTCTTGACTAGGTAGCCGCACTGATGCTCGCCGCCTACTAGCCAATGAGTGCGTTCTACAGAGCAGTCGGGTAGAGCGATCGCAAACATCGCTAGCTCATGGCCGCAAACCGTTGGGTAAGACTCTGCAATATGAGCGATCGCGCAATTATATTCAGTGATCACAAACGCATTGTCTGCTGCGTTAACTTCTGCCGCATCGATTTCTACCGTATCGGCTTTTTCGGCATCGACTTTTTCAGCTATATGTTCCTCAGCTATATGACATTCGGCCATGTAGCCTTCGGCCTGCCTTAGCTTTACCAAGGCTTGCATTCTGTCTTTGAGCGGCGCGTCGCCCAATCGCCTTTTATACTCTTTAGCCTTGCGCTGCCACTGATGCTTTAGTAGTTGGCTTACCTGCTCTGGCCCCATCGTGTCTGCGACGGTGTTTAGCAGCGATAGCGCGAACTGATCGTACTGATCGGGGAAATGCTCTCGCCCTTGGCGGCTGAGCTGGTAGAGGTGATTAGGGCGACCAATGCTGGCCTGACTGACCTGATGCTCAATAAGTTCGCTAGATTCTAGCGTTTTGAGATGGCGGCGGACGGCCTGTGGCGTGATTTGGAGATGGGAGGCGATCGCACTAGCGGTCGCTGTCCCGCGCTTTAGCAAAAAACGCAGGATATCCTCTCTTATAGATGTTTGGGGGGAAGATGTCTGTTGGGCAGTCATTTGCTGACGCGGGATGGCCGGATAAACGCTAGAAGGCATTGCCTCAGGTAAGATGGGCCTGAGTGACTATTTTAATCAGAGTGTTTACAATACTTTGGAAACACTTTGGTTGCTAAAGTATTGTTCTTACAGTAACCTTTAAACAGTTAAACAACATCTGTGTTGCTTTAGTGTTTGCATTCTAGTCTAGACTACTGGCAATTATCATTAGCCAGTTTCTATCGACCTGTTTCAATCGCTGACGCACTGCCTATGTATCTCCTTTGTAACTCCACGTCTTCGTAATTAAAATGAGTGACAGCAATCCCAATCAGGGTTCCGATAAAAGTCTCGAAATTATGCGGAACTTTGCCCAAAGCTACGCTAAACGTACTGGCACCTATTTCTGCCAAGACTTGGGTGTGACTGCTGTCGTCTTAGAGGGATTGGCAAAGCACAAGGATGATTTAGGTGCGCCGCTATGTCCCTGCCGCCATTACGAAGATAAAGAAGCTGAGGTCAAATCCGCTTTTTGGAACTGCCCTTGTGTACCCATGCAAGAGCGTCAAGAATGCCACTGTATGCTGTTTCTTACCGAAGAGAACCCGTTCTCGGGCACCGAGACAGAAATTACTTTCGAGCAGATTAGAGAAGAGACCGGCGCGGTTAAGTCATAATCCGCAGCTACTGGCTCTGCTAATTCTTTTGCTTTACTAATTCCCCTTACTGCTTCTTCCTTACTGCCCCCTTTTCCTGCCTATAAGCAGGTTGCTTGCCACCCATGAGTTCTAGCGTTCAATCTGTCGTCAGTCAGCCCTATAAGTACGGTTTTGTTACTGATATTGAAGCCGATTCGCTTCCTCGCGGGCTGAGCGAAGAGGTCATTCGTGCCATTTCAGCTAAGAAAAACGAACCCCCGTTCATGTTGGATTTTCGGCTCAAGGCTTATCAGCGCTGGCTGAAGCTAGAAGAGCCAGCATGGCCCAACGTGGCTTATCCCCCCATCGACTATAACGATATCGTCTATTATTCTGCGCCTAAGCAGGCAGAGAAGAAATTAGACAGCTTAGATGAGGTTGATCCGACGCTGCTAGAGACGTTTGACAAGCTAGGCATTTCTCTGTCCGAACAAAAGCGCTTGGCTAACGTAGCGGTTGACGTTATTTTTGACAGCGTTTCAATTGCGACAACCTTTAAGGCAGATCTCGCTAAACACGGCGTCATTTTTTGCTCTATCTCAGAAGCAATTCAAGAACACCCAGAACTCGTTAAAAAGTATATTGGCAGCGTTGTTCCTGTTGGTGATAACTACTTTACAGCGCTGAACTCGGCTGTGTTTACGGATGGCTCATTCGTCTATATTCCAAAGGGCGTAACTTGTCCGATGGACTTATCTACTTACTTCCGCATCAATAATGGTGATTCTGGGCAGTTCGAACGTACGCTAATTGTGGCCGAAGAAAGAAGCTCGGTAACTTATTTGGAAGGCTGCACTGCGCCTATGTATGACAGCAACCAGCTGCATGCGGCAGTCGTTGAGCTAGTAGCGCTAGATGATGCTGAGATCAAGTACTCTACCGTGCAAAACTGGTATGCCGGAGATGAGAATGGCAAAGGCGGTATCTATAACTTTGTGACGAAGCGAGGACTGTGCAAGGGTAAGAATTCAAAAATTTCCTGGACTCAGGTAGAAACAGGATCAGCAATTACCTGGAAGTATCCTAGCTGTGTTTTGGTGGGCGATAATTCCGTCGGTGAGTTTTATTCTGTCGCGCTAACGAACCACCGTCAGCAGGCTGATACAGGCACCAAGATGGTGCACGTAGGCAATAACACGCGCAGCACGATTATTTCTAAAGGAATCTCGGCGGGTAAGTCTAAAAATAGCTACCGAGGTTTGGTGCAGGTTAATCCGAAGGCAGAGGGTGCTCGCAACTATTCGCAGTGCGACTCTATGTTGCTAGGCGATACGTCTAACGCCAATACGTTTCCGTACATTCAGGTGCAAAATAGTTCGGCTCAAGTAGAGCATGAAGCCTCTACTTCCAAGATTGGTGAAGACCAGTTGTTTTACTTTGCGCAGCGAGGGATTTCTCCAGAGGACGCGGTTTCGATGATAATCAGCGGCTTTTGCCGTGACGTGTTCAATGAGCTACCAATGGAGTTTGCGGCTGAAGCTGACAAGCTGCTAAGCCTCAAGCTAGAGAATTCTGTTGGATAAGAAGAACGGCTTAAGGAGAACTGGTTTTAGGAGAGTGATTAAATGATTAATGAGAAGGCTGAAACTATTCTTTCTGTTCGCAATCTTCACGCTAGCGTTGAGGGTACAGAGATTCTCAAAGGCGTGAACTTTGAGGTAAAGGCGGGTGAAATTCACGCCATTATGGGCCTGAATGGTTCGGGAAAAAGTACTTTTTCGAAGGTGCTTGCTGGTCACCCAGACTACGAAGTTACTTCTGGAGAAGTCATCTTTAAAGGAAGCAACCTTTTAGATCTAGAGCCTCATGAGAGAGCGAACACAGGCGTGTTTTTGGCCTTTCAGTATCCATTGGAAATTCCGGGTGTTAGCAACCGCGACTTTTTGCGAGTGGCTTACAACGCTCATCGCAAGGCAAACGGCGAAGAAGAAATAGACGTGTTCGATTTTGACGAGCTAGTAGAAGAGCGCTCTGAGATTGTCGAAATGGACGTAAGCTTTTTAGATCGCAGCGTGAACGAAGGCTTCTCGGGCGGCGAGAAGAAGCGAAATGAAATCCTTCAGATGGCGCTGTTAGAGCCTACGCTGGCCATTTTGGATGAGACGGACTCGGGATTAGATATCGACGCGTTGAAGACTGTTTCAAGCGGTGTGAACCAACTGAGCAACGACCAGAATGCGACAGTTTTGATTACTCACTATCAGCGGTTGTTGAACTATATCGTGCCGGACTATGTGCATGTGATGTCGCAGGGGCAGATTGTGAAGACGGGCGGTAAGGAACTAGCTCAGGATTTAGAGTCTCGTGGGTACGACTGGATTACGGCTGAGCAGCAGGCGGTGGCCTAGGATGAGCAACAGAATGGACGCGACGGTAGGCTCGGTGGAGCCGCTGACAAATAATTTGGCTGAGGAAAAATTGGCAAGTGGCTCGACGGCTGCGGCTCGCCGAGAAGCTTACCTTAAGCATTTGACTGGGCAGGCGAAGGCCGCAGCGGATGAGTCTGGTTTAGGACTGAAGCCTCTACGTGAGCGGGCTTTGGGCTTAGTGAGCGATCGCACCTTTCCCCATGGCAAAGATGAAGAATGGCGGTTCACCGATCTGACTGATTTGCTGGCGCTGCCGTTAGAGCGAGCAAAACCGACAAAGGCTTCGTCATCAGTTGTTCAGAACGCTGTGCCGCTGGCGAGCGAGCATTTCCTGGTAACCGTTAACGGTTATTACGACGCCGAGCTTTCTGCAACAGAGAAGCAGCTCGAAGGGGTTGTGATTGCGCCGCTATCTGTGCTGCTAGGTAACCCTGCCTATAGCCAAAAGGTTGGCGCTGCGATCGCAAGTAAGCTCGCTCAAGTTCAAGGCGGCTCTGAAGTATTTACGGCGTTGAACACGGTGGGGTTTGCCGATGTGATGGTGGTGTGGGTAGGCGCTGAGACAGCGGTTGATGCCCCTATTTGTATTGCTCACGGTTCTCAAGATGGAGCAATCGCTCATCTGCGCACGTTAGTAATGGCCGAGCGCCATGCCGAGCTTACGTTAGTTGAGTCTTTTTGGGGCGATGACGAGCAGCCGCGCTGCAACAACAGCGTGACCGAAATTTGGCTGGAAGAAGGGGCGCGGGTAAATCATATTCGCCTGCAAGATGAGGGCGATCAAACCTTTCATATTGCAAAAACGGCGGTTTCACAATCTGCTAACAGTCGCTATCAGTGCACCGCTCTAGATTTAGGCGGGCAGCTCTCTCGTCATCACCTAGAAGTGTACCAAGCAGGCCCTCAAACCGATACGCACCTTTATGGACTGAGCGCACTGAGTAATCAGCAGTTGGCGGATACTCACAGTCTGCTGACGCTGACCTATCCGCATGGTAGCGCTACGCAGATTCAGAAAAACGTAGTGGACGATCGCGCTCATGCGGTGTTTAACGGCCGAGTTTATGTGGCTCGAAACGCGCAGCTCACAAACGCTTCGCAGCTTAATCGAAACCTGCTGCTCTCTAGTAAAGCGAGGATAGATACTAAGCCCGAGCTAGATATTGTCGCGGACGATGTGAAGTGCGCTCATGGGGCAACGGTTAGCCAGCTACAGGCAGACGAAGTGTTCTACTTACAAAGTCGCGGCATCTCGGCAGCGCAGGCACAGCGGCTGTTGCTTTACGGGTTCGCTATGGAGATTGTAGAAAAGATTTCTGTTGCGCCTTTAAGAGAAAAGCTGGGTGATCGCATCTCTGCCTGGACTCGTTAGATTTTCTGTTCGGTATACCCTTTCTAAATATTTTTTTGACCGGCTGCTTGTAAATCCTTTTCTCGGTCTAGTTATGACACTAACTGCCCATAGTATTCCTTCTCCTACGGATCTTTCATCCACTTCATCTTTAGCAGACGAAGTTCGCGCAGACTTTCCTATCCTTCACCAAGAAATCAACGGCAAGCCGCTGGTCTACTTGGACAACGCGGCAACCTCTCAGAAGCCGAAGTCTGTGATTGATGCGATGGTGCATTACTACGAATTCGATAATGCTAACGTTCACAGAGGTGTCCATACGCTAAGCGGGCGAGCGACCGAGGCTTATGAGGGTGCTCGTGATAAAGTTGCTGACTTTATCAACGCAGCTTCTCGCGATGAGATCGTCTTTACCCGTAACGCGAGTGAGGCTATTAACCTAGTGGCCTACGCTTGGGGCCTAAGCAACCTGGAAAAGGGCGATGAGATCCTGCTTTCGGTGATGGAGCATCACAGTAACCTGGTGCCCTGGCAAATAATCGCACAGCGTACTGGCGCGGTGCTAAAGCATGTGCCGCTAACGGATTCTCAAGAATTTGATATTTCTGCCTATCGACAGCTTTTAGGGAATAGAACAAAGATAGTCGCCGTTAACCACGTCTCGAATACGCTGGGCTGCGTTAATCCGGTAGCTGAGGTGGTAGAAGCTGCGCAGCAGTACGGTGCGAAGGTCTTAATCGATGCCTGCCAGAGTGTGCCACATATGCGCGTGGACGTGCAGGCAATTGGCTGCGATTGGCTGGTCGCTTCTGGTCATAAAATGTGTGGGCCAACGGGCGCAGGCTTTTTGTACGGTAAGTTGGATGTGCTAAAGGCAATGCCGCCGTTTTTGGGGGGTGGCGAAATGATTCAGGACGTGGGCTTAACCCAGTCTACCTATGCTGAGCTGCCTCACAAGTTTGAGGCTGGGACGCCAGCTATCTGTGAAGCGGTTGTTTTAGGCGCAGCGGTTGATTATCTTAACAAAATTGGCATAGATCGGATTTCTGAGTACGAACATCAGCTAACGGCTTACTTGTACGAGCAGATTACTCAGGTGCCAAAGGTTAAGCTGTATGGGCCAAAGCCGCAGGCAGATGGGACAGGACGAGCGGCGATCGCTACTTTTACCGTTGAAGGCCTTCATGCCCAAGATTTGTCTACATTTTTAGATCAGTCAGGCGTTGCTATTCGTTCAGGGCATCACTGTACGCAGCCATTGCATCACTTATTAGGCGTAAATTCTACGGCTAGAGCTAGCCTGTACTTTTACAACACACCGGCCGAGATAGATACGTTTATTGCGGCGTTGAGAGAGACCATTAACTTTTTTGGCAATATTTTTGAGTAGTTTTGAGTCATCTACGGGTTAGATTTCCTCGTAAGTTTCTGTAGTCCTGCTCGTACAAAGTTCTCCTCTAGCAATGGTGGAGTAAGATGCTGAGTGAGTAATTACGGGCCGGAATGCCATAGCGGCAGCGCTATTTACCTTTTTTGAGGACGAAGCGCTAGGTACTTATCTAAATCATCTGCTAGTGCAGCGGCAGATTGTAGATTTAGATGCAGATAGATAGCGCTATTACGACCGATCGAGTTTGTCAAATTGTTCTGCAGAGCTATCAAACGGCTGACTCTGTTGTCGCCCGAATTACTAACAACGGCCCGCCGATTTTGAGTCCTAGCAGAAAGTGCACGTTCGATCTATCTTTGACGACTAAGCCGATTGGTTAGGGCGCGAGAATGGGATGAGCCATTAGCTATCAAACTGTGGTTGGCTTGCCTAAAGGAAGCCTGGAATACCCTCAAAGCGAAGACGGCAAAACTATCTTCACGCTTGAGATTCCTAAGTTGGCGGCAGCGGCGGTATTGAACGTTTGTAGCTAGCTACGGGAATCCTAACGATTAAGAAAACTAGCGCTGAGCATGGTTGCTTTTTAATTAATAGAATGTCAATTCTCTCAAAGCAATCTGTTCCACGGTCGGCGGCTGATCTTTGTGAAAGCCATCTTTTAGGTAGCGTTCGCGCAGTGGCTGATAGCAACATGACGCATAGTGAACGGGTTGCCGTGCAAGTTAATGAAATGCCAGCAGATACTGCTATCAAACAAACGGTCGCCTTGACTAATACTGCTTCTTCTGACGCTCCGACTGCTTGTGATCGGACAACAGAGCAGAAAATCTTGCAATCGCTCTGTGCACATCCGCTGCTTTATAGCGGAAATTTGGCGGCGGCGGCACAAATCATTACGGCTTCGACGGCTGCAATGCTACATCTAGACCGAGTGAGCCTGTGGCAGTTTGAGAACGCAGAATTACGGCTAGTTGATCGTTACGATAGCAGGCAGAATCGGCATGTTCAGGGTGAGGCGATCGCTGAGGAAGTTTGTGCTTCTTACCTAGCCGGAACCGGTTTAATTGCGGATGAGACGTTGGCAGGTCGCGCTGAGCTGGCGGTTGAAGATGTTGCTCTGGCGACCTCTGGTGGGGTGTCTCCGCTTGACTGCTTGGTCGAAAAAAAGTTGATTTGCTGTGCGCCTGGTGCTTTTCTAGAGGTGATGGTGCGCAGTCGGGGAAAGGCGGTTGGCATTTTATGGTGCGAGCGGGTTCAGGCTCAGAGCTGGAGCGCTTTAGAGAAGTCAATGATGCTCTCGGTGGGCTTGCTGACAGCGGCGGCGGTAGATTCTGTTGCCCAAACGGCACTCTCATCTACGCTAGATAAGCAAAATTTTTATCTGAAGCGAGAAACGATTGAGCGCGAGCAAGCAGAACAAGCCTGGCAAGAGAGCCAGCGCTTTATCCAAGGCATTATTGATGCGAGTACCAATATTCTGTACGTGGATGAATTTGTGGATGGCCGCAATATTTATATTAGCCGCTGGATTGTGAATGTCTTGGGCTATGAGGCTTACGAGATTCAGAAGCTGGGAACACGGTATTTAGAGAAACTGGTGCACGCAGATGAAAAGGCGCTGATGATCTTAGAGCGCCAGAAGCTGTCTGCGATTAATGACGGTGAAGTGGTTGAAAATGAGTACCGTTTTCGGCATCGTCAGGGTAACTGGCGGTGGCTGCTGTGCCGTGAAACGGTTTTTCAGCGGGGTGCGGACGGACAGCCAACTCAGATTTTTGGGACGGCTACTGATATTACCAAGCGTAAGCACGCTGAGGTCGCGCTTCAGGAGTTTAACCGGGAGCTAGCTCGACTGGCTAGTATGGATGGGCTGACGCAGGTTGCCAATCGCCGGTCTTTTGACAGCTACTTAACGCAAGAATGGCAGAATGTTGGCTCTGGACGGTCTTCTCTGGCGCTGATTTTGTGCGATATCGATTATTTTAAGAGCTTTAACGACACTTATGGCCATCAGGCGGGCGATGTTTGCTTGCGTCGGGTGGCTCAGGCCATAGAGCGGGCGGTGAAGCGGAGCACAGATTTAGTCGCTCGCTATGGTGGTGAGGAGTTTGCGGTTGTTTTGCCAAACACAGATGCGGATGGCGTACAGCAAGTGGCTAAGGGCATTCAAGAAGAAATTCAGCAGCTCGATATTCCCCATAGGCAATCTGGTGTTAGTAAGTGCATTACGCTGAGTTTGGGCATTTCAGTGGTGACTTCGACTGAGAATGGCCATCCGGATATGCTGGTGGCTGCCGCCGATCAAGGGCTTTACCAGGCTAAGTACGAAGGACGCGATCGCTACTGCACGGGCAAGTTAGATATTCCTCGAGTGACGTCCTAGTTGATGAGAGTTAATGGCGTTTGTCAGGGATGTATAGATGCCAGTATCGTGAATCTTTAGTATTAAGACTTGGGTTCTTAGCGCGCGATGAAGACGAATGCGGCACGTTTTTTAGATTCACTACAGGTTGACTACGAGCAGTTGACTTATGATGTCGATCTTGCAGACTTGAGTGCAACTTCGACGGCTCAAAAGTTAGGATTGCCTGCCGATCAGGTGTTTAAGACTTTGGTGGTAGAGGGCGATCGCACTGGCGTGGCGCTAGCGGTTATTCCAGGCAGCTATCAGCTAGATCTGAAGGCGTTGGCTAGCGTCAGTGGCGATCGCAAGGTGGAGACGGTGGCGCTCAAGCGGGTTCAGCCTTTAACCGGATATGTTCGTGGCGGTGTGACGGCGTTGGCTTGTAAAAAAACCTATCCCATTTTTTTAGATGAGTGGGCGCAGGTATACGAGCGCATTGCGGTGTCGGCGGGTCGTCGAGGGCAGATGCTGTTTTTGCAAACTTCGGACTATATGAAGGCGACGGGCGCTCTGGTTGGGTTGATCTCGAATGTGTTGAAGTAGGCTGCTGGCTTTGGCTGCCGTGACTTTTCGATCTTGGCTTTTGTCTTGGCTTTGTATTTCATAAAGGCGATCGCGCTTTTTGCTTCTACTGCTCTTCCTTTTGAACCAAGAACATATATCCGCGACCTCTAATTGTAACGATGAACTTAGGATCTTTGGTGTGGTCGCTAAGCTTGATTCGTAGCCGCGAGATATGTACATCTACGGTTTTAGTATCGGCTGCGCTGCTAACGTCGTAGCCCCAAAGCGCATGAAGAATTTCTCCGCGCGAGAAAATGTAGCCAGGTCTGTTTGCTAAGAGCTCTATGAGCCTAAACTCTATCTCGGTGAGGCGGAGTTGATGACTTCCTCGGTAGGCTTTTCGGGTGCTAGGGTCGATTGTGATCTGACCGATCTTGATGATCTGACTGCTGGGCATTTGATGAGGGCTTTGGCTTTCACTCTCACTACGGGCCGGGTTTTCAGCGTTAGGACTAGGAACCCGCCTTAGGATTGAACGGATGCGAGCGATTAGCTCTTTTGTAGAGAAGGGCTTAACAATGTAGTCGTTAGCGCCCATTTCTAGACCGGTGACTCGATCGGCAGAGCTGCCTAATACGGTTGCAATGATGATGGGCACGTCTGAGATTTGGCGGATAGCTTGGCAAACTTGCAACCCGTTCATACGCGGCATCAGCACATCTAAAATAACGAGGTCTATAGTGCCAGCAGCAGCATTAAAGCTATCTAGCGCAGCTTGCCCATCAGCAGCAGCGATGACTTGATAGCCAGCTGCACTAATACTGGTGACTAGCGCATGTCGGGTGCGGTTGTCGTCTTCGGCGATGAGAATTAAAAAACTTGGCTTACTCACTGAGCGATTTTAAAAAAGTTGTTGTTAGGGGTGGCCTGAAATGGGATATGTAAGGAAAGTGCGTGTTCAGATGGCAGAACGATAAGCTTGAGCGTTTGTAAATGGGGGTAGCAGAATTGATAGGGGGTAGAAAAATAATGGGTAGTGCACCCGTGGCGAAGCGCAGTTAGCTGGCGTTGGCAATGTTTCGCAATTTAGCTACTCATTTAGCGACTAAATAACGGCTAGAGAATGGCTAGCGCGCGATAAGGCTAGATAGCGGTAAAAAGTTTTAGCAAAACTTCGATAGAGATGAATTCTCCCTACCCGTTGATTCAAAGTCTGCTTTTAGGGACAACCAATCTCTAAATGAAGGAGAACGGCTGTCGAAAGTTATATCCAAGTTCCTACAGATATCTAAATATATAGGCGGCCACTAAAACAAGTGCTTTAGGAAAAAAACTTTCGACTTGGCTGCTATTTGGCTACGAATAATTTCTAAATGTTCTCTGCAAGGCTTAATTCTCATTTGGCTAGAGCGAGGTTTGTGTTGCTACAAATAGAAATCAAGAATTGCGATTTGACCGGCTACGCTGAGGCTCTCTTGGTTGGTATAAGTCGATTCCTTACGGTATCGATTTCGCCGAAAATGTGGCCTGAAGATACTGGTATCAGACAGCTATACAGAATATATTCGAACTGCTTAGGGACATTTCCTAGCTAGATCTACGTTGACCTTCTTCTGTCGTCTAGGAATGCATATGTGCTCTTCTCACACTTCTTGATTGCTGAGAGTGAGAATATTTTTAGACTTCTTTCTAGACTAATTAGCTCGGATACTTTTAGTGAGCGAAAGTTCTTAACATAAGGATACAAAGTTAACAGAATATTTCGTATTCTCGATTTTAGTTGATGCTTGTTACTACATTAATAGTGTCTGCCTATAGAGGTTTCAGTTGCCCTAACCAGTTGTTTAGATCTTTCTATCGGCTATTAATCTTCTGCTTTGCGATCGCTATTTCAAGTTCCTTCTGACTTAGTTCTTCGTACGAGCCGTGTCGTTAACACGCTCGATACTTCTTTGTTCTGTTTTTGCGTTGGGCTTTGCTCGATGGAGATGGTCTATTTTGCTGGCTACACTGTGCGATCGCCCACTTCTTGTAACCTGATGCTCTAGACTGATGTTTTCAGTATTTAGCTATAAAGGGAAGCCCAGGCTTATGCGACTGTCTCAGATGCTTTTTGTCACGCTGCGAGAAGATCCGGCGGAGGCAGAAATTCCTAGCCATAAGCTTTTGCTGCGGGCGGGCTATATACGTCGCATTTCTAGTGGGCTTTATGCGTATCTACCGCTGCTGCTGCGAGTATTAAATAAAATTTCTAACGTGGTGCGTGAGGAGATGAACGCGACGGGGGCGCAGGAGTGCTTGCTGCCGCAGCTTCAGCCTGCCTCGCTGTGGCAAGAGTCGGGTCGCTGGGATACCTACACCAAAGCTGAAGGAATTATGTTTGCGTTGGACGACCGCAGAGGTCAGGAGCTGGCGCTTGGGCCGACGCATGAAGAGGTGATTACGGCGGTCGCTAGAGATATGATCCGCTCTTACCGTCAGCTGCCGACGCACCTTTACCAGATTCAGACAAAGTTTCGCGATGAGATTCGGCCTAGATTTGGTCTGATGCGGGGGCGGGAGTTCATCATGAAGGATGGCTATTCGTTTCATGCAGATGCGGAGAGCCTGAAGCAGACCTACGACGATATGTATCAGGCGTATAGCAATATTTTGCGACGCTGTGGGCTGGCGTTTCGGGCGGTGGATGCGGACTCGGGTGCGATTGGCGGCTCTGGCTCTACGGAGTTTATGGTACTGGCCGAAGCCGGTGAGGATGAGGTGCTGTATACCGAAGACGGCAATTATGCGGCGAACGTAGAAAAAGCAGTTTCGCTACCTGCGGATGCGGTGCCATCTAAGTTTGATAGCTATGAGAAGCGCGAGACGCCTGATACGGCGACGATCGCAAAAATGGCCGAATTTTTGGACTGCTCGCCGACGCAGGTTGTGAAAGATGTGCTGTATCAGGTGACGTTTGACAACGGGCGGCAGGTGCTGGTGATTGTGAGCATTCGTGGCGATCAGGCTGTGAATGAGACGAAGTTGCAAAATGCGCTGACGAATATGGCTAAGGACTACGGCGCATCTACGGTTTTATCGCTGGAGGTGCCCGATGAAGAGGCGCAGGGGAAGTGGGCGACAAAGCCGCTGCCGCTGGGCTATATTGCGCCTGATTTATCAGATGATTACATCGGAAAGGTGAAAGATTTGGAGCCAGCGTTTTTGCGACTGGTCGATGAGACGGCGGCACCGCTGAAAAATTTTGCGACCGGATCGAATGAGAGCGGGTTTCATGTGGTGGGCGCGAATTGGGACAAGGAGTTTGAGCTGCCAAAGCGTCGGGTGGATGTGCGGACGGCGGCGGCGGGCGATCGCGCAGTTCATGACCCAACGCAACTCATCCAAACGGCAAGGGGCATCGAAATCGGCCATATTTTTCAGCTTGGCAACAAGTATTCCACGGCGCTAGGTGCAACCTATACCAATGAAGATGGTAAGGATGTGCCCTTAGAAATGGGCTGCTATGGCGTGGGCGTATCTCGGCTGGCGCAGGCGGCGGTGGAGCAGTCTTACGATGAGAATGGGATTATTTGGCCGGTGGCGATCGCGCCCTATCACGCCATCGTGGTGGTTCCTAACATCAATGCCGAAGACCAAATGTCTGCGGCGGAAAAGCTTTACGACGAGCTGAATGCGGCTGGCGTGGAGACGCTGCTAGATGACCGTAAAGAGCGAGCGGGTTCTAAGTTTAAGGATGCTGAGCTGGTGGGAATTCCGTTTCGGATTGTGACGGGGCGATCGCTCAAAGACGGCAAAGTAGAGGTCGTTAAGCGGGCAAACGGTGAGGCCGAAGACATCCCGATTGATCAGGTGGTTGCGACGGTGAAGGGCTGGATCGAAGCGGAGATAGGCTAGGCTGATGGAGATTATTACCGTTGTTCTTTCTAGCCTTTTGCTGCTGATTTCGCCTGTGGGCTTTGTGCTAGATCAGGTCGCTGAAGATTCGATTCGATCGCGTTTGGTGGGGGCAGAGAGCCTGCAAGTGCGCGTGGATAACGGCTCTCCTGTGCAGCTTTTGCAGGGTCAGGTGAACCGGGTGCGGATTGCGGGGCGAGGGATTATGCCTACGTCCGATTTGCGAATTGAGGTTGCGGAGCTAGAAACCGATCCGATTGATTTGGAGTTTAACAGTCTGCGAAACGGTGAGGTCGTGCTAGATGAAGCGCTTCAGGGGGCGCTGCGACTGGTGCTAACTGAGGCGGATTTGAATGCATATTTGGCGTCGGATGCGGTGGCTGAGCGGCTGAGCAGGCTGCAGATTGGCGGGCTAAATCCGGCTCAGGCAAGGGAGCGCGATCGCTATCGAATTAACAATCCGTCGGTTCAGTTTTTGCCTGATGATCGGCTGAAGATTTCGTTGGAGCTGGCGGATTTGGTGCAGGGCGGAGCGCTACAGATTGATGCGGAGTCGGGGCTGAGCGTTTCGGCGGGCGATCGCTTAGTCTTAATCGAACCTACGCTGAGCGTGAACGGATCGCCTGCGCCGCAGCAATTGGTGAAGACGTTGCTAGGCAGCGTAAACGAGCGGCTGAGCTTGCAAAGGTTAGAGCGGCGCGGTGTAACGGCAAGAGTGATTGACTTTTCTTCGGGGCCGGATGGGTTAGAGCTGGCGATGTGGGTGAGGGTCGATCCGAGTGTGACTGCGCCTGATGCGGCTTCGGCTGAGCTGGACGCTTTAGAATAGTTACTAGAAGCTATGGCAAGGCAGTTATGACTTATGCACCTGCTCAACAACGGGCCCGCTACAAAAGCTACCAGGAATATTTGGATGACGCATCGCTTTCTCCTGAAGGTAATTACCGATTACTCAGCACGGGAGAACTGATTGAAGTGGTTGCAGAAGACGATTTGAACAGACGAATTGCCTTTCGCTTGCTGAAAGCTCTGCTCTTTACTTTGGAAGATGCTCTTTCTGAATGTATCTGCAACGGCAATAAGGAAGTTCAGGTGCCGCCTGTTGGCGACCAGCGTGTTAGTCGAAAGCCGGATATTTTAGTGCTTCATCCTGAGCATTTGGCGATCGCCAGACAAGCAGTGCTACTAGAGATGGTGCCGCCTCTATTCGTGGCAGAGGTCGTGAGTCCAGGCGGAGAGAATAGTGAGAACTACAAACGAGACTATGTTTGGAAGCGGCAGCAGTATGAAGAGATGGGCATTCCTGAGTACTGGATTATCGATCCGCATTTGGAGAAAGTAACCGTGCTGGTGCTGGTAGATGGAGCATACGTAGAGAACGTGTATGTAGCTTCTGAGCCGGTTGTGTCCAAGATGTTTCCGACGCTATCGGTGACTGTTGAGGCTTTGCTACAGGGTGATTCGTAATGGCCATTGCATTTGAACGTGGTCTGATTTTTGCTTTGAGTCAAGCAATATCTGCGTATATTTGCGGGGCGGTAGGGTGGATGAATGGAGCAGAGTTGATGCAGCGTGGTACAGAATGGTTGCTGCGTGGAACAGAATTGATGCTGGGCGGTGCAGAGTCATTGCTGAGTGGTGCAGAGTTGATGCTGGGCGGGACAGAGCGATCGCTGCATGGAGGAGAGTTGATGCAGCACGGCGCAGAGTAATTGCTGCGTGGTGCAGAGTCGATGCAGGGCGGCGCAAAACGATTTTCAAGCGGTTCAGAACCGATGCGAGACAGCGCTATCTGTTTCTGCGTCCTTCCAAAGACGATCGCGTCATGAAATCTCTTAAACAGGAGAGCGTCGATAGCTGAAAGGTTTTGAGGTGAGCGATCGCAGTAAGTAGTTAGCCTTCGGCATTGTGTGATCGCTCAAGCGCCTGCTGAATAGTTTTTAAGCCATCTTTAGATTCAATAGTGTAGGGATGATTTGGGCCAAGCGCTTCTTTGCGGATGCCAATAGCCTCAAACAGCGTGACGGCGGCTTCGGTTAGGCGATTAGTGTTGTAGTACAGTACGGCCAAGTTATTGAGACTGGAGGCGGTGTCGGGATGGCGATCGCCCAGTTCGGCTTTATAGATTTCGAGCGCTTGCAGATAGAGCGGTTCGGCCTCGCCATAGCGCCCCTGCGACCGATACAGTTCTGCCAAGTTATTCAGACTGCTGGCGGTGTATGGATGGCGATCGCCCAGTTCGGCTTTCCATATTTCGAGCGCTTGCAGATAGAGCGGTTCGGCCTCGCCATAGCGCCCCTGCGACTGGTACAGCAATGCCAAGTTATTCAGACTGCTGGCGGTGTCGGGATGGCGATCGCCCAGTTCGGCTTTCCTAATTTCGAGCGCTTGCACAAAGAGCGGTTCGGCCTCGCCATAGCGCCCCTGCGAACGATACAGTTCTGCCAAGTTATTCAGACTGGTGGCGGTGTATGGATGGCGATCGCCCAGTTCCGCTTTCCTGATTTCGAGCGCTTGCACATACAGCGGTTCGGCCTCGCCATAGCGCCCCTGCGACTCATACAGTCCTGCCAAGTTATTCAGACTGGTGGCGGTGTCGGGATGGCGATCGCCCAGTTCCGCTTTCCTAATTTCGAGCGCTTGCACATACAGCGGTTCGGCCTCGCCATAGCGCCCCTGCGACTCGTACAGTGCTGCCAAGTTATTCAGACTGGTGGCGGTGTAGGGATGGCGATCGCCCAGTTCCGCTTTCCTAATTTCGAGCGCTTGCACATACAGCGGTTCGGCCTCGCCATAGCGCCCCTGCGACTTGTACAGTCCTGCCAAGTTATTCAGACTGGTGGCGGTGTCGGGATGGCGATCGCCCAGATCTGTTCGGCTAATATCAACTGCTCTCTGCCTGCACCGTTCTGCATCCGCCCACTGACTCGAGCTTTCATAAAACCGCCCTAAACCTATGCAGCACCAGGTTTTATCAACGCCTTCTAAAACTGTTGTCCAACGTAGCGCGACCTCATCAAAATGCGGAACAGCTTCTGCTACTTGTGTTCTTACGGCTATCGTCACCGCCTGCGGTATCGTCTTAGCCACTGCCGTCATCGCTTGAGCAAAGCCAAGCTGCAAGCCCTCACTAGCTGCAAGCTCGCCCCGCTTCACCGCAAAAAACTCTCTCACCAGCGGATGCACCCGGTAGCGCAGCGCCTTTTGCGGCTCCTCCACCCTTTGCAGCAAATTTACCCGCAGCAGTTCCGCCTGCGCCTCTTCCAAATCCTCCTCATCCATCCCCGTCTGCGCCTGCGCCCAGGCCGCCGCTACCCAATCCCAAACTATTGGCGCTGCCGCAAACAGCCCCAGCAAACCCGCCAGCATTTTCGCCGCCTCACTCAACGGCTCCCAGCTCACCTCAAACGCCGCCGCCACGCCCAGCGCTGCCGTCATTTCTGGATGCGTCTGCATCAACGCCTTCGCCGCCAGCCGCTTACCCGCCAACCGCTCCAGCAGCTTCGCGATCGAAAGCTCGGGCCGCTGCTGCAAATGCCAGCCCACCAGCTCAATCCCCAGTGGCAAGCGTCCTACCCACCCGCACAGCCGCTTCGCCTCCGCCAACTCTGCCTCAACTCGCGTTGCACCTGCCAAACTTGCCAGCAGTTCCAGCGCCGCCCCTGGCACCAGCACCTCCAGCGCCAGCCGCTGAGCCACTGGCAATATCGCCGTCCGCGTCGTCAGCAGCACCCGAAAGCGCCCGTCACCCATGCCTTCGCTGGGCAACATCGCCTTTAGCGCCCCATAGTCCTGCACATCATCAACAACTATCAGCACTGCCTCTTTTTTTGCGCCCTCATTCGGCCACCGCGCACAGCACCAGGCCATCGGCGCTTCCGACTCCTCCGGCACCACCAAGCCTAGATAATCCCGCGCAAAGCTAATCATCTGTGGCGCAATCGGCTCCACGCCCCGCAGCCAGCACACCCCACCCGGAAACGCATCGCCACGCCGCCGCGCATACTGCAAAGCCAGCTCCGTTTTACCCACGCCGCCCATGCCCACCGCCGCCGCAATATTTGCCTGCTGATTTTGCGTCAGCAAAGCCTCCACCGCCGCCAAGTCTTCCTCACGACCGACAAACTTGCTGACGTTGCTCACAGGCAAATTGTTTGGGGTGCTTAACTTTGGCGGTTCCCATCCCGGCGGCTGTAGTCAAAAGTTAAAGGTATTGTTTTGAGTTGTGATAGTGCCAAAGTTAACGCTGCCAATCTTGTCAGCTAGCTTCGTCAAGTTTGGAAACGAACCGCTATCCGCCGCTGCTGCTGTAACAGTTTCATCCATAGCCGTTTTTACATCCGGCTGCGTGGCGGCCACCTGCTTTATCTCTTCCAAAATCTCAACATCAATCACGTTTGGATCTCTCACCGCTGCTAGCCGTTTTCCCGTGTCGGGCGAATGCTGCATTATCTGGGCTAGCCATTTCTGAGCGGCGGCTATGACGCCTTCTCCAATCTTGCCGGTTGCTCCGGCTGTAACGCCACTGGCAACGACTGTGAGGGCCGCGATCGCCAAAGTAATAGGATCCATAGCAATAATTAGGAGGATTAGAATAATTTACGCTCACTCTACATCAATTTTCCTGGGTCACATTCCGGCGAATGTAGGGTGATAATAAAGATATTTTGATGGCGGTCGTTATAGGCAGTCGTTACAGACAGTCGTTACAGGTATAGGAGGCGCAAATGACATCTCAAGTAGCTGCTTGGCCCGCTGTATTGCGCGATCGTCTAAAAACCCACCGCCTGCACATAGAACTTTTCTGTCAGCGATGGAACATTCAAGAACTCGCCCTTTTTGGCTCCGTCATTCGAGACGATTTCACCAGCGCTAGCGATATCGACGTACTCATCGAACGCAACCCCGACGCCAAGCGAGACGGCTTCGACACTGTGCAGATGCAGGCAGAACTGTCTCAGCTATTTGATCGCCCTGTAGATTTGACTCAAAAGAGGCTGGTTAAAAATCCGTTTAGCAGAGCCGAAATCTTAGGCACTTACCGAGTCATTTACCCACCCAAAGCGGCAAACTTCACTGGCCTGATACCCGCAAATAAGCCCATGACAGAAAACGTTCGCGATCATGCTTCGCTGTTTGACATGGTTAAGGCAATGCAAGCGATTGGACGGTTTGTTCCAGGTAGAACTTTTGAGGATTACCTTACAGACGAAATGTTTCAGAGCGCAGTAGAAAGGAAGCTAGAAATTCTGGGAGAAGCCGCCAACCGAATAAGCTCCCGTTTTCAGGAACAACACGCAGACATTGACTGGCGTAATATTGTTGGCCTTAGAAACAAGGTTATTCACCAGTACGATGAGCTTGATTATCAGGAAGTTTGGAAGATAGCAATCAATGACGTGCCTTTGCTGCTAATGCAGATTCAACCTTTGCTTCCAGATCTGCCCGCAGAAGATGAGCCGTCAGAAGATGAACTTAAGACTGATTAGACAAGCCGGTTTCGATTTGTCCTTCGGCCTCATGTGCGATCGCTCTCAACCCATCCACCATTTCCTCATCAGCCCCCTTCCACAGTCCTCGCTGATGCGCCTCTAGCAACCGCTCCGACATATCCCGCAGCGCCCAAGGATTCGACTTTTCAACAAACTCACGCACCGCCGAGTCGAACACGTAGGCATTCGCAACGCCTTCGTACATGTGGTCTTCTACGCAGCCGGTGGTGGCATCGTAGGCAAACAAATAGTCCACGGTGGCAGACATTTCAAACGCGCCTTTGTAGCCGTGACGCATCACGCCTGCGATCCATTTAGGATTGACGACGCGGGCGCGATAGACGCGGGCGATTTCTGATTTGAGCGATCGCACCTTAGGATTTTCCGGCGTCGCATTATCGCCAAAATAGGTGACGGGCGCTTTCCCGCTCTCGGTTTTGACAGCGGCAGTCAGCCCGCCTTGAAACTGGTAGTAGTCGTCGGAGTCGAGAATGTCGTGTTCGCGGTTGTCCTGGTTTTGTAGGACGATTTGCATTTGTGAAAGGCGCTGGCTAAAGGCTTCGGGAGCGCTGCGTCCGTCGGCTTGCCCGGTGTAGGCATAGCTGCTCCAGTTGATGTAGGCGCGGGCCAAGTCCGCATCGCTGTCCCAGTTTTGGGCTTCAATTAAGCCCTGGAGTCCGGCTCCGTATGCGCCGGGTTTAGAGCCGAATATTCTGTATTGCGATCGCTCTATACTTTGCGCTTCGCTCAATCCTTTGTCTTGCCAAGCCTTGGCGTCTAAGTTGACCTGCGCGGCTAATGGGTTTTGCTCGGGCGGCTCGTCTAATGCTGAGACGGCTTTGACGGCCTGGTCGAATAGAGAAATTAGGTTGGGAAAGGCGTCTCGGAAGAAGCCTGAAATGCGAAGGGTTACGTCTACTCTAGGACGACCTAAACTGGTTAGCGGTAGAATCTCAAAATCTACCACTCGGCGACTAGGGCCATCCCAAACTGGGCGGACGCCTATGAGTGCTAGCGCTTCGGCCATGTCGTCGCCGCCGGTTCGCATGGCGGCGGTGCCCCACATAGAAAGGCCCAAAGTACGCGGATATTCGCCGTTTTCTTGCGTGTAGTTTTCGATTAGGATTTCGGCGGCTTTACGCCCGACGTCCCAGGCGCTTTCGGTGGGAATGGCGCGGATGTCTACAGAGTAAAAGTTGCGGCCAGTGGGAAGGACTTCGGGGCGGTTGCGAGTGGGTGCGCCAGACGGGCCGCTAGGAACGTAGTGGCCGCTAAGTCCGTGAAGAAGGTGATCGATTTCGTGGGTGGTGTTTTTTAAGTTGGGTAGCAGCGTTTGCTGAATCCAGGTAGAAACGGAGCGTAGAGGAGAGGGTTTGGATGGTAAGGGGGTGTCGTCTGCGAGAATCTGCTCGACTAGGGTAGCGGCTTGCTGTTCGATTTGCTCTACGGCGTCACCGATGGTACGGCACTGGGCGAGTGCTGAATGGGTGGATTGAAAGGGTTTGGCGAGGTCGGCAGTGATCGGGTCGATATCTAGGTTCCAGGTTTGCGCGATCGCTCGGCTAAGCCCAATATGAGCTGAGCTAGGATGACGGGCGATCGCCACGATTAAGTCTCTGAGCTGGTTTCCCTGCGGGCACTGGCCGTAAATATGCAGGCCGTCTCGAATTTGAGCTTCTTTGAGTTCACACAGGTAGCCGTCGATTTGAGGCAGCCAGGTCGGCAGCTCTTTTTCTTGAGGCGTCAGATTGAGATCCTGTTGAAGGTGAGTGGTGCTTAGTAAATTGACTATCTTTTTGGTGATGATGGGCAGTCGGGTTGGGTCAAGATTCTGTGCTTCGTAATATTCATCTACTAGACTTTCTAGCTGCTGGAGGGGGCCGTAGAGTTCGGCTCGGGTCATGGGTGGGGTGAGGTGGTCGAGGATGACGGCTTGCGATCGCCTTTTTGCCTGTGCGCCTTCGCCTGGATCGTTGACGATGAACGGATAAAAGTGGGGCATCGGGCCAAAGGCGGCTTCTGGATAGCAGTTTTCAGAGAGGGCGATGCCTTTGCCAGGCAGCCACTCTAAGTTGCCGTGTTTGCCTACGTGGACGCAGGCGTGGGCCTGAAAGCGATGACGCAGCCAGTGGTAGAAGCCCATGTAAGAATGCGTGGGGGCTAAATCGGGTGCGTGGTAGTTCAGGGTCGGGTCGAGATCGTAGCCTCGGCTTGGCTGAATGCCGACGAAGATATTGCCGAACTGAATGCCGGGAATGGGAAGTGCTGGTGTCGACCGGTCTGTGGGAATCGTGGGCTGAAAGCGCTGCCATTCTTCTTCTGGGCTGCGCCATCTTTGGGTGATGCCGGTTTGAACGGCGGACGGTAAAGCGGCAAAAAAAGCTTGATAGTCTGTGAGCGAAAGCGTTTGGGGGGCAGGGCGCAGACCGTAACTTTCGGGATCGTTAGTGATGCCTGAGGCGAGTTGAGTCATTAGCTCGTCGCCAGTTTTGGGTAAGTCTGAGATAGTGTAGCCTTCTGCTTGCATGGCTTGGAGGATAGCCAGACAGCTAGCGGGCGTGTCGAGGCCGACGCCGTTGGCCATGCGGCCATCGCGGTTGGGATAGTTGGCTAAGATGAGTGCGATTTTGCGATCGGGTGTCGGGGTTTGGCGTAGATGTATCCAGTTGGCGGCGAGTTCTGTGACGAATTGGATGCGATCGCTCACCGGCTCGTAGGTCACCACATCTGTTTGCAAAGGGCTATTTGCCTGCGGCTGCGCAGCTTTAAATGAAACGGCTCGAGTGATGATGCGTCCGTCTACTTCAGGCAGCGCTACATTCATGGCGATATCTCTAGGCGTGAGTCCTTGAGGATGCTGCTGCCAGTGCGATTGAGGGCTACCGCTACAGATGACCTGGAGAATGGGAATGTCTAGCGTTTCCCATAGAGAAGGGACTTGAGCGGCGGATGAGTTTGGGTTGAGGCTCGCGATCGCAAAGCTAGTGGTGTTTAGCAGAAGCTTTATAGGCTGGCTATCCTGGTTGGACTTGCATTGTTCGATCAGCGCTTGCTGCACGTCTGGATCTTTGAGCGAAGAAACGTAGATGGGAACTGGCGTAAGGCCCCTTTTTTGCAGGTGATAGGCGATCGCATCAATGGTTTTGACATTTCCTGATAGATAGTGCGCTCTGTAAAAGAGGATGCCGACAGAAGCGCCTAGCTGAAGAGAGTCTAATTGGAGAGATTTGAAAGACTCCTCTAAATCGCTTTTATCTGACAAGAAAGTAGATGAATTATTATTAAGTAACTGTTGCGTTTTTTGAATGGTCTTAACTTTACTTGTTTGAGTCGCAACAGATATCTCTAAAGGGAGAGAACTTGTTTTTGCTAATGATTTTTGAGTAGGCATTAGCGCCGCTTCTTCTATTGTTTTGGGTAGAAGATCAATCGAGGAAGGCGCTGAAGAACTTCTCTTATTTGGAGTGCTGGCTGAGCTAGCTTTGGCGGGGCGTTTGTCTATTGATCGTGGCGCTAGCGGGCTATCAATATTGGGCTGATAGATGCCAACTAGCGGAATAGCTTTGGGTTTTGCCGGGTGGTATTGAGTTGATAGGATGCGATCGCTGATATACAAAAAACCGTTACATAAGTTTTCAACGCCGCCTTCGGTAAAGTAGCGCCACAGCTCGTTTACAACCGATAGTGAAACGGTTGAGTGGCCCATCAAATCTAGATCTGGTCGGTCGTCTCCAGGAATAACAATCAGCGCTGCCCCGGTCTGCTCGGCAGTGGCCTTGGCAACTTCTAAGCCATAAGACCAGTAGGCTCTACCTCCTAAAATCCTCAAGATTATGACCTGTGCATGTTGCAAAACCTGGTCGGCATAGGTATCTATCGTGAGCTGTTGCTGAAGCTGAAGTAAATTAATGCTACGAATTTCATCAAAGTCTGGAGGAAGTTGTTCCGCTGCTTGAGACAGTGTAGAAATGTCTGTATCTGCAGCCGTTAATAAAACAATGGGGGCGGGCAGTTGTTCGATAAAAACAACCCCTTCAATATCGCTATTCCATCCGCCTGGGGTTGCTGCTAAACGATGCATAAGCTGCTCAAATATAAAGGAACTATTGTGATAATCGAGGATTGAGAGAAGTGGAGGTTAGGATTAGCTCATACAGAATTTGCTTTTGATTTTTAGCCTATTTAGTAAGCAGTGTAGAGCAGTTTTTTGTCGGGCATCTCAACAAATATTTAGAGAGCATTTAGAGCACTGATGAATCAGCGCGGTCGAGAAAATAATGTGAGCGAAGTTGAGAAAAGGGCAACTTCATAAATTTTCCGCTAGTTGATGGCTGCGGATTTCTTTTAAGGGTTTGTGGGTCAAGGCGCTATGGAGCACGGCCTTCTTGGAGCGGGCGTTGCTGAATATTGACCTGCTGGTGTAGCTCCTCTAGCTGAGCTTCTGGTTTGATTTCTGTCTTTGTAACTGACTTTCTAGGGCGCTGTTCTTCTCTAAGAACTTTTTGCGTTTTGCCTTAATTTATATCTCTTTTGCTTCTATTTTCTTCTGCTTCTATGGTCTATTTGCGCACTGAAAGCTGCTCGGAGACAGTGCTGTCGTATGTTCACGGGGCCTGTGGTTATAGCATCTTGAGTTATATGGTAGCGGCTTTGGGTAAAGCGCTGATTGCGTAGATTGCCTTGTCCCTGTAATGGCCAGAACCGCTGATGCGGCATCTGCGTTTTTGTCCTTTTCGCTTTGTGTAGCCCCGCTAATGCCACCGACTGAGTCTCTTACGGCATATCAATCCCTCTCACCTGCTGTCTATGCAAGGCTAAGAGAAACGCTGGTGCGCCAGAGCAACCTATTCGACTGGACAGTCACTGAGTCTGAAGTTGCGCACAGAGATAAAGATGCGATCGCGCTGATTCAGCGAATGGCTGCTCGAAGCCATCAATCTCCGCTTTCTTACTCAAAAGTGAGCGAGTTTGTTTTGATGGGATCGAAGGCATGGTGCTTGCTGCTAACGGTTGAGGCGGTTGAGCGCGAAGCGGAAGAAGATTCAAAGAGCGTTCCGACCTATCGCGTAGGGCTGACTTTTGACAATCGGGCGATCGCTCAATTTGCTGCGCATTTAAAGAAAACGCTTTTTTCCTTAGCAGCTAAACCAGCTTCTCTGGGTTTCGGCAGCGCCCATGTTGCGCAAGATGCCGCAGATACTGATATCGACCCAACGCATCTGCTTAACCAAATGCATCTGACGTTGGAGCAATCTAGGCAGCATTCGCTGCACGCTCACTCAATCAACCCGCGAACTCAACCTCAGTATTCACAACATCCGCAGACTCGATATTCATCCTCAAGCTACGCTTCTGCTTCTCATCATCAGTCGAGTCTGGAAGAGGAAAAACTTATGGCTCAAGAAACTTTTATCCTCAACTGGGCTAAGCAAATGGCGACTTCGCCAGAAATGGAGGTGCAGCGCAGCGCTGATACGCTACAGACCCAGACTCAGCAGAGCCTACTGTTAGATCAGGTAGTGACGCGAATCCGTCACAGCCTAGATCTGCCAGATATTTTAGAGACTACGGTGGCCCAAGTGAGGTCGTTTTTAGCGGCTGATCGACTGGTGCTGTATCAGTTTGATGGTGCGACGGAAAAAGCGTCTGTAGAACGTGCTGCTGGCTATATTACCTATGAGGATCGAGCTTCTGAAGAGATTTCTTCGGTATTGCAGTCATCTGAGAAAGGCTGTTTTGCGCCTTCTCGATTGCAACGGGCTAAATTTTTGTCCGGTCGGCCCATCGCTGTCGATCGGGTCGATAAGCAGTATGCTCAAACACCTTGTTTGCTGAAGTTCCTCGAACAGGCGCAGGTTAAGTCGAAGATTATTGCGCCGGTTGTGGTGAACGGTAAGCCCTGGGGCCTGTTGATTGCGCATCAGTGCCGGGGCTACCGCCACTGGGAGGAAACAGAGGTGGTGT
>Ga0209194_1000362_pt1 | contig 38105 bp, 30 predicted proteins | sample COGITO_mtgs_1004_FD_184787 | JGI IMG/M metagenome (GOLD analysis project Ga0209194, IMG submission 184787) | Pelagic marine microbial communities from North Sea - COGITO_mtgs_100413 (SPAdes) (version 2) | ecosystem: Environmental > Aquatic > Marine > Epipelagic ... | reverse complement strand
AACCCGAGCGAGTGGCAATTTCAATGTCGGCAACTCGGTTCTGCTTCATATCCCAAAACCGCTGCTTGGAAAGGGGTTGAAGATTTAGCTCCGCTCCAGACTCGTACTGGACTTGCTGACCTATCGCCGTTAAGCCCTGGCGGTAGGTTTGATAGTAGCGCTCGGAAACATTCACGATGGGGCCGTCGAAGTCGCAGAATACGACCTGCTGAGCTGCCATACCGTGGTCGGTTGGGATAAGTCTCATAGGGAGCGGCTGTCCCAAGGTTTTAAGAGAATGCTTTTTGAGTGACATATAAAGGAACACGAGTTTCGCAAAAACGGCTTAACGTTTCTTCAACTTACAGGAGTAATTTCTATTAGTCCTTTCGGTTTTCTCGCAACCTAACAAGATTAATAAATAATAAGGATATAGTAACACTTAGTGACATTGCGTGGCCTATGCTTGACGCCAACAAAATATCGTGCAATGGAACTTTCGCGCAGGAGCCACTGTTAGCGACTAGCACCATGTGCATCGCCTTCTCGTTCAGCTATTTGGCGTGCTGACCCGCAGTTGGTAAGTTATGAAAATAGAGGAGGCCGCTACCTTTTGGAGTGTGAGCTACAGGTAGCGGCAGCCTGCTGACGTTTATTTGCCGAAGCCTATTTGCCGAAGCCTTTGCCTCGCGCTTTGGACTCAACGCAAAAGCAGCTTTCAATCTGCTGGCGCAAAGTGTCTTCGTCTAAGTTTTGACCGATGAGTACTAGCTGGCTCTTTCTAGGGCGATCGCCCCATTCTTCATCTTCTAACGAGAATCGCTTGCCGCTAAGGTGAAAGATATGGCGCTTGGGGCTTTCGTCAAACCACAGAATGCCCTTTGCTCTAAATACAGAGGCCGGTAGCTGGTTGTCTAGAAAATGCTGAAACTTGCGAATGGCCATGGGTTGAACGCGGTCGAAGGATATAGAGGTGAATCCGTCTATATCTAGATGGGCATGAGTGCTGTGGTCGTGATCGTGCTCGCACTGGCCGTGATCGTGGTCGCAGTTGGCGTGATCCTCATGGCTCTCTTGTTTTGCGTGGCTGCTATGGTCGTGCTCTGAGTGATTATGAGCGTCGTGATCGTGAGCGTCGTGATCGTGCTCTGCATGATCGTGAGCGCCGTGGTCGTGCCCTGCATGATCGTGATGATCGTGCGGTTTGGCTTCCTTTTCGCTACTGAAGTATTTATCTGACTCGAATAGGCCTACGCTCAGGATTAGCGGCAGCGGTACGTTGGAGTGATCGGTGCGGAGGATGCGAGCATCTGCTTTGATGTCGCGTAGTTTTACCTCTAGCAAATCGGCGTCGGCTTCATCGACAACATCCATCTTGTTGAGCAGGATGATGTCGCCGTAAGCGATCTGGTTGTAGGCGGCTTGAGAGTTGAACAGATCGAGGCTGTAGTTTTCGGCGTCTACGACGGTCACGATCGAGTCGAGTCGGGTTAAGTCTCGTAGTTCGGTGCCTAAGAAGGTCAGCGCGACTGGAAGGGGATCGGCAAGTCCTGTGGTTTCGACGACTAAGTAGTCAATTTTGTCTGAACGCTCTAGGACTTTGTAGACGGCCTCTAACAGATCGTTGTTAATGGTGCAGCAGATGCAGCCGTTGCTGAGCTCCACCATGTTGTCGTCGCCGGTGGTGATAAGTAGATCGTTGTCGATACCGACTTCGCCAAACTCGTTGACGAGGACTGCCGTTTTTAGCCCTTCTTGATTAGTCAGGATGTGGTTGAGCAGGGTGGTTTTGCCGCTGCCCAAAAAGCCCGTAATGATGGTGACGGGAAGACCCCGTTTGGAAGCGTCCATTTTTTCGGTGGGGGCAATGCTGGTAGCAGTCATAGAATTTGCAGCAGGGTTGCGAACATTTCCCTCTACTATAAAACGGATAGATGATAATTTTCGGATACCCCGCCCTGCTATGAGCGTAGCCCTTTACAACACGCTTTCTCGACAGAAGGAAGCTTTTGAGACTCTAACGCCGGATCAAGTCAAAATGTATTGCTGTGGGGTGACCGTTTATGACTACTGCCATCTGGGTCATGCTCGTTCATATATCGTTTGGGATACCATCCGGCGCTATCTTGGCTGGCGCGGGTACGACGTGCGCTATGTTCAGAACTTTACGGATATTGATGACAAGATTCTGAACCGGGCAAGGAAGGAAAAGTCTTCGATGGGGGCGATCGCAGAACAATACACGGCGGCTTACTTCGAAGACATGGCGCGGCTGAATGTACTCGAAGCAGATGAGTATACCTACGCGACGCACACGATTGACGGGATTAAGCGGCTGATTCATGAGCTGGAGCAGAAGGGCTATGCCTATCCGGCCGAGGGCGATGTGTATTATTCGGTGCGTAAGTTTGAGGGGTATGGAAAGCTCTCAGGGCGCAAGCTAGATGACATGCAGGCGGGGGCGAGTGGGCGAGTGGATGCGGCGAAGGAGCAGCAGATTAAGCAAGATCCGTTTGATTTTGCGCTGTGGAAGGCGGCTAAGCCAGATGAGCCTAGCTGGGAGTCGCCTTGGGGGGCGGGGCGTCCGGGTTGGCACATTGAGTGTAGTGCGATGGTGCGCGATCGCCTGGGCGAAACCATAGACATTCATGTGGGCGGGGCAGACCTTCAGTTTCCGCACCACGAAAATGAAATTGCTCAGTCTGAAGCGGCGACGGGCCAGCCGCTGGCAACCTACTGGATGCACAACGGCATGGTGAACGTAGACGGCGAGAAGATGTCCAAGTCTTTAGGCAATTTCACCACGATTCGCGGCTTGTTAGATGCGCCGGATGGCCCAAGTCCGATGGCGATTCGGATGTTTGTGTTGCAGTCGCAGTATCGAATGCCGCTGGACTTTACGCCGGAGACGATCGAGGCGGCTAAGAATGGCTGGGCGACTTTGAATGAAGGGCTTAATTTTGGCGCGCAGTTTGGGGAGAAGCTGGCCTGGGCTGACTCGGAAGTGGAACTAGAGCCGGGAGCGGCGGGGAAGTTTCAGGCTTCGATGGATGATGACTTTAATACGCCGGGTGCTGTGGCCGTTTTGTTCGGTTTGGCTAAGGAGCTTCAGCGGCAAGGTAATTTGATTGTGCATGAGGGCAAGCCGGATGCTGATGGGATGGCGTTGCAGCGGCAGTGGCAAACTTTAGTGAGTTTGGCGCAGGTGCTGGGAATAGAGGCGCAGGTTGAGGCGATCGCTGAAATAGAAGGTGGCTTGAGCGATGCCGATATAGACAGCTTAGTTGCACAGCGTACTGAGGCTAAGCAAGGCAAGAACTACGCTGAGGCCGATCGCATTCGTGATGAGCTGAGTGCGGCTGGGATTACCTTAATCGATAAACCGGGCGGCGTGGTTGTTTGGCATCGTTAGTGAAAGTAACGATCGGCGCTTGCTCGATCGCCTAAACCACCATTGGATTCTGAACCTTCTCTAGCAAGTTGTAAAAGGGCTGCCAGTTATCTTCTTCTGCGATGGGTGACCAAACGGATTCGATGACTGGGCGCAGTAGGACTGTTTTAGGATTTGTGCTTTGCAGACAGTTTTGAACGGTTGCCATCTGATCGTTTGGCAGTTTGCTCAGCGCGCGGTGGTAGATCTGACGCCATTCTTCGAGTAAATGAGTGGCGGCGGGATCTGAGTTTTGGGCGGTAGTGGAGAGAATTTGTTCGAGGTTTGTTTGCCACTGGGGGTCGAACTGTTGGGCAAGGGTGAGGAAGAAGTCGTGGTAGCCGACGTGGGTTTCTTCTAGGAGGGTGAGGGTTTTGGCGATGAGGTCTTGGGGGAGGGACTGCGGGAGTTTGGCTGCGAGGGTTGAGGGGAAGCCGAGCTTTTTTAGAAGGCGATCGCAGTAAACCTCAGCGTAAGTTGGCTGAAACTGCGTCAATCCGGCTTCCATATTGGCCAGGTCAACTACGCCATCAAGCGCCATAGCGAGCTTTTCTAAGTTCCAATAGCAAGCGCCGGGCTGATTGCCATAGCAGTAAAGCCCCGAGTAGTCGAAATAGGCGGCGGTAAATTTGGGATCGTATTCATCTAGGAAGGCGAAGGGGCCGTAGTCGAAGCTTTCTCCGGTGATGGACATGTTGTCGGTGTTGAGGACGGCGTGACAAAAGCCAACGCTCATCCATTGGGCGGCTAAGGTGGCTAAACGCTCTGAGATTTCGGTGAAAAATTGGGCGTAGCGATCTTGCTCGGATGCAGCTGTGATGTGCGGGTAGTAGATCTTAAGGACGTGATCTAGCAGTTTTTGGGTCAGGTCTGGTCGCTTGATGTACTTGAGCCGTTCGAAGGTGCCGAAGCGGATGTGCGAGTGGCTGAAGCGCACCATGACGGATGAGCGGGTGGGGGAGGGTTCATCGCCACGCTGAAGGGCTTCGCCGGTTTCGATCAGGCTGAGGGTGCGGGACGTGTTGACGCCTAGCGCGTGAAGGGCTTCGGAGGCGAGGACTTCGCGGATGCCGCCTTTAAGGGTGAGCCGTCCGTCGCCGCCTCGGGAGTAGGGGGTGGGGCCAGATCCCTTTGTGCCGAAGTCGTAGAGTTTACCGTTGGCGGCGCGAACTTGGCCGTAGAGGAAGCCGCGTCCGTCTCCTAAAAAGGGGTTGTAGCTGCGGAACTGGTAGCCGTGGTAGCGCAGGGCAAGGAAGGGATCGTGGCCTAAGAATTGGCCGAAAGCTTCGGTGAAGTCGCGATCGCTTACTTCATCTGGCGATAGCCCAATTTGCTTTAGCACGTGGTTATTGCGAAAGCGCAGAATGTGCTTTGGAAATTTTGCGCTTTCAACTGCGTCGAAGTAGTCCTCCCCTAAGCTTGCTAATGCGGACTCGTAAGGCAGCGTTAAGAGAGGATTTGACATGCAAGGGCGAGCTCGGTGTGCGTTTAGTCTACAGCGGTGACTCGCTTGATATCTAGCACGTCAGACATTTTGCGGATTTGCGTGAAGGTTTTGTTGAGGTGTTCGTGGTCGCGGATATCGATGCCTAGCTCGATTTCGGCGATGGAGTCGGGGTAGGTGGTAACGCCTGCTTTGTGGACGTTGATTTTAAGATCTGAGAGGCGAGTGAGAATGTCTCTAAGGACGCCTACTCGGTCGATGACTTCGATTTTTAGCTGGATGGGATAGGTGCTTTGCTGGCTTTCAGTCTCGGGCTGGTTCCACTGCAGGGGGAGGAGGCGATCGCCTGGAATGTTTTCTACGTTGGGGCAGGTTTGCCGGTGGACGCCGATGCCTCTGCCGCCAGCGGAAACGGTGCCAATGATAGATTCTCCAGGAATGGGATGGCAGCAGCCTGCAATGTAGTGCAAAAGCCCTTCGAGTCCGGCGATAGGGGCATGGCCGTGTCCGCTTTGCTTATTGGTTAGCGGCTTGATCGGAATTTCGTCGGCTAGGGTGGCAGGCCCGGCTGGCTCTAGGGGCTGCGCTTCTTTAAAGGCTTCTTGTAGCCGGTTGACGACGGCATTTAGGGTGACTTCGCCGTAGCCTAATCCAGCGAGCAAATCGCTGACTGATGAATAATTGCAGCGTTCTGCGACGGCCTGAGCGGGGACTGATTTTAACAGCGTGTCTAGGCCGCTTTTACCCATGACTTTTTCGAGCATTTCGTGGCCGCGATCGCGATTTTCGTCATAGTGGAAGTGTTTGTACCACTGGCGAATTCGGTTGCGCGCGCCGGTACTGACGACAAAGTTGATCCAATCTAGGCTGGGGTGAGCGTTCTTTTGCGTCAGAATTTCAACGATGTCGCCGTTTTCTAGCTCGGTGTTGAGCGGAAAGATCCGACCGTTAATTTTGGCTCCGGCGCAGTGATTGCCGACTTCGGTATGAATGCGATAGGCGAAGTCTACGGGCGTTGCGCCTCGGCTTAGGGGAACCACGTCGCCGCCGGGCGTGAAGACGTAGACTTCTTCTTCGAAGAGATTGTTTTTAACGTCGGATAGATATTCTTGAGCGTCTTTGAGTTCGCTTTGCCAGTCTAGAAGTTGACGCAGCCAGGTGAACTTTTCTTCGTTGGTGCTGATAGTGGAGTGGCTGTTGCCAGATTCTTTATACTTCCAGTGGGCGGCGATTCCGTATTCAGCAATGTGGTGCATTTCTACGGTGCGAATCTGAATTTCGATGGGGCGACCGTGATTGCCAATAACGACGGTGTGTAAAGACTGGTAGCGGTTGGGCTTGGGTAAACCAATGTAGTCTTTGAAGCGGCCTGGGATCGGGCGGAACAGATCGTGGGCAACGGCTAAGGCTCGATAGCACTCGTCTTTGCTCTCTACAATCAGGCGAATAGCGGCAATGTCGTAAATCTCATCAATGCCTTTTTGCTGCCGCTGCATTTTGCTGTAAATGCTGTAGAGATGCTTGGGCCGACTGCTCACGTCTTTGCACTCAATGCCCAGTTCACTAATGCCTGACTTGAGCGTCTTGCTAGCTTCTTCGAGCCGGGATTCTCGGTCGGCCCGTTTTTCGACGATTAGGCTTTTGAGTTCGCTGTAAGCGACTGGCTTTAAATACTTAAAAGAGAGATCTTCAAGTTCCCATTTGAAGCGGCCAATTCCCAGGCGGTTGGCTAAGGGGGCGAAGATTTCGAGGGTTTCGCGGGCAATTCTTTTTTGTTTTTCGGGCTTGAGATGCTCTAGGGTTCGCATGTTGTGCAAGCGATCGGCCAGCTTGACAACAATGACGCGGATGTCTTTAGCCATGGCCAGAAACATGCGGCGAAAGTTCTCGGCCTGCTGGTCTTTTTTACTGTCGAAGTTGAACTTTGATAGTTTGGTGACGCCTTCTACTAGGTGGCGAACTTCTGCTCCAAAGATGGCTTCTATTTCGTCGGCGGTGACTTCGGTGTCTTCGACCACATCGTGCAAAAAGCCTGCGGCGATCATGGCGCTGTCTCCCCCAAGGCCGCGAAGCAGTCCGGCGACGGCAACTGGATGCGCGATGTAGGGTTCGCCAGATGCCCGCTTTTGGCCTTTGTGTAGCTGATAGGCGAATTCGAAGGCGCGGCAAACGAGCTGCTCTCCGGTGAGGGGCGAGCTGCTGATAGCCGCGCGGCTTGGGGGATCGTTATCGAGATCGCTGTCGTCTGAGCGGGTGGTAAGCGCAGCGTTTTCTATAGCGTTCTCTGTCGCTGCGATCGCTTCAGGTGTTTCGACTTCAGCGCTGTGCGCTATTAGGCAGGAGGAAAGCCAGTCGGGTAGCGAACAATCTTCTGGAAGCGCAAGGGCTGTTGCAGTCATGGCTGACGGTCTCTTTGTAACGGACGGTTTACAGGCGTAAGTGCGTGGAGCGGGCGGCGTTTCTAGAAGTCGTTCTGAAGAGGTAGCTTGGAAAGAGGGGCGAATTAAGAAGTTAGATTAAGTTGAAATTACCTTTTCTAGAATAAAAATAAAACTAGAACGACAACACCCTTTTTTGTTGTCAAACAAAAGCAGGCTTTTGAGATCAGCACACATTGCCTTTAATAGAATTTAGACCTTCACCTAAACTTTTGGCCTAGACTTTTAACTAAAGCTTAAAGACGGTTTTAGGTAGGTGCTGTATCTTATTGAGATCATCATAGACAAATCTGTCACACTTAATCACATCTTCTTAAGCAGTCGGGCTGAACCGCTCTGACCTCAAGGGTTGTGTTCGTTTCACGGCTGAGTATAACTACTTAGCAATGTCTTGCTTGGTAATGTCTTACTTGGCAATGTCTATAGCTTTGCTGACTTTCATGATGCGCAAATGATAGTAGTGTGCAAATGATAGGAATGCGCAAATGTATAGTGAGTGCGCAGATGACGCTTATTTTTCAGATGCTTTATGGTTTTACCGCTATGTACGGCAGTGCGATCGCTCTCAAAAGACATTTGCGATTTGCAGCGAGATGTCGCTTCTAGTAGCGCTGCTGAAAGTGAAGGTAATGTTGCTGAAACCGTGTCTCAGCGAATAGCTCGGCTTCAGCTCGAATTTCAAGAAATTATAACGAGCCTGAATCAGGTCAACCTTGCGCCTGAGATAGAGCAGCGGCTGCGGCCTTGCCAAACAGAGGGCCACCGGCGACTGCAACTGCTGGGCGTGGGGGCGATGCGGCTGCGGACGGCAAAGCAGGCGGAGACAGTTGAGAAGGTGCGATCGCAAATTGAAGGTAATTTGACGCAGCTACAGAAATTTGTCGAAGCGATGGCGAGCGATCTCTGCGACTGATTTTTGCATTCTGATTAGGCAGGCTGAATTTGCAAGTTTGGTGTAGGGTTCTAGGAACGCAATCTTGAGCCGCCATCTTGTTCTGTGGCAAGGAACCCTCGATGCCCTTTATGCACTGTCCTAAAGAACCTAATGAAGATCTAAACCCAACCGAGCTGACTAAAGATTTGGCCGTGCATCGCTGCGGGCACTGCGATGGAAACTGGCTGCCGTCTGCGCACTATCAGCGGTGGCAGGCGATGAATGCCGGGCTGAATGCGGTGCCTGAAGAGGCTTTACCGCTGGCGCTAGAGACGGATTATCAGCCAGCGCTATTAGATGGGCAGGCGGGACTGTGTCCGGAATGTGGGACGTATTTGAAGCGATCGCGCATTGACCTAAGAAAGTCTTCTTTTTATATAGAGCGCTGCCCCATATGCGAAGGGCTATGGTGCGATCGCGGTGAATGGGAGATTCTTGAAGCTTTGGGACTGCACGTACAGATCCCGGTGGTGTTTGCTCCGGACTGGCAGGCGCGGATTCGCGTATTAGAGAAAGTAGAGCGGCAGCGGATAGCCGTCGTCGATAAGCTGGGGCCGGAGATTGCAGCGCGGATTTTTGAGCTGGCCGATATGCTGAAGGGCCATCGGCATGGCGACTTTGCGGTGGGCTATTTGATGCGAAAATTTAATGAGTAAGGTTTAGACGGCTTTTACACTATTTTTACACCCATGCCCTATGGTTCATCCTCCTATTTCCCCCGATCAACCTATCAAGCCACCGTCGGATATTGCGCCGCTGCTGGCTGTCGAGAATTTTCGGGTGTCTTACCCAGGGCAGTCTACTTGGGCCGTGGATGATGTTTCGCTAGCTTTAAGACCGGGCGATCGGTTGGGCCTAGTGGGCGAGTCGGGCTGCGGAAAAAGCACCTTGGGCCGGGCGGCGATGCGACTGTTGCCAGATGCGACGCGAATTGAGGGCGTTGCTAAGTTTGAGGGCCGCTCGATTTTAGGTTTTTCGCAAGATGAGCTGCGCCGGTTTCGAGGGGAAGCGGTTTCGCTGGTGTTTCAAGATCCGATGACGCGGCTCGATCCGCTGATGACAATTGGGGATCACTGCGTGGAGACGCTGCTGGCGCATCGGCCTGATTTGGATAAGCGGTCGGCAAAAGAGATTGCGATCGCCACTCTAGAAACGGTCAAGATTCCTTCGGAGCGGTGGGGGCAGTACCCGCATGAGTTTAGCGGCGGGATGCGGCAACGGGTGGCGATCGCGCTGGCTTTAGTGTTGAACCCAAAGCTAATCGTGGCTGATGAACCGACGACGAGTTTGGACGTGACCGTATCGGCGCAAATCTTGGATCAGCTAACTGAGCTGTGCGCTGAGCGGAATATGGGACTGGTGATGATCTCTCACGATTTGGCTTTGGTGAGCGAGTATTGCGATCGCATTGCCGTGATGTACGAGGGCCAGCTGGTGGAGATTGGCCCAACGCAGGCCGTCTTTTATAATCCGCAGGCTGAGTATACGCAGATGCTGCTAAAGGCGGCGAATCAGCTACAGTCGGCGGGGGCGCAAAACTCAGCGGTAGATGAGAGCGCAGCAGCGCCGATTTTGAGCTTGCGGAATGTGGTGAAGCATTACACGTTGGAGCAGGGTTTGATTAGCAAGCTGTTGCGGCAGGCGCCACCGGAGCCGATTCGAGCCGTGGATGGGGTCAGTTTGGATCTTTATCCAGGCGAAATTTTAGGGTTGGTTGGAGAGTCGGGCTGCGGAAAAAGTACGCTTTCTCGCACGCTGCTGCGCATTGTAGAGCCAACTTCAGGCGAGATTCGCTTTCAGGGGATGGACTTTACGGGCTTGTCGCGTTCGGAGCTGCAGTCGCGGCGGCGCGATATTCAAATGATCTTTCAAGATCCTCATGCCTGCTTGAATCCGATGATGACGATTGGGCGCGGCATTGCCGATCCGCTTTTGATTCATGGATTGGCGGATCGCGCGGGGGCAAAGGAGAAAGTGAAGGTGATGATGGAGCGCGTGGGTTTGACGCCGGTAGAGGAGTACATCGATCGGTATCCGGGAGATATTTCTGGTGGGCAGCAGCAAAGAGTAGCGATCGCCCGCGCCCTAATTACTAAACCGAAGCTGGTGATCTGCGATGAGCCCGTGAGTATGTTGGATGCGAGTGTGCAAGCTCAGGTGCTGGAGCTGATGCTGGATCTTAAAGATGAGCTGGATTTGACCTATCTATTTATTACGCACGATCTTTGGGTGGCGAAATATTTGTGCGATCGCATTGCCGTGATGAACGGTGGCAAAATTGTAGAGATGGGGCCGACGGAGAAGATTTTTGCGGCTCCGGCACATTCTTATACGAAGACGTTGCTGAAGGCCGCGCCGCTATTGGCAAAGTCCAAAGCTAGTTAAAAGCATCTTTAACGATTAAGAGGAAGTGATATTATGCCCAGACCTAAACGCGACGCGGATCGAGAAGAGCGCATCTCTATGGAGATAGTGGTAGATGCCTATGGCCCAGAAGAACAGGCAATGGGCTGGTATTACTATCTAGCGGACACAATGCAGTTTCCATTCACCGCAACCTGCATTCAAAAACGCAGTACATCTCCTATAAAGATCAATGACACTGTGGAAGTTGTTGGTATGGCTGATGAGGGCGATTGCGAGCACGATATGTTTGCAGAGATTGACTGGGGCGAGGGCGATCGCTTGGCTATTCCGCTTACTCAGATATCTGCCGTGCCTGATACTGACGAGGATACTCAGCAGGCGATCGCAGATTGGCACTACTGGATCGACAGCGGTTACCAATTTGGATAATTTCACATAGCTAAAGCAGCCAGTAAATTATGCTTCGCGGCCCGAAGCAGGTTCTAAACATGTTTCTTGAACAGTCCCGAAAGCCGTTGATAACTAAACCAATTTTACTTAACGAGATGATAGAAGTCATTGTCGAAGTCGCTGCACCTGAAAGGATTATTCTGTTCGGTTCACAGGCAAGAGGAACCGCTAGACCTCATTCTGATTACGATTTTTTGATCGTTGACTCTCAGACCTTTGGGAAAAACCACAGCCGCCGTCAGTTGGCCGGTAAGATCTGGCGATCGCTTAGACCTTTCGACGTGTCGGTCGATCTTTTGCTGTACAACAAGGAAGAAGTAGATTACCTCAGTCAAAGCCTGAACCATGTTGTCTCTTGTGCTCTTAGAGAAGGGAAAGTGATGTATGAGCTTAGGCGAAATCTACCCTTACACGCACGATATAAGCCATCTACTTGAAAGGCTAGAACGGTTGGATTGCGACGTATCGGCTTATGAATATTTGGTTCCGTACACTGAATTTGCTGCTCAAGTACGATATGTCGGTATGTCTGATGACGCAGAGCCGATTGATCGAAAAGGCGTAATAGCTCAGGTCAAGAGTCTGTATGACCGCGTAAACGGGATTCTAAAATCCGTAATAGAAAACGAAGCCTCAGAAGAGCAAGCCTAGCTCGATGCTTTGTTGATTGAATTACTGGTTGCTGACTGTTTACGGCGATCGCACCATTCGACAGAGATCCCTGATGCTTTAGCCTCGTTAGAATGTAGCTATCTAAAGAAACCAAGGGCCTATAAGAAAAATAGGAATTGCTATGCCAATTAAGGATAAAAAGCCGCAGCAGCGTAAAGCGGCAAACTGGGTGTTTTTGCTTTTAAGTGCGCTGCTAATTGGCAGTACGCTGGTGCCGCCTTCTTTTGGGCAAGCGGCAGAGCGGGTTCCTTACAGTACGTTCATTTCGCAGGTGAATGAGCATAAGGTGGCGATCGCCTCGGTGGGCGATAAGCAAATTACCTATCAGCTCTCGACAGATGGGCCGACTTATACGACTGCGCCGGTTTTTGACTTAAATTTGCCGACGGTACTCCAGGAAAACGGCGTGGAGTTTTCGGCAACGCCGCCGTCGGGGACGGCCTGGATTGGCAGTTTGCTGAGTTGGGTGGTGCCACCGCTGATTTTTGTGGGGGTGTGGCTATTTTTTATGCGGCGTGGTCAAGGCGGTGGCGGCGGTGGCTTGTTCTCGATTGGCAAAAGCAAGGCCAAGATTTATGTAGAGGACGATGATACTAAGACGACGTTTGCTGACGTGGCAGGCGTGGATGAGGCTAAGACTGAGCTGGTCGAAATCGTTGACTTTTTGAAGGATTCTAAGCGCTTCACAGATTTAGGGGCGCGGATTCCGAAGGGCGTTTTGCTGGTGGGGCCTCCGGGAACGGGTAAGACTTTGCTGGCGAAGGCGGTTGCGGGTGAAGCTGGGGTGCCTTTCTTTAGCATTTCGGGTTCGGAGTTTATTGAAATGTTTGTGGGCGTGGGGTCTTCGCGGGTGCGCGACTTGTTCGAGCAGGCGAAGAAGCAAGCTCCCTGCATTATTTTTATTGATGAACTAGATGCGATTGGTAAGTCTCGCTCTAGCGGCGGATTTTATGGCGGTAACGATGAGCGGGAGCAAACGCTGAATCAGCTGCTGGCGGAGATGGATGGCTTTGGCGTAGAAGGCGACACGATTATTGTGTTGGCGGCGACGAACCGGCCCGAGATTCTAGATCCGGCTTTGCTGCGTCCAGGACGGTTTGACCGACAGGTGCTGGTGGATCGGCCCGATTTGAAGGGGCGCGATGCGATTTTGCAGATTCATGCGAGTGGGGTGAAGCTGGCAGAGGGGGTGGATTTGAAGGCGATCGCCACTAGAACCCCAGGATTTGCTGGTGCAGACTTGGCTAACTTAGTCAACGAAGCTGCCTTGCTAGCGGCTAGAAATCATCGCGAAGCGGTAGAACAGCAGGACTTTGCAGAAGCGATTGAGCGCGTTGTTGCTGGTTTGGAGAAGCGCAGCCGCGTATTGAACGATAGAGAAAAAGAGATTGTGGCCTATCACGAGGTAGGACATGCTCTGGTGGGCGCGGCGATGCCGGGTTCGGACGAGGTGGAGAAAATCTCGATTGTGCCTCGGGGGATGGCGGCGTTGGGCTACACCTTGCAGCTACCGACAGAGGATCGCTTTTTGCGGGATGAGGCGGAGCTGAAGGGACAAATTGCCACGATGCTGGGCGGACGTTCGGCGGAGGAAGTGGTGTTTGGCTCAATTACGACCGGGGCGGCGAACGACTTGCAGCGGGCGACGGACGTGGCTGAGCAGATGGTAACCAGCTATGGCATGAGTAAGGTGCTAGGGCCGTTGGCTTATGACCGCAGTAAGCAAAATAATTTTCTGGGGGATGGCGGTGCGCCGAACGCTCGCCGATTGGTGAGCGATGAAACGGCAAAGGCGATTGATGAAGAGGTGAAGAGCATTGTGGAGAATGCGCATCAGCGAGCACTGGCTATTTTGAGCAGCAATCGCGAGCTGCTGGAGGAGATCTCTCAGCTGCTGCTTCAAGAGGAAGTGATTGAAGGGCCTAGCCTGCGCGAGATGCTGGCGAAGGTGCAGGATCCTAATGAGGGGAACGACGCGGGTAAGCTGCTGAGCGATCTGAATAGTCAGGTTGTTGAGGTCTGAGTTGATCAGGTTTTGATCTGGCTAGGTTTTGATCTGGCTAAGTGAGTAAATGAGGTCTTTTCTCAACGAAATTAGGTGATCCCGAGGAAATACCGATTTTACTTGATAGATATGTGTCATTAGCGGGTAGTCTTTACGGGTACTCGCTGCTTTTTATTTCGTTGGGTGCTTACAAATCTGTACGATTTGTGGCGCGAGTACTCTAAAGAGCACTCAGCGAACCAGATACATGAACGAACATTTTGAGAGGCTTTTACAGCCTCTTTTTCTTTGGCTATAGATTGGAATATTTGCTTATTGCTGGTTAATTGAGATACTTTCAAAGACTGACTGCAAAAGAGCGCTCTTGGGAAAAATACGTCTAGTTGAGAGACCCCCTGATTTGATAATCGAGCAGCGCTTGAGATGTTCTGCTTGGACTTTTGCGGCGTTTTGAATTGGCTATCTTGAATGCCAGATCTAAATGAGAGAACGCGTAAACGCTGATTGTGAAAACGCTGTTGCGACGATTAAAAATATGACTTCTGCTACTCAAACCCATGCCTACACTTCTGAACAAATTCGTGTCTGGCTGCGAGGGTTACTCACTATTGCCTGGGCAGACGGTCAGTTCGACGAGTCTGAAAAAGCAATGATTCGATCGATGGTCGAGTCTGAATTTGCGCCTAATATTGAATTTGACGCGCTAGCGCCGATTGAGCCTGATGAAGTCGCCGCCATTGGTCTGAGCGACGCGGCAGCTCAGAACTTTTTGCGGATGGCTGTGATGGTAGCTCTAGCCGATGGGGTCTATTCGCAAGCTGAGAATGATCGGGTAATGGCTTTTTCTGAGGCTTTGAATATAGAGCCAGCAGCTTTAGCTGCACTGCAAACAACGCTGAAGAATTTAAGCGCACTGGATGAAGCGCAGCCTGTCGTTAAGGCTAAGGCCGCCTCAAAAACAGGTATGCCTAAGCCCGTTGAGCCGCTGAAGCCGGTACGCCAGTGGCTCGATGGCCTTACCGTAGACGATCCTCGTCTGGCTAGATTTGTCTGTAAGCTGGTTCCGTCTCAATGTCCGTTCGAGCGAGACGTGACGCTGTTTGGGCGCAAGACCGTTCATATTCCACCTATGTGCAAAATTAATCCGCTTTACGAGCAGTTAGTTGGCCTGCGGTTTCGAGCGATGACCTATTTGTCTGACGATTTGGGCGAAGATATTACGCCTTATCTGTAGATATTGTCACTTGAGTCTAGATGTAGTGGCCAAAGCTGCGCTTGAGTTATGAGTTCAGAGATTATTTCGGCGGAAGTTTTGGTGGTCGGTGGCGGCGCGGGTGGCACGGCGGCGGCAATTCAGGCGGCAAGGCGTGGGGTGAGCGTAGTGCTGGTTTCGGAACTGCCTTGGCTGGGTGGAATGTTGACAGCAGCAGGCGTTTCTGCGCCGGATGGCAATGAGCTGGCGGCGTTTCAGACTGGGATTTGGGGCGAGTTTTTGCGAGAGCTACGGCGGCGGCATCCTGGTGGCTTGGGCAATGGTTGGGTGAGCTTTTTTACCTATAGTCCGGCGGTAGGGGCGCAGATTTTTGCAGATTGGGTGAAGGCTTTGCCTAATTTGCAGTGGATTGCGGGGCAGACGCCTCAGGCAGTGCTGCGGCAGGGTGATTATGTGGCGGGCGTGCAGTTTGAGTCGGTAACGGTTTGCGCCACGATTACGATTGATGGAACTGAGCTGGGGGATCTGCTGCCACTGGCCGAAGTGCCTTTTCGCTGGGGCTGGGAGACGCAGCGCGAGTGGGCCGAGCCAAGCGCACCCGTTTCGCTGAGCGATCCGAAGGATGCTTTGTATGAGATTACGCAGCGGTATCCGGTACAGTCGCCTACTTGGGTGGTGGTGATGGAGGACTATGGTGAGCAGTCTGCGCCAATAATTCCATCGCCACTTCAGGCGACGCCAGATGAAGCGTTTGACCAGGCTTGGGTGAGCTATCTTCCGGAATCGGGCGATGACTTGGCTATTGCGCAGGCTTCGGCGGGCGAAGTATTTTTGAACTACGGGCGGCTGCCGGACGATCAGTTTATGATCAACTGGCCGCACTGCGGTAATGACTATGGCGTAGGGCTAAATCGGTTGGTTGAGTCTGCGGCGGCGCGGGCGGAATATGGGCGCGAGGCGCAGTGGCACAGCCAGGCTTTTGCAAACTATATTCAGCGGCGGTTGGGTGATGCTTACGGCCTGGCAATGAATGCTTTTCCCTTTTCGAAGCATTCGCCGGGTGGCGGGTTTGCGATGATGCCTTACTACCGGGAGAGCCGCCGGGTGAAGGGATTGGCGACGGTGAGTGAACGAGACATTTTGCCGATGGCTAATGCCGGTAATGCCGGTAATGCCGGAGGCCAGACGGAAGCGGCTTGGGTGGCGGCGCTACCGGTGAATGACTATGGGGAGATGAGCGCGATCGCATTGGGAAACTATCCCAACGACCATCACTATCCCGGCTTTGAGATGCCGCTTGCGCCAAAGGCAATTCGCTGGGGCGGTCGGTGGACGGGTACGCCGTTTACGATTCCCTACGAGGCGCTGGTGCCGGAGGCGGTGGATGGTCTGCTGGTGTGTGAGAAGAATATTTCGGTGTCGCATATTGCGAATGGGGCGACGCGATTGCAGCCAGTAGTACTCGGGATTGGGCAGGCGGCAGGGATGGCGGCAGCGCTGTGCGTGGAGCAGGGGCGCTGGCCGAGGGAGCTAAGTCAAGGTGGGGTGCGATCGCTCCAAATGGCCCTGATTACCGATCCGATTGCACCGGCTGCGGTGGTGCCTCTTTTCAATCTGCCACCCGATCATTCCGATTGGGCAGAAATACAGCAGCATTATCTGACTTACATAGAGCAATATCCTCGCAGTGGCTATCACGACTTTAATGCGACTGCTAAGAGGGCCGTTGAAAAAGCAGCGGGTCAAAGTGCGATCGCCAAATCTAATCAGACTGAATCTAATCAGACTGAATCTGCTCAAATAGATGAATCAGACAGTTCTCAATCAAAAACTGTAGAAAATGCGCTCCCATTTCAGCAAATTTCTATCGTTGGTAAGTTCTCTGTTGACGACAGTAATCAATACAAACTTCATCAAAACTCAGTAGAAAATTTGCCAGATTACCTCTTGTTAGTAACCGTTAGATCGGAGATTGCGGATGCTTTTTTGCATCTTGCAAATAATCAGCTGATCGAAGCGAAAGGAACTTGGAATTCGGCTGGAAAATGGCTGTTATGTACGTCCGTGGCCTTGCGGTAACTATGTCAAGTCTTCATATATATCGTCCTGACTCGATAGCAAGGTTGACGTATCACTGGATAACGACTTGGAAATCACTTAGCAACCATGCTGACTTACTATCACTACCTGCTTAGCGGCCTCTTTGCAGCGACCTGTACGGCCAATGCGCTGATCGGAATAATGAGACCGGCCTCGCCTGTGCTTACTTTATTAACGCCTACCGGAGCAGATTCTGCTGAAGCGGTAGACGTCTCTTATCGGGGTAGCGGTCGCATAGACGACGTGCCCAAAGATCAGCAAAGCACTCGAAAAAAGCTCGTTGCCCACCGGGGCAGTGGCAGAGTGGAACCTGCTTCTATGTAGCCGTTATTAAATCGTCATCCTCTAAACCGTCACTTGCTAGATCGTCACAGATTTAGTTCCTATCAAGTCTGGTTGTCACTAAGATTCGGTAATCCTTTGTATTCTACGGAGTGTTAATAATAATACTGATTCGTGCTTGCGTACGCTGGATGTTTGCCAGCAAACCTTTAGCGTACCGGTGTAGAATATGGGCTAATGAAGGCTTTTTCAAGCAAGTTCATAATGCTCGTAGCTGTTTATACCGGGTCTCGCAGGCGAAGTGAGTGAGGCTGTCTCCCCGTTCGTTTTCTGTGCATTCTATATATTAAGCATTTTCGCTTGATCGAGTTTTGATGACTAGCAATACCGATTTAGTTAAGAAACTAGACCCCAGTGCAATTGATGAGATCATGATGTACCTAGCCTTTAGCGCTATGTGCACGGGTGGACATCGCCACGGGGCCTTTTTAGACGCAGCCGCTACGGCGGCAAAGTGCGCTATCTATACGACTTACGTAGAGCAGAAGAACAATCTGCGCATGACTGGCCATTTGCACCACATTGAACCCAAGCGGGTGAAGGTAATTGTAGAAGAGATGCAGGCGGCGCTGACTGAAGGCAAGCTGCTAAAGATGCTGGGTTCTCAAGAGCCGGGCTATCTCATTCAGCTGCCGCACCTTTGGATGCAGAAGTATCCCTGGACGCTAGGTGACTACCGGGTGCCTGGCTCTAGCCTTACCTCTGAGGAAAAGCGACAGGTAGAGGCCAAGCTGAAGGTGGCGGATATTCCTGAGCCTTTGCCCGATGCCGAAATTTTGACGGGCGTTCAGTTTATGGAGCTCGTTGACCTGCTGCATACGCGATCGCAGTCTAACCTACCTGAAGATCGTCGCATGGTGCTTAGCGACGCGCTAGCCGAGCATATTCGTCGGCGTTTAATGTATGCGGGCACCGTAGCGCGGATTGATTCTCCGATTGGCGGTATTCCGTTTTACGCGCTCACTCGGGCATCGTACTCACCGGTGGGCGAGGAAGAGCGAACCTTTACGATGATGGAAGATACCGCTCGCTACTTTCGCCTGATGCGAGAGTGGGCAGATTCTCAGTCGGGAACGCGCCGAATCTTGGAGGAGTTGAACATTCCTAGCGAGAACCGAGAGGCCGCTTTTGATGAGTTAGATCAGATCATTAGCAAGTGGGCGAACAAGTATCACACCGAGGGCGGTCAGCCAACGGTGGTGCAGATGGCGATGGGAGACAGCGACTCGCCGCATTAGGGTTGGCGCATCAGGCTTGGTGCATTAGATTTGGCGCGGCTAGCACTGCAATCAGAACGGTTCCTGGTGGTTTTTCCTACCGGGAATTTGCGCTTTAAGCGTGCGCTTTTTTAGGCCGCTTGCCGAATCTCATCTAACTTGGCTTTTACCGCTTGAATGTCTTGCCACATCAGCCACTTTGGCTTGCCTGGATCGCGGGAGGGATTTCGCAGCAGGTAGGCGGGATGAAGAATAGGCATACATTGACGGCCTTCCCACTCAATCCAGGTGCCGCGAATTTTGGTAATGCCGCGTTTTTCGCTGGGGATAATTCCCTTTACGGCGGTGGCTCCTGTGAGAAGAATAATTTTAGGATCGACCAGGCGAATCTGTTCGAGAATGTAAGGGCGACAGGCGCTGACTTCGGCGGCTAGCGGGTTGCGGTTGCCGGGCGGACGGCATTTCACAATGTTGCAAATATAGGTGTCTTTTTCGCTGTCTAGACGAACTGAGGTCAGGATTTTTTCTAATAGCTGACCGGATCGGCCGACAAAGGGCAGGCCCTGTTCGTCCTCTTGCTGCCCTGGGCCTTCGCCAATAATCATGATGGGCGCTGTGCGACTGCCGCGACTGACAACGACGTTGGTGCGCGTTTCGGCGAGTTCGCAGCGCTGACAGCTTTTGCAGTGAGCGGCTAGTGGATCTAGCGATTCGTAAGTGCCAGGTGGAATGGGAACTTTGGCACTAGTCGGAATTTTGGCGGGGTCGAAGTCTGCCGGGGGCGGGGTGGCTTCGACGCCTGCGGCGCTAAAAAGGTCGATCTGGTCGGCCATGGGGCTTTTGTGCTGAGGAATAGAATTGACTTCTCTTCAGTTTAAGGGCAAAGCCGTCAGACGATAGGGCGATCTGCGCTAGGAGCGAGCGGGTTTACTTCTAAAGGCATAATTGTTACGGCGTAATTGTTATAGCGTGCTGGCGACTCCGTTGCTCGTCTTTTTGCGGGCTGTTTAGCCTATGGCTTGGCAGAACTGAGAATGGCCTGATAGCTATGGGCGATTTGTTGGGCGATCGCTTGCCAGCTATAGTTTTCTATTGCGCACTGACGCGCATTTTCTCCTCGCTGCTGACGTTCTTTGCGATCGCTGAGGGCCGTTTTGAGCGCATTCGTTAGGGCGACCGTTTCTGTCGGTACTACCCAACCGGCCCGGCTAGATTGAATTTCTGGCCAGATATGCACCTGGTCGGAAATGACAACCGGAATCTGCGCCGCCATCGCCTCGGCTACGGCAATGCCGAAGTTCTCGTAATAAGAGGGCAGCACAAAAACGTCAGCGGCGCTGAGACTCTGCGCCTTAAGCTCGCCCGAGACAAAACCGTTTAGCGTAGCCTGATCTGCCCAGCTAGAGGCGGCTATCTGGGCTCGAATACTGGTTTCGTAAGCGCGATCTTGAGGGTTTGCGCCACAGAGCAGCAGGTGAAAAGGACATTGCTGCTGGTGAAGCTGTTCGAGCGCGGGGAGCAGGAGATCGAAGCCTTTTTTAGGATCGATGCGCGACATGAATAGCACAATCGGACGCTCAGGCGAAATGTTGAACTGCTGATGAATAGCGGCTTTGGCAAGCGATCGCTTGGGCAGGGCCGGCGGTGTTACCCCTAGTGGAATGATGAGGCTGGGCGTATGTGTGCCAAACCGCTCTGAGACTTTGGACTCTTGGCGACTGGTGAAATGGATGGCAGCGGCTCCCGCTAGATTTGGTTTTTCTAGGAGCGCCGCATAGAGCTGCTTGACTCGTTTTTTCTTTTGTAGATCGGCCGGGTCTAGCGTGCCGAGGGGTCGCATGATGTAAGGGAGCTGCTGCTGGCGGCAGACGGCGGCGGCGGCGGTGCTAACGGGTGAGAAAAGGGCGTGAATGTGGGCGATATCGTAGTGTTTGGCATTTTGCCAGAGCCAGCTTAGCAGGGTGGGCGAAAATTTATAGCGGCGAAAGGGCGAGCAGCGGAAGTAGATGATTTCGTAGCCGTCTTGAGGGACTGGTTTGCCGAGTGGAACGGCGAGCGGAGATTCGTCGATATCGCCGTTGGCGTCGGTGGTGAGAACGGTGACTTGGGCGATGCAATCTTGCTGAGCGAGGGCCGCGCTGAGTCCTTTGACCATTTGGCTAGGGCCGCCGTATACCAACGAGATAGATGGAACGATTTGAAGAATCTTTAGCGGTTTCATAAGGATATGGCTACAGGCTAGAAGAATCGTGAGGCCCGATAGCGCCGGTTACTAGATCGATGGCGAGGAGAGTGCCGCCAGTGGAGACGGTTGCGCAATTTTTTAGCTTGATGAGCGTTGGTGCGGCTGAAATCCACCAGCCTGTGGTTGCTTGCTTGATCAGATCGGCGGCGGACAGGTGCAGTTTTGTTTGGATGGCTGTGAAGCTGTGCTGCACAATAGTTTGACCTTTGGTATCAATTAGCGTAATGGCATGAGGGCTAGCGACATTAATGAATTCGTCGAGCAGCAGCACGTTGCCGTGGGTGCTAATGAGAACAAACCGGGGGCCGTATTGGTGAGGCAGCGCTTTTTGCCACAGGGCGGTGCCGTCTTTGAAGAGTTCGGCTTGGGTAAGCGGTGTTTCCCAGTTGTCTTCGGCTAAGATGACGAGCCGGTAGTCCCCGGCAGTAAAGGTTTGACGGCTGGGCGGAAGCTTCAGGCGATCGCTCTTGCTGCTGCTATCATCCTCTACTGTGACGATAGTGCTAGGCTGAGCCGCTAAAGAATGCGTCTGTAAGATTATTTGCCTTTGGTTAATGAAGCTGATGATGAAGCTGACAATTGCTCCGATAATGGGTAATCCAACTAACCAAAGAAATCTATTCATGGCGATGCTGCTGCTGAGGATGTTTGCGGGCTGCTATGAGTATGGCAAACAGCGACAGGGCTGCCCAATTATCTGGCTCGGGAACGGATTTGGGCGCAGCGGCAGCGTTTGTAGCGCTTGTAATTGCTGCGCTTACTAAGGTGGCTCTTGTGGGGGCGCTGATAGGATCTGTGGTGCTGGTAAGCGATCGCATCGCTAGGTTGCTTGCCTGTAGAGTCATCGTTTGGGCGATGTCAGCATGCGGGTGGTCGTGCGAGTGGCCATCTAAGACCAGGTCTGTTCCGGATGAGGTGCTGCTGCCAGTTAGAAAGCCGCTGCGCTTGATTTCGGCAATTTGAGCGGCGGTTAGGCTACTAACGTTGCCAATATCCTCAACTGAGGTAGGAATGTTGCGAAAACTGCCGTCGGTGAGCAGATTATCGGCACTGCCCGCGCCTAATGTTCCGTGGCGTAAACCCAAATTATGTCCAATTTCGTGGGCCAACGTGTCTACACGACCTGTGCCATTAAAAGTTCCGGATTCTTCACTAATCAGGACGCCGTTAGCGTTTACCCAGCCTGATCCAAACTGAGTAAAGCCTTCAGCGCTTTCAATCTCTTCAACAAACCAGACGTTGATCGGGCCGGTGGTACGGGTAGAGTTGGGGTTTCGCCCGAATGCGCCCGCACCACCCGTGCGAGATAGTTCGTAGAATTCGGAGTCGACAATGCTACGATTTTTGCCACTGTCAATTTTTAAGAAGCGAGAGTTTCGAATTTGATTAATCGGTAAGAAAGAGACTTTGAGCTGGGCCTGTTCTAAAATCTTGCGCGTGATATCTTCAAACATGTTGACGCTAGCGCAGTGACTGCCACTATCGTTACAGACTTGAATGGGCTGAATGGAGAGTATTCTGTCGGCTTCTCCAAAATCAATTGTTTGCCCGGAAGGCGTTGCAACTTCTGAGCAGCCCACTAGCGAAAGGGTGATGATGGCGATCGCTCGGAAGGGTCTATGGATGAATCTATGTACTATCTTTTTCACTGTAGTTCCGCGTTAACGAAGACTCGTTAAGCTGTATGGTTCTGACGATTGAAGGGAGGTCAGCAAAAGGGGCTACAACTGACGGAAATTAAATCTGAAAGGCTTAAAGATAGATGCGAAGTAAGTCTATGGAAAAGAATTAACTATGATCTTCGACTCAACGGTTTAGTGGGTCGAAGCTTAAGTATGGAAGCGTATACAGGTTGTTCTTTTGGTCGCGCTTAGCTGTGTAAAATCACGAGTGGAACAGCAAAGATAAGCGTTTAGCTGAAGATATTGATGAAACTTGTTCTAACTAAAACAACGTTTTATAGAAGCTCATCAGCTGGTTTGCCAAAGCTGTATTCGTGTAGTTTTTTAGGGCGCGGTTATGCCCTCTTTTTGCCAGCTGCTGCTGTTGTTCAGGCTGGTTGATTAAGGCGGCTATTTTTTCGGCAAGGCTATGAGCATCGCCTTCTGGAAAGACCAATCCATCTTCTTTAATGACGTGTGGAATTTCGCCCGAATCGGAGCCGATAACGGGAACTTGGCAAGCCATTGCTTCAATTATGACGTGGCCAAACTGCTCTTTCCAGCCGCTGGCAGACAAGGTTTTGAAGGCGTGAGTAGTTTCGGAAGGAAGTACGAGGGTGTCCATTAGGTTGATATATTTAGGAACGTCTGCATGGGGAACACTTTCTATCCAGGTGATGCGATCGCCTACATCTATCGCATCGGCCTGTGCTCTTAATTGTTCCTTTAATGGCCCTCTTCCTAACAACAGTAATTTCCAAGAGCGCTGAAGCTTGGATTTTTGTAGCTTCTCGAGCGCTGAAAATAGCGTGAGCAACCCTTTTTCTTCCACAAACCGGCCCACAAAGCCAATGACAAAGTCTTCTGCTGTGATGCCTTGCGATGCTGCTAATTCTGGCTGTTGTTCTGGGTAAAAAAGCCTTTCGTCTACGCCTAGCTGCGGCATCACGCAGGTGGGACCCTGGTAGCCGTGTTCGCGTAAAACTTCAGCGCCATCCTGATTACCAACAACGAGTCCGTCGGTATGACGAAGATTGTAGTTTTCTAGTAGGGACAGGGGAAACTTGACTCTATAGGGGAGATTCCACCAAGTGAAGAAGACATTTTTAGCCTTTAGGCCCAATAAGCGATTGAGCGTAATTAGCTGGGCGTAGCCTAATGATTTGGCGCCTTGTTCTACCTGGATGACGTCGGGTTTGAACTCTTGTAGCAGTGAGATAATCTCTACGCCAAAGCTGAGCAACCCTTGATTGTTTTGACTAAAGTTAGAGATTGGAACAACGTTAAAACGACCCTCTTTTTTCGGCTGTGATTCGATTTTTTGGCTTTGAACGCCGCCTGGATTCCATCGTTTGGGGACGACAACTGTGACTTCTACGTTGGGATCTATTTGAGTGAGCGATCGCAGCTTTTCGCAGTTGAGATCGACGATATAAGTATGGCTAACGGTCAAAATTTTCATATTGATGCGCAAATAGAAGTCGTAGGAGAGATCTGTTGCTCTTAGATAGACCTCTTCTATATAAGTTTGTTGATCGAAGAATTAGCTAGATAATTAGCCGGGTGGCGAGCTGAACGGCTGGCTAAAGCGACGACCGCTGCGTTCTAAAGGATTTAGCAGGGTAAATCCTGCTTTAAGAAAGCCGAAGCAGTAGAAGCCGAAGCGAGAAGCAATTCTGACAGGAGAGGTGCTTTTGTTGCAGGGGGGATGCCCGAGAATATGACAGTTGAATAGCCGATGCGAAAACCTTAAAAGCTGGCGGGGCGTAAGGTTTTTTAGGGCCATGAGGAAATGGTTGTAGTAAAAGGTGTTTTGGTACGCGAGCGATCGCGTTCCGATGTCGTGGCAGCCACCCGTTTCTTCTCCTAAATGCACCAGATGCGCGGCTGGTTCATACCAAATTATCAGGCCGGTTTTGCGAAAACGTAGGCAAAAATCCGACTCTTCGCGGACCGCGCTGCCTTCAAAGCGTTCGTCAAATCGCAGCTTGTGTTCTTCGAAAACGCTGCGCCGAAAGGACATGTTGCAGCCTCTAGCGGTGAGGACTTGCTGGGGCTGCGTGGTATGTACAAGGTCAATGTGATACCAGGCGATACCAGGATCCATCGCTTCGGGGGGAAGCTTTTCGATGGGGGGCGAACTGGATTCTGAGAGCTTCATGCGATCGAATACTCTGCCTGCGATCGCGCCTACTTTAGGTCTGTTCTGAAATCCGGCGGCATGGGCTGCTAAAAAGCCTGGGGGTAGCTCTACATCATCATCTAAAAAGAGCAAGATACTGCCGTTTGCTCGCTCTATTGCATAGTTTCGGGCGGCTGGAAGATTGGCCCAGGGCACGGTGTGTAGCCTAATTTTATGCGCTGAGACTAGCTGCGTTAAAAACCGCTGAGTCTCTAGCTCGTGATTCTGCGTCTGATCGACCACAATTACTTCATAGGCAGAATAGGTTTGTGCGAGCAAACTTTTAAGGGTGTCGCACAGAATAGTCTCGCGTCCGTAGGTTGGAATAACAACCGAAATAAGCGGTTCGGTGGCGTGTGAAGAGAGTGTCATGCTTTTGACGCTTGAAGCGAGAAGGGGAACTGAGCGATCGCGCAGATAAAAGAGCCGAGGCAAGAGCCGATAAAAAGCCCGATAAAAAGCCCGATGAAAAGCCCGATGAAAAGCAGGCAGGCTGTTACGAGAGATTTAGCTACCAGAGATTCAGCCAGGAATCTATTCAAAAGTGGCCTGCGCTTTTTGACTGCGGCGGCCTCGCTTGGACTTTGAAGGGGCTTCAATGCCTTGGGCTAATAGGGCCTTTTCACGCTCTTGCCGCTCTAATTCTGGAATTTTTAGGATGATACCTGCCGCGAGCCAGTAGTAAACGCCGACTGGATCGACATCTAGTGGATAGTAGTAGGGGCAATAGCTAATGAATAAAATGTATACCCACATTGCAGCAGCATAGCTACGCAGACCCTTATCTTGGGTGCGGCGATATACTTTGAAGGTAACTACGGTGAGCGTGGTATATAGCGCTAGAACTGCGATTAAGCCAACTAGACCAATCTCGTGCATGACCTTGGCGTGATAGGTCTCAATGAGCGTGGTAGATGCAAAAGTACGCGCGGAATTGGTTGCTCTGCCAACGCCTTCACCAAAGATACCCTCTTGCTGCGACCAAGCTTGCGAAAACTGTTCTTCAATAAATCGCTGCGGCGGCGCTGCTTCCCATCTAGAGACAAAGCTATCTAGTCTGGTTTCTATAACGGCTGGATTGCTAGCAACGAGATAGAACAGAATTAAGCCCAGCACAACGACAATAGGGAGAAAGCGCTTAAGGTTTTTGACTTGGCCTGTCAGTATCGTGAGCAACCCGATAGAAACGGGAACTATGGCCAGCGCAATACGCTGGCCAGAGATAACGGCCATAACCATTAGCACGACTAGCGAAACGCCGCCTATGGTTCGCCAAATCAGTGATTTGTCGCTGAAGGTAGAGCCAAAGCTAAAGAAGACGCCCGAGATTAAAAACCAGCCCCACTGCCAGGGGGCAACGAAGGTGCCGGGCAGCCGAATTTGATTAACTGAAGGCGCGTATAGCAAGGAGCCACCGACAAAGCAGCGAGAGTCTAACGAGGCTCGAAACAACTCCTCGCCTACGCCAACCGTGCCTGCGCATATGCCTGTTTTGAGCATGAAGTACTGTACGAGTCCTAGCGAGCAGGCAACTAGCACTAGGACCGTTTGAAGCCGCAAAATAAAGACGAGATCTTCTAGGTTGCGAATGAGGTAATAGATACAGGCAATGATTGGAATGTAGCCAAAAATGACCTTGGCTCCCCAAATGGCCATGATCATCGGAAACCGCCCTTCTACCTGCATAATTTGGTCGGGCAAGTTGGTGACTAGCACGGTGATGCTAACTACGATGACCAGTAGAGTAAGCGGCGGTTTAATTGCTTGTGGCAGAATAATAGGCAGCCGATTTTTGCGACAGAATTGATAGACGCCAATGAGCGCTGGAATATAGAAGATATCTTTAGCGATTTGCAGCAGTGGGTTTCCGCCTAGCGCGTAGGTAACCGTGCCTGCAAAGGGGATATAGATAATAAATGCGTACAGCGCGAGCCGCTGATATTTAGAAGAGATAACTAAACAGGCGAGTGCGCCACCAGCGGCAATGCCCGCTTTGGGTTCGATAATTAGACCTATGAGCAGCCCTACAAAAGCGCAGCCTAAGATGACTGAGGTTAGGTAGGAGATAGTTGCTTTGCGGCGGGCGGTAGCGGCACGCGCTTGTAATAGCTTTTGCCGAGGTGAGAGCGACTCTGCTACGGACTTATTTTCTCTAACGCTGGCGGCCCCTTTCTTGGATCCCTTACGCGATTTTGCCGACGATTTTGAAGCGTTTTTCTTCGCCATTGTCAATCCGCTAGACAGAGCAGTCAGCATAAGAGGATCAGATTCAATCTACCCAATATTGCCTGTGCATCCACGGGGGAGACGCGGCGCTGTCTAATTCTCTGTGCTAAATCTTCTTCAAGTGAAGGCGGCGATTGTCAGGATCTTTACGGAGTAATAGCTACCGGCCTAGCCGATTGGGTATGCCTTCGCAGCCGCTTGGAATAGTGCCCCTAGTTTTGCTGCCTCCCCATTCGCAGCAGTAGCGACGCTGAGTGTCTGAGAGGCGCTGAACGTTGCTAAGGTCAGCGCCTTCGATGACTGCACCGGTAAATTCGCCGGTGTGAAAGTTGGGCTGGTCTTGGCGGGTGCGGGGGGATGCCGTTTCTGGGTTGCCGTAAAAAAGCTGTGCGCCCATAATATCGGCGTTGGTGAGGTTGGCGTCGCAGAGAATGGCGCGAGCCAGGTTGGTGCGCACTAGGTCGCAGTCTGTAAGGTCGGCGCGGATGAGGTTGGCGTCGCTAAGATCTAGCCAGCGAAGGTCGGTGTTGATCAGGTTGCTGGCGGCTAGCATTACGCCTAGGTCGATAACGCGGGTGCCACCTTGGCGATCTTCTGCGTAGCCGCCAAGGCCGTCGAGAATGGGACGACCCAGCCTTTGGTCGCGAGCAAGCGGGGTAAGCAGCTTGGAGCGAGAGAGGAAACGGAGGACTTTGGCTTTGCCGCCTTCGTCTACGCTGCTGAGAATGGCGGCGGTACGCGCTTCGGCAATGACGCGTTCTTGGGGCCAGTCTTCGAGCAGACCTTCGTCGTCTAATACTAGTTCGGAGATGCCTTGAAAGTAGGAGTCGATGGTTTGCTGCTGGGTGATCAGGTTTTGCTGAACGGTGAGATCTCGCGAGATGATGTACTGCCGCCAGGCGACGTAGACGGCGAGTACGGCAATAAAGATTTGGCCGATGGCGCCGAGGAAGTCGCCGAGGGCGCTGATGATGTCCCAGCGAAGGCCGCTGCCCCAACGGGCAATGGGTCTGGCGATGCCGCTGGTGTAGATGAGGCCGATAATGCCAAGGAGGAGTCCGGGGATGGCGATGAAGAGGGCTTTTTGCTGCTGGCTGAGGTCGCCGATGGCTTCTTCTAGGGTGGGGGCGATGAGCCTGAGGGAGACGACGAAGGTAACGATGGAGCCAGCGAGGGTGAGCCAAAGACTGCCTAGGGTGAAGCCGACGATGACGACGATAGAACCGGCGATCGCAATGACGCTAACCGGTGCTTGAGCGACTTTGATGGGGTTGATGGCGGGCTGTCTTTTGTAGCGCTCTTGCAGTCCGTTTTCGGCGTCGTCCTCTGCTGGTGGGTTGCTGTCGCTGGTTGCTGGAAGATCGATTAGCCGAGGGCTGCGATCGCTTAATGCGCTTGGGCGATCGCTATCGTCATGCACGGAGGGATAGTCCGGATCGGGGTTGTAGTCTACGGTGAATGAATCGTTGTAGCTAGAGGTTGCGTTGCGCTGGTTAGGGTTTTGCCCATTTTGATATAGCTCGAAGCTTTGAGCGCTGCGCTGAGGAGAGGGCGCATTTTCGTTGGGCGAGTAGGGCGGGACTCTGCGGCGTCTTGCAGCGGCTTCTTCTGAGAGGCGATCGCTAGGTAGCTCATTCTCGAAAGCGTCGCTATTCGTAGAGGAATCGGGAGAATTGGCCATGAGTCTGGGGTTGCTTAGAGGCTAGTTTACCGGAAAGTCGTAGCGGTACTTCTGGCTGCTGGAATTGCTGGATACCTAGCAGATGATTGCTAATGGAGTTCATGGGTGAGGGGCCGCCATCCTCCACTAAAATGGTAAGGAATCTCTTATACCCGCATTTTAGTGCCGCCGATGGCTGCTGCATAGGCAGAATTCGTCTGGTTGGTTCTGTCATTATGGTCATAGTTTTACTTTTACTTGCAGCAGTCGGTATTTTGGCCTGGGGCTATTCGCAAGCGAAGCCTCTGGGCACGCCAGGAATCTTAGCCTGGCTGCAAACGGTTGTGCTGATGGGGCCTTGGCTGCTGTTCTTTGGGCTGACGGCGGTTGGGGTCTATCTCAACCTAGCTGGAATATTGCTGCTGGTGGTGTCTTCGGCAGGGCTATATATCTACTTAGGGCGACGGCTTAGAGACTTGAATAAGGAGTCTTTGGCGGCTGGGCGAGCGGCGAGCGTGGCGAAAAAACAGGGGGCTGCTTTCTCGGATTCTGCTGTGGGCAATTCTGCGGATAGTTCGTCTCAGTCGAGTGAGACGGGTGCGGCTGAGGGCGATCGCCTATCAACCGATTCTGCTCAGTCTGGTGTGGACGCTTCGACGCCAAGTCAGCTCGGTCAAGGCGGGTCTGATCAGGAAGCGGAGGATAAGCTACCGCCTATTCCGCCGGAAGATATGTCTGTAATAGAAGGCATCTTTGGGATTGATACGTTCTTTAGAACGGAGACGGTGCCTTATCAAGAGGGCGCAATCTTTAAGGGGAATTTGCGTGGGAAGCCGGATGAGACGGCGCAAGTTTTGAGCGAGAAGCTGTCTGAGAAATTGGGCGATCGCTATCTTTCGTTTTTGCTGAGCAACCCGGAAGGTAAGCCAGTGGTGGTGGTACTGCCAAAGGAAAACGGGCCTAAGCCAACAACGGTTGGGCAAAAGGTGCTGGCGGTTGGACTGGTGCTGGCGACTCTGGGCACCTGCCTGGAGACAGCGGGAATTTTACAGGGGTTTGACTTTTTTCAGTCGCCTGAGCGCTGGGCGCAGACGCTGCCGGTGGGCCTAGGGATTGCGACGGTGCTGGGCGTGCATGAGCTAGGCCATATTGGCGTAGCAAGGCGGCTGAACGTAAAGCTCAGCCCGCCGTTTTTCCTACCTGCCTGGCAGTTGGGGTCTTTTGGCTCTTTGATGCGGTTTGAGTCTATTTTGCCAAATCGGTCTGTGCTGTTTGATGTGGCTTTTGCCGGGCCAGCGGCGGGCGGCATCTTATCGTTTGCCTTTCTGTTTTTAGGCATGGTGCTTTCTCATCCGGGCAGCTTGTTTCAGCTACCGGCTGAGTATTTTCAAGGTTCGGTTTTGGTCGGTACGCTGGCGCGTACGGTATTAGGCGATGCCTTGCAGAATGATTTGGTGGATGTGCATCCGCTGATGATTGTGGGTTGGATTGGACTGATTATTACGGCTATTAATGTGATGCCGGCAGGGCAGCTAGACGGCGGGCGAATGCTACAGGCTATTTACGGGCGTAAAACGCTAGTGCGGGCGACCGCTGTGACGCTGGTACTGCTGGCGCTAGTGGGGATATTTAACCCTATTGCGCTGTACTGGGCTGTGCTGATTGTGTTTTTGCAGCGGCAGCCAGAGCGGCCTTGTACCGATGATTTAACGGAGCCGGATGATGTGCGAGCTGGGTTGGCTTTACTGGCGTTATTTTTGATGCTGCTGATACTGCTACCGCTGACGCCGAGTTTGGCGGCGCGGCTAGGGGTAGGTGGTTAAGCGGTAGGCGGTTAGGCGGTAGGCGGTTAGGCGGTGAGTGGCTAATCGGTGAGTGGTGGTGAGCGGCTGTGCCGGTATAAGAAAGCTAGCTAGGGCTGCCAATGGTGCTGCTCAATTTGCGCTACGACTATAGACCTGGCAATTGTTACTGGTGAGATACGCGCTGTGAAAAAGTGGACAGAGATTTTGAGATTGGGGCGCTGGGTTAAATCGGCTGGATTAGCGGGCGGCGTAGGCTTCGCTGCGTCTGTCGGCTTTTGGATTTCTTCGGAGGCGATCGCCCCAGCGGTAGTTTCTGCCAAGGATAATTCAGCCACGTTGACCGCGCAGGGCGTTCAGTTTGAAGGGACGACTGGCGGCGACTATAACCTGATGAGGCTAGCAGGACGCGATCGCCGCAGGCGGCTGTGTTTGGGCTATGGCGATGAGGCTCCCGATCACGTTTTGGTTTTGCCTGAAGCGGTTGAACGGTTGAGCGTGTCGGTTATGAGCGATGGGGATACGACGCTGCTGATAGATGGGCCTAAAGGGATTGACTGCGACGATAACGCCCGGCGAGGTAGTCGAGATGCGGCCGTAAAAGATGCGAATTGGCCAGCGGGAACTTACCGCATTTGGGTAGGGGCTTTCGAACGGGGCGATCGCATTGATTACAAGCTATCGGTTTCTGAATCGGATAGCGATCGCTAGAAAAGCCGGGCTTTTGTGCTGGCTAAATGCTGCTGTATGGCCTGTTATTGTGCGCCTTTTGAGCTGAGAAGATCTGTCGAAAGTTTGGTGAACCGAATAGACCAGGGGTGTTGGAGCCAAATTAAGCAAGCGCTAATATTATTTTGTTTGGTTCGCCCTAAACTGTGATTGTCTTACCTTTACTGAGATAATTGTAAGGACTGCACTGTTAACTTGTTCGTTCAACTCATTCGTTTACTTTCTTTTTAGGAGGAAACTTTCACCGTGTTAAAAGCCCTCGTCAAAGACTTTCGCGTCATTTTCGAGCGAGATCCGGCCGCGCGCAACTGGCTAGAAGTGATTTTTCTCTATCCTGGCTTCCAGGCTTTGGTGATTCACCGACTGGCTCACTGGCTTTGGACGCTGGGTATTCCGTTTGTGCCTCGGCTGATGTCTCACGTCGCTAGAGCCATCACAGGAATAGAAATTCATCCGGGCGCGACAATCGGCAGCAGCGTCTTTATCGACCATGGCATGGGTGTGGTGATTGGCGAAACTGCGATCGTGGGTGATTCGGCGCTGATTTACCAAGGGGTGACGCTGGGCGGTACGGGTAAGGAGAATGGTAAGCGCCATCCAACGCTAGGCTCGGGCGTCATTGTGGGCGCTGGAGCCAAGGTGCTAGGTAATATTCAAATTGGGAACAACGTCAGGATTGGGGCGGGTTCTGTGGTGCTGCGCGAGGTGCCTTCGGACTGTACGGTGGTGGGCGTGCCGGGGCGCGTGGTGTATCGCTCTGGCGAGCGAGTAGAGCCGTTAGAGCACGGCAGATTGCCGGACTCTGAAGCAATGGCGATTCGCGCGTTGGTAGATCGGATTGATTCGCTAGAGAATGAGCTAGAGGAGATGCGATCGCCGGTGGATGCGACGGCGGCTAAAGCGGCTGAGCTAGAGCGGTTGATGCTAGTTAGCTCGATGTCTAATGCGGACTGCAACGGTTCGGAATGCTGCTTGATAGAAGATCGAGCGATTCAAGAGTTTTTAGGCGGCGCTGGGATTTAGAGCGCTCGGCGACTACTGCTGGATTTTTACGGATTGACGGTAAGGCTCTCCCAGCTTGACGATGGGGCTGATTCCGTTGAGTCGCTGGTTTTGGGCTGCTGGGTATACAGCATTCGAGTTTGGGGGTCGCCGCGTAGCGATAAGTAATCGACGCTGTGGGGGACGAGCAGAAGCAGGCAAAAGGTGTCTAATGGCGCTGTAGAATCGGGTGGCGGTGGGCTAAAAATGTCTGCATTGTCGTTTGGTTCTCTAGGCGCTTTGGGCTGTGGCCAAGCGAACTGAGTGCGGGCGTTGTCTGAAATGTTTTGCCATAGCTGCTGCCGAGCTTTACAAAAATTGGGTTCGATTGTGTCGGCGGTGATGAGCGTTAGCTGGCCAGCGAGCCTGAACTGCTCTCTGGTTTTGGTGAAGTACCAGCAGGCTTCGGCGTTTGAATTTTGATGAATTTGGTCTGTTTTTTGGCTGCGGCGATCGCAAATCGTCATCAGGCGGTTGGTATTGTTCATGAATCCGCGAAAGACGACGGTGCGGTTGGCAGGGGTAAGATCGGGCTTTACGGTGGCTAGCTGGAAGTAGCGGGCGAAGGGCTGAGAACGGTTGCGATGCAAGGCTCTAGACAGTGAAGATCGCCAAGGCGCTAAAGATTCTGACTGGGCGGATGAGGCATTGGGTGCGGCTGAACTTGGGTGGGTCACTGGCGTTTGTCTTGTGTGTCTTAGTAAGGGCTGCGCTATCATCCTACGAATTTATGGCGAATGACGAGCCGCGTGGGCGTGGTGATATGGGCGATCGCGCGAGTCTATCGGTAGAAATTTTCTGCCTTATGAAGGACTTATATCTGGGTAGTTTGATATAAGTGAGAAGGCCTTGGCCTATTTCTACTTTATTTCGAACTTTTAACTGAGATCTTCAAGCACCGCGCCTATGACCATTTCGACGTTTGTTTTTCTGGCGCTGGGGCTAGTCTTATTGGTGGCTGGCGCAGAGTTTTTGGTTAAGGGCGCGTCTAAACTCGCGGCTACGTTTGGCGTTTCGCCGTTAATTATTGGCCTGACGGTGGTGGCTTTTGGAACGAGCGCGCCCGAGCTGGCGGTGAGTTTGACAGCCAGTTTTCAGGGGGATGCGGATATTGCTTTAGGCAACGTGGTTGGGAGCAATATTTGCAACGTGCTGCTGATTTTGGGGGTAGCGTCGTTGATTACGCCGCTGAAGGTAGCTCAGCAGCTAGTGCGGTTGGATGTTCCGATTATGATTGGGGTATCGGTGCTGGTGCTGCTGTTTGGGCTAGACGGCGAGATTAGCCGTTCGGATGGCGTCATTTTGTTTGTGGGCGGCCTGGCCTATACGGCGTTTCTGCTTTATCAGAGTCAGCAGGAAAAGGATCAGAACGTACAGAATGAGTACGCGAAGTTTGGCGATCGCTCTTTGTCGGTAACCGATACGGCTATCAATGCCGGACTTTTTATCGTCGGCACAACGATGCTCGTTTCAGGCTCGCAGATGCTGGTTAAGAGCGCAGTAGATATTGCTGAGTTCTTTGGTGCGAGTCCGCTGATTATTGGTCTGACGGTAATTGCGTTTGGTACGTCTTTGCCAGAGCTAGCAACGTCTGTAATGGCGAGTATTCGCGGCGAGCGCGATATTGCCGTGGGCAACGTAATCGGCAGCAATATCTTCAATATTTTAGTTGTGCTGGGGCTGACGAGCGCGGTTTCTCGGGCGGGCGTGAGGGTAACGACTTCGGCGATCGTCTTTGACATTCCGGTTATGGTGGCGGTGGCGATCATGTGTCTGCCGATTTTCTTTACCGATAACGAGGTCTCTCGTAGAGAAGGCATCCTGCTGCTGAGCTATTACGTGCTTTACATTGGCTATTTGGTGGCGAATGCAACGAATCCGGATGCTGTGTGGGTGGGCTGGATTGGCCCAGTGATTATTCCGCTAACGCTGCTGATGGTGGGGTTGCTAGGTTGGCGTACCTGGTCGGCGGTGAGACGGCGAAAGTCTCTGAAGCCGTAGTTTTTAGCGGTTGGTTTTTAGCGGTTGGTTTCTAGCGGTTAGTTTTTTAAGGATTGTTTTTTTAAGGACTGGTTTAGACGCTGGTTTTAGAGAGCTTGTCCTGTAGGGCGACGTTGAGCGATCGCGCTAAATGCAGTGGGTCGACGCCGAGGATCGTTCGCTGGTTGCTAGCGTAGAGAGCTGCTTGCGAATGCCACCAAACCGCGCCGAGTACGGCAAAAACCAGCGAGTTTGGATCGTGCTTCCATTCGCCTGACTGGGCAAGGCTTGCGAGTAATCCGCCCATCAGTCCGGTGAGTACGTCGCCGCTGCCGCCTCGGGCTAGAGCCGGGGTGCTATGAGGGTTGAACCAAAGTTTTTGGGAGGTTGCGATCGCACTACGAGGCCCTTTTAATAGCACGATTGCACTGCTCGCCTTAGCCGCTTTAAGCGCTGTTTCGCCAGGAAGTTGGTCTACTCGACTTTCAATCTCTGGAAAAAGTCTTTTGAATTCTCCTAGGTGAGGCGTCAGCACGGTGGGACTGCTCCGATCTTTGAGCGTTTGAATAGGGTTGTTTTTAGCTAATAGATTGAGTCCATCGGCGTCTAGAAGCAGCGGGCACTTTGTGTCTAAGACGGTTTGGAGTAGCTGAGGGGATGCTGGGGTGAGTCCGGGGCCGAGGGCGATCGCGTCGTATTTTTCTAGGTCGATGGCTTTGGGGAGGTGGGCTATCGCCCCCGATTCCGTTTCGGGGCAGCCAATGAGCAGGGCCGCCGGTAGCTGAGGCAGCAGCGATAGACGAATGGATTCTGGAACGGCAAGGGTGAGCATCCCAACGCCACTGGCGATCGCGCCGAGCCCAGTGAGTAAGGCCGCGCCTGCATATTGCCTGGAGCCTGCAATCAGTAATAGGTGACCGGCTTTGTATTTGTGGGCGGTGGGCGAGCGATGGAGCGGCAGGTGGGCGATCGCCTGTAGATCTGTCAATCGGTGAATGGCAGGCGATTCTCCTAGGACAGCGGTAATGTCGGCGAGCGGAATATCGAAATCAATGAGGGTACATTTGCCTAAGTGAGCGATCGCGTTTTCTTGCATAAAGCCTCTTTTCCACAATCCCAGACAAGCGGTATAAGAGGCTTTAATGGCGGTGCCCATTATCTGCCCGGTATCGGTGTGGATGCCAGAGGGCAAATCTATGCTGAAGATACTAGCGGTCTGTTGGTTGATTTTCTCAACGTCGGCAGCGAGTTCGCCGGTAATCGGACGCGTTAGCCCAAAGCCAAACCAGCCGTCGATAATCGCTTCGCAGTCTGCAAGGTCTGCGACTGATTGAACAAAAGGGATGCCTAAGCCTTTGGCGTATTTGGCATGTTGTTCTGTGAGCTTTTTGAGTTTGGAGAAGGGTTGATAAACGCTGACGCGATACCCGGCGTGGTGCAGCTCGCGGGCTACCACTAAGGCATCGCCGCCGTTGTGTCCGGGGCCAGCTAGAACGCCAATGTGGGATTTTGGCGGCCCATAGCAGCTGATAAACCATTTAGTAAGTCGCTCGGAGACTTTTTCCATCAGCGCCGCAACCGGCATTCCGGCCTGAAAAAGACGACCTTCTATCTGCTGCATCTGCTCGGCAGTGACTAGAACAGATTGAACAGCGGGTCTAGGGTTTTGTTCTGACATATATTCTTAGATGGATCTTAATCCGACTCACTCCAAGCGATATATAAGCTGTTGTCCGGTTGAAGGCTTAACTGCGATCGCTGATCTACAATGGCTGATCTACAACGGCTCATCTTATATAGCGACGATCCGAGCCTTGGTAGAAGTTGAGTCTTTCGATGCCCACTCGCTGGCCTAGGCCTTCGGTGTTGGGCGGGGTTGCAGCTACTTCGTAGATATAAATGCCGTCGCGAGGGTTGGTTGCGTTGAGGGCAACGGTGACTTGACGACCGGGTGGAATGGGCGGATCGAAGGTAACGGTGACGGTTCTGTTGTTCCAGTCGTCGTCGGTGGAGATGTTGAGTTTTTGGCTGCGATCGCCACCTTCGTAAGCGTAGGTGCGGCGATCGCTAAACCTGGGATAGTCCGCGCCCTCTACTTGAGAAAAGGTGATTTTTTGCACTGGTTTCTCGGCAGCTTCTGGGATGTCGAGCGTAAATCGGTAGTTAGAGCGCCGATACTCCCATTTGGTATCTACTCGAACGTCTGTAATATCGAGCGGATAGCTAAAGAGCGTAGGGCGGTTTTCTAGTTCGACTGAAGCGATTTGTGGCGCCAGTGATGTTTGGCCTATGGCGTCTGCAACTGGGACACTTAATAGCGTGAAGGCTGTGAGAAATAAGAGGGTACGGGTGGGTATTGGGCTTCGTCGCATGTCTTGAGGTTGCAGTTTTTAGGTTTGCTATTTTTAAAGGGCTTTACGGCTCGAACGCTACGAGCCGAGCATGAAGATGCTTTTGAGAGTAAGAAATAGTTATTTTGGAGAGATTACGCCACAGAAACTTCGTCTGAGAGATAAACCTCTTGAATGAGGTGGAAGAGTTTTACGCCTTCTTCGAACTCTCTTTGAAAGGTCTTTCGCCCTGAGATTAAGCCGCAGCCGCCTGCTCGTTTGTTGATAACTGCTGTGCGAATAGCCTGGGCAAAATCGTCTTTTCCTGACGAACCGCCAGAGTTAATTAGCCCGGCTCGTCCGGCATAGCAGTTCAGTACCTGATAGCGCGTTAAGTCGATAGGATGCTCGCTCGTTAGCGCTGAGTACACCAAATCGTCTGTTCTGCCGTAAGACTTGCCAATAGCGTCAGCAACGGCTTTGTAGCCGCCGTTGTTTTCTGGCAGCTTTTGTTTGATGATGTCGGCTTCGATTGTGACGCCTAGATGGTTGGCCTGTCCGGTGAGATCTGCGGCTAGATGATAGTCTTTGTCTTGCTTGAAGACATCGTTACGCAAGTAGCACCAAAGAATAGTGGCCATGCCTAACTCATGGGCGCGGGCAAAGGCTTTGCTGACTTCCTGAATTTGTCGGGTGGATTCAGGCGAGCCAAAGTAGATGGTTGCCCCGACTGCAACGGCACCTAGATTCCACGCCTGCTCGACAGAGGCAAACATGATTTGATCGTATTCTTTGGGTTGGCTCAGCAGTTCGTTGTGGTTGAGCTTGACTATAAACGGAATTCTGTGCGCGTACTTGCGAGACATCATGCCGAGGACGCCTAGCGTGGTGGCAACCGCGTTGCAGCCGCCGGACATAGCTAGCTTGATGATGTTTTCAGGATCGAAATAGATGGGATTGGGGGCGAAAGAGGCGGCGGCTGAATGCTCTATGCCCTGATCTACTGGCAGAATAGAGAGATAGCCGGTGTTGGCTAGGCGTCCGTGACTGTAGAGTTGCTGGAGGCTGCGCAGGACTTGAGGCGATCGGTCGCTCTGTGAGAAAATTCGATTTACCCAGTCTGCTCCTGGCAAATGGAGCTGGCTTTTGTCTACTTTGGCCTGATAGCTCAATAGGCTATCTGCTTCATCACCCAACCAATCGACAATGGATTTGCTCGAACTAGGTTTTGATACCGTTGCAACCACGCTTATTCCCTCAAAAGTATTCTCAAACCTGCCTGTGCCAGGATCTACTACAGCGTAGCGCGACAGTTTGAGAAGATCTTTCCCCCTAAGGAAGGTTTGGAATGGATGATTTTACACAGCTAAGCTGCGGAGAAGTATTTGTGGCGATCGCCAGCCAACAGGTAGATCGGCAGGTAGCTTTTTACAGCCAGTTTTTATCAGTTTCTCCAAAGCCGAATACTGCTGCTTATGCGGAGTTTCGGCTGTCGGCTTTGCGGCTCGCTATTTTTACTCCAAATGAACAGAACGCAGCTGAATTTTCGGCGTTTTCTAGCGGGCCGATGAGCTTGTGTTTAGAAGTAGATGATTTGGACGGTGCGATCGCCCGCCTCAAAAGCATCGGCCATGCCCCGCCGGGCGATATTATGCACA
>Ga0209194_1000359_pt1 | contig 38186 bp, 25 predicted proteins | sample COGITO_mtgs_1004_FD_184787 | JGI IMG/M metagenome (GOLD analysis project Ga0209194, IMG submission 184787) | Pelagic marine microbial communities from North Sea - COGITO_mtgs_100413 (SPAdes) (version 2) | ecosystem: Environmental > Aquatic > Marine > Epipelagic ... | reverse complement strand
GACCAGTCGAAATCGAACAAACCCATTCGTAGCAATACTTCTTGACTCGCCACTGACTTATCACTGAGAGACGGCTCGCGCCGTCCCAGAATGTCTGTATCTTGGAATTTGGAACTGCTGCATTTATAGCTTTTCGCCCCTTATCGATTTGTCTAGCAGCTGTATAGGATGCTGCAAGCGAATGGTTTCTCCTTGCTTTTCTAGTGCCTGCTTTATCTGCAAAGAACAACCTGGATTAGAAGATGCGATCAAAGTGGCCCCCGTCTTTACCAGACTAGTGGACTTCATTTGACCTAGCTCTGCGGCGATTTCTGGCTGAAGCATGTTGTACACACCCGCGCTGCCACAGCACAGCGCTGCGTCCATAGGCTCTTTTAGGGTTAAGCCCGGAATTTGCGTGAGCAGCTGGCGCGGCTGACGGCTGATTTTTTGGCCGTGGAGCAGGTGGCAGGCGTCTTGGTAGACGGTGACTAAAGGATCTGCTTGCAAGGGATGCAGGGGCGCACTCAGGCCAACGTCCACTAGAAATTCTTGAACGTCTCGAACTTTATCGGCAAAAGCCTGAGCCTTTTGAGCATAGTCAGGATCGTCTGCCAGAATATGGCCGTATTCTTTTAGCGTGTGGCCACAGCCTGCGGCGTTGATGATGATGTAGTCAACATCTGTATTCTCAAAGCTGTCGATCATCTGGCGCGCAAGGGCCTGGGCCTGCTGCGTTTCGCCCTGGTGGGCAGGCAGGGCAGAACAACAGCCTTGAGACTTGGGAACAACAATTTCGCAGCCGTTAGCGCTCAGAACGCGGGCGGTAGCGGCATTGACATCTGAAAAGAAGACCCGCTGGACGCAGCCAAGAATCATGCCCACTCGGTAGCGTTTCTCGCCCTGAGCTGGGATGAAGTCTGGCAGATTGTCGGCAAAGCAGCTGGGGGTGACGGGGGGTAGAAGACTCTCCATTGCGGCTAGGTTAGGAGAAAGGCGCTGGAGCAGGCCGCTGGACTGGATTAGCTTTGAGAGGCCGAGAGTTTGGTAAAGCGCGAGCGGGGCCAGCAGCAGGCGAATGCGGTCGGGATAGGGGAAAAGGGCAAAGATCAGCTGGCGGATGGCTTTTTGGGGCCAGGGGCGAACGTGGTTGCGCTGAATTTGAGGGCGAACGCTGGCGATGAGCTGGTCGTATTTGACGCCGGAGGGGCAGGCGGTGGTGCAGGCAAGGCAGCCCAGGCAGCTATCGAAGTGTTTGACTGAGGTGGGGGAAAGGGGCGCTTCGCCTTTGTTGATGGCGTCCATCAGGTAGATGCGGCCACGCGGCGAGTCGTTTTCTTTGCCGAGTACGCGGTAGCTGGGGCAGGTGGGCAGGCAAAAGCCACAGTGAACGCAGGCGTCGATCAGCGATTGAGCGGGCGGCTCGGTGCTGTCGAATGGGAGATCGCCAAATGGAAGAACACCCTCATGAGAGGCGCTTTCTTGATTGGAGTCAAGGCCGGTATTGAGCTTGAGCGAGCTGTTAGTCGTTGACATGGCCAATTGGATAAGCGTGTTCCCTGCGCTCTTAGTTTACCGTGCTGGGGAGGCTTACCGCGCTGGGGAGTTCATGGCTGTTCATAAGTGCGATCGCCCGCTTTTGCTCGCAACCTAATGTTCGCAACCTAAACATCCAAAATCCACCCGGCTTTTTCGGAATGCAGTCAATCAGCACTGTAGCTCAGTGAACAAAAGGGGTTCATCTAGAAACATGCATTTGAAAAGTGCATTTGAGAACGGCGACCCAAACAGGCCGTCCAGGCTCAAAACTACGACCAAAACTTACAACGTTAATCGTCACTGACTATGAATCAAAACTCTTTAGAACTCCGGCGAAAGAAAAGCAGCGCTAACCATTTTTCGGTATTGATTCGGCTGCTGCGCGATCGCGCTACCTTTTTAGACGAGGTGCGCGGCGAAGTAAAGCTCAACCGCAAAATCTCTTCACTGCTGGTCGCTAGCAGCTGCTTTTTCGCCGTCTATGGCGGCATTGTAGGCTCTTATGGTGGCGGCTGGCAGATCTTATCTTCAGCGATTAAGCTGCCTGCTTTATATCTCATTACGCTGTTAATTTGCGTGCCGACCCTTTACTTTTTCGATATTCTCTTTGGCTCCAAGCTGAACTTTAAGCAGTACGTCACCATGGCACTGACCTCAGTGGCAGTGATCAGCGTTTTACTCTTTAGCTTTGCCCCGGTTATTCTTTTCTTCTTGATCTCGGTGCGTGACTACAACTTTTTCTTGCTGCTAAACGTCGTGGTAATGGCGCTAACCGGCTGTGTAGGCGTGCGCTTATTTTACAAAGGCATGGTGGATATGGCCGGGCCAGATGGCTTTGAGCAAAAGCTGCGGCTGAAGCTGCTGCAAGGCTGGGTGGTGCTGTACGGCCTGGTTGGCTCTCAGCTAGGCTGGACGCTGCGGCCTTTTGTGGGGGCGAGCGACCGCATGTTTCAAATCTTCCGGCCCGAAATTGAAGGCAACTTTTACTCAAAAGTCTTGCAAACTATCGGTTCTATGCTCGGCCTTTGGTAATGGCTAACGGTAACGGCTAATGGTAATGGTTAATTTTGACAATTTAAGAATCACAGACCGAGAGCTAGATACGCTAACAGGCTTAGACATTAGCGATACTACGATGGGCTGGGGCTACCGGCAAACGGCCTTTTCAGCCGCTCGCAGACTCTCTTTGATTGCAGAGCAGTTCTTGTCGCTAGGCGTGATGATAATTTTTTGCCTGCCGGTGACCCTGCTGCTAGCGCGTTCGATCAGCGGTGACGACGTTGCGGCAGTGTGGCGGTGGCTACCGTTTGGTCTAGTCAGCGCAGGGGGAATTGCGATCACCTGGTTCTTTTACCGTTGGCGCGAAGGCAAGCGTCTGATAACGCTAAGTCATCTGCTTGATGAAATCGACCGCTTTAACGAAATGGTGGCAGCGGTAGAAATTTTAGAAGAGCTGAGCGCTGCAAAAAGCAGGCAGTCTAACCTGGGCCAATCTAGTCCAAGCCAATCAAGCTTAGACCAATCAAGCTCGAACCCAACAACTCTAGAAAATCGGGAAGAGGTGATTGAGGCGCTGCATCTGACGCGTGAAAGCTTGGTCTGTGGGCTGATGACAGAGAACGTCATGCGCAAGCATCAACAGTTCATCTCTAGAAAGCAGGAAATGTTTTCTAGCATAGAGAGGAACTTGGCCACGCTTCAGCAGCTACGGGTAGGAGACGAGGCGAATGAGTACAGTCGGCTGCTGAATGAAGCAATCCAGATAGGCACGAGTGTGCATAAGGAACTGAGCGGCGGGCTGACTGGCGAACTGACTGGCAAACTGGGCCGCTACTGAAGATGCCGTTACTGAAGATGTTGCTACTTGAAGAGTCTCTTTGCGGCACTAGGCTCTGTTATGCGGCGGCCGGTATGCGGCGGCAGGCGGCTCTAAACGTCCGATTCTTCGCAGGCACTCTTGTCTACTGGCAAAAAAGAATCTACTGGCAAAAAAGAATCAGAAGCCCAGCCGGTAGGCAGCACACAGCTGTAAAACTTCACAAGGCTCTCTTCAGAAAGACTTCCTTTAGAGAAGCCCTCGCCAGAAAAATCTAGAGAAGCGGTTAATATTTCGTTGCTGCTGCCTGCGCTTTGGCTAAGGTTTATGCCTTGATTTGGGCCTTGATTTTGGCTCTGTAGCGATTCAGATGATGACTCAACAACAACGAACGCTACACTCATTAGCGTTAAGAAAAATGCGGAAAATGTTTTTTGGATAGTTAAGCTCATGAATAGAGTGTAGCGTAAGATACCTGTTTTCCCAAGGGGAATACCTGCTTCAAATGCAAAAATAACAATGATTTAATGCAAAAGTAACAATCTCTTTTGTCTGACTAATCTCTGATCTAATTAACTCTAGGCAGCGAATAAACAATAAAATAGAGAGAAAGAGAGAGAGACGGACTGCTCAGCTATCGCGTGTCGTCTTGTTCGAGATCTAAGGTCTTTAATCTGCTTTTCAAGCTAATTTTTAAGCTATCCTACAGCTATTGATTGGGCAGCTGGTGCTTGGGCAATTGATTGGGCAGCTGGTGCTTGGGTTTTCACTATTGCTCGGGCTATCTTACAAAGCTAGCTCTCTGGCGGAACCACAAAGCCCATTGCAGCCGTGTAGGTGACTAGTAGCAGCGATCCATACAAGGGCTGATATCCTTCCCACGTCGCAACCAAAGGTCCGCCCGCAGCTAACACCCACACCATAAAAGACACGCAAGACAGCCCAATTTGAACCCAGGCGACTGGTTTACCGGCTTCTGACGTTTGTCGCTTGGTCCAGCCAAACGTCAGCACCAATCCGATCACAAAAAACAGCCACAGCAATCCGGCCTTAGGGATGTCTTCACCCGCACTTTGAATCATGCCGCTAACTGCTAGCCAAAAGCCAACTGCCTCGGTCGGAATATATTTCATGATCCGATCGGCATAGTCATCTGGTGATTGACCGTTGCTGCCCCTAGTTTGAAACTGCGATGATACGATGCGACGGCCCATCTTTTGGTAGTCTCCTTAGCGTTCCTGCAAGCTCCGCGGATCGAGCGCATCACGCAGTCCATCCCCTAGCAAATTGAACGCGAGTACTGTCATTACAATCAGCGCGGCAGGTGGCCACACCAACCAAGGATTGAGGACTAAAATAGACGCATTTGTGCCCGCCGAAAGCATGTTGCCCCAGGACGGATCGGGCTCTTGAATGCCCAGGCCAATTAGGCTGAGAACCGCTTCTGAGACGATATAGCCAGGAATAGAGAGCGTGGCGGCGATGATGACGTAGGTGGCTGTCTGCGGCAGAATGTGGCGCACGATGATGTGCAGACTGCGACCGCCCATAGACTGAGACGCCTGGACGAAGGTGCGCTCTTTTAGCGAGAGCACTTCGCCGCGAATGACGCGAGCCAAACCCGCCCAGCCGATAAAAGAAATGATCAGCACAACTAGCAAAAAGCGCTGAGAGCTGTCTAACTCTGGCGGTAAAATAACGCCCAAGGCGATCAGCAGATAGATTGCAGGAATCGTCATAATCACTTCGACAATTCGCATGAGGATGGAATCTACTGCGCCGCCGAAGTAGCCAGAAATGCCGCCGACGAGCAGCCCTAGCGGAAAGGAAATCGCGATGCCGACTAGGCCAATGCTCAGGCTGATGCGCCCGCCATGTACTAAGCGGCTAAAGACGTCGCGCGCGGCATTATCGGTGCCCAATAGATTGAAGTAAGCGGGAGCTGTCTCTACGGCTTCTAGGTTTTCACCTTCAGGGTTTTCGGTGGCTAGGTTTTCGGTAGCTAGGTTTTCGGTGGCTGGACTGCTCTCTGTAAAGCCTTCTGGATTGGGGTCTGCCGCATTAGGGTCTACCGCATTAGGATCTGCTGCATCAGGATCTACCGCGTTAGGATCTGCTGCCTCAGGATTGACTGCCTCAGGATCTACCGCATCAGGATTGACTACCGCTGGCGTGTCCTCAATCTCCTCTTCGCTGGCATCGGCATCAATGGGCTGCGGTATAGCTGCGCCCACTGGTGCAAACAAGTGCAGGCTCATAGGAATGCCTGAAAACAGCTTTATCTCTTTGAACTCGATATCGCCTTCTCCTGAGAAGCGGGTGACGTAGGGCAAGGTGAATTCAAACAGGCGGTACTCGTCGCCTTTGACGAAGAGGCGTAAGGGCGCAGGCCGGTTGAAGTCTACCGCGAGGGACTGATAGCCGGTATCGACGTCAATGGGCCCTTGGATAGTGGGATAGACGTGAGGGCCGATGAACTGCCCGGTTTCTTGGTTGCGCCAGTAGACCTGTGTGGGCGGCATTAAAGAGCCGCTGGGCTGCTGAGCAAGCGGATTGTAGGGTGCGACGAAGTCGGCAAAAATGACGGCTATGTAGAAAATGATCAGCACCACTGCGCCTAAGCGGGCTAGCGGGTTGTTTTTTAGCTTTTTCCACCAGGATTTTGTTTCCATTTTTGCCTTATGCGACGTCCGCTAATTTGGACACTTTTGGAGATTGCTCTGTAGCTAGCTGCGATCGCCATCGTTCTAATCAATCGTTCTAGGCAATTGTCTTGTACAGGCAATCGTTTGGACAATAATCGTTTGGACAATAGAGTAGCAGCATTTGGCAACGGGGATTCGGCCATGCTCAGCTGCCGGGCTACGGGCTGGGGGGTGCGCAGTTGATGAGTGATGGCGGAGCAGGGCTATAGCTGAGTGTGGCTGTTTTCAATCTGGCTGGAGGGTGCCACGCAAAAGGGGGGTGAGCAAGCGAGAATGGTTGATGTTAAACTTTTGTAAACAATAAAAATAATATAAAGCGGCCCCAAAGTTTTCTATGGGCACCTTCGATCAGCGCGTTTGCACGCCCTAACCTCCACCTTTTTGCGAATATTTTTCCCTGTGACCTACCAAAACATTGAAGGCCAAAGCATCGAAGGCCAGAATATTAAAAGCCAGAATAAAGGCCAGAATATTAAAAGCCAGAATAAAGGCCAGAGCACCAGAGGCCGAAGCTCTAACGGCCAGAGCACCAAAGGCCAGAACACTAACGGCCAAAGCTCTAACGGCCAGAATGAAAGCCAGAACACTAACGGTCAAAGTCTTAGTAATGGTCAGATTGTAGACGGTAAGGCTAAAGGTGCTTTATCGCCTAGCCTGATCTCGAACGGTATTGCGGCTGAGGGTAAGGCTCAACGGCGCGGGGTGGGCGGCTGGCTGAGCGGCCCGAGGGGACTGCTGCTAGGGCTAGCGCTGGGGCTTGGCTTGGCGTTTGTGGGCGTGCGGCTAGGCTCAAGGCCCTCAGCGCCGACGGCAGCGCCTGCTGAAAGTTTGCAGGTGGCGAGTGCGACGGTGACAACTGTGCGGGCTGAGCGATCGCCCATTGAGCAGACCCTAACGACGAACGGCACGGTAGAGGCGTTTGATCTGCTGTCGGTGTCTCCTCGAGCGAGTGGATTGCAGATTTTGTCGGTGGCGGTGCGGGAGGGCGATCGCGTTGCCGCCGGTCAGGTAATGGCAGTGCTAGATGATTCGGTGCTGCGCAGTGAGATAGCGCAGGCCGAGGCAGATGTGGTCGCAGCTGAGGCGCAGGTGGCCCAGGCCCGCGCTCAGGCGCAGCAGACGCAGGCAGAGGTGGCCGAGGCGCAGGAGAATTTTGATCGGTATAATTCGCTGTTTGGGCAGGGGGCGATTAGCGCTGAAGAGCTAACCAGTCGGCGGACACAGCTAGCGACGGCGCAGCAGACGGTGGGGGCCGCGATCGCAGCAGTAGATAGCGCGGTGGCAACAGTGCGCAGCCGCGAGGCCGCAGTCGCGAGGCTAACCACTGAGCTGGGTCAAACGCAGGTGCTAGCGCCCAGCAGCGGCATTGTGGCCGAGAAAAATGCCACGGTAGGCGATACGGCCTCGGCCGGGACGCCGCTGTTTCAAATCATTGACGGCGAGCAGCTAGAGCTGGCGGTGAAGGTGCCGCAGTCGCAGCTTGCGCAGATAGACGTGGGCACGCCCGTGCAGATTCGCTCAACGTCAAATCCAAATTTACAATTGCAGGGTAGCGTACGCTCAATTGACCCGACGGTAGATGCGCAAACCCGGCAGGCGACCGTGAAAGTGGGGTTGCCAGGCAGCGATCTAATTCGTCCGGGCATGTTTTTGCAGGCGGCTGTGGTGACTGGTCGTCGTGAGGGCGTTGTTGTTCCGGCGCAGTCTGTTTTGCCGCAGTCTGACGGGACGTTTGTGGTGTACGTGCTGAATGCAGACGGCACGGTGAAGGCGCAGCGCGTGGAGGTGGGCGATCGCACCCCAGCGGCAGGAGACGTGCCTGCCAAAATCGAAATTGTTAATGGCCTAGAGGCCGATACGCCAGTTGTTGTAGAGGGCGCAAGCTACCTGCAAGACGGCGATCTCGTAGACGTAGTTGCAGGGGAGGGAGCTTAAGCGATGTTTAATATTTCTGCCTGGTCGATTAAGCGTCCGGTGCCGACGATTGTGTTGTTTTTGGTGCTGACGATTGCGGGGCTGCTGGCCTTTGGGCAGCTCGGCATTGACGACAATCCCAACATTGACATTCCTGCCGTGCTAGTAGAGGTCAACCAAACCGGGGCAGGCCCAGAAGAGCTAGAAACGCAGGTGACCAAGAAGGTCGAAGATGCGGTGGCGGGGCTTGGCAATATTGATACGCTCACGTCTACGGTGGCAGATGGCTCTTCGCGAACGATAATTGCCTTTGATCTGGGCGTCGATACAGAAGAGGTAACCAATGAGGTGCGCGACGCGATCACGCGTATTCGTCAAGATCTGCCCCAGGATGCGCAAGACCCAATCGTGCGAAAGCAAGAGTTTTTTGGCGGACCCACGGTAATCTATACGGTGGCTTCTGAGCAGCGATCGGTAGAGGAGCTGAGCGATCTTGTTGATCGCACGATTAGTCGGCGTTTACTGGCGGTAAATGGCGTTTCGCAAATCACCCGCGTTGGCGGCGTTGACAGAGAGATTCGGGTGAATTTGGACCCGGCTCAGCTGAATGCGCTAGGAATTACAGCGACGCAGGTAAATGACCAGATCCGTCAGTTCAACATTAATTTGCCTGGTGGCCGCAGCGATGTTTCGGGCCTAGAGCAGGGCATTCGGACGCTGGGCAGTGCGGACACGGTGGCAGCGTTGCAGACGTTTCAGGTGGTGCTGCCTAACGGCAATACGGTATCGCTCAATACGCTGGGCACGGTGGAAGATGATTTTGCACAGGTGCGGCAGTCGGCGTACCTAAAAGATGCGACGACCGATGCGGCGGTAGTGGGGTTTCAGGCTTTTCGCAGCAATGGCAGCGTGGTGGTGAGCGTGGAGGAGGGCATTACAGCCGCGATCGCAGAGCTAGAAAATACGCTGCCTGAAGACATCCAATTTCAGCTAATTTTTACGCGCGCGACCGAAATCCGAGAGTCTTACCAGGCGTCTATTGATGCGCTGGTGCTGGGCTGCATTTTGGCGGTGGTGGTGGTCGGTGTGTTTTTGCGAGACTGGCGCACGACCCTGATTACGGCGACGGCGCTACCGCTTTCAATTATTCCTACCTTTTTGGTGATTCAGGCATTGGGCTACACGCTCAATAGCATGTCTTTGCTGGCGCTAACGCTGGCAGTTGGCAACCTGGTAGACGATGCGATTGTTGAAATCGAAAACGCTGAGCGGCACATTGGCATGGGCAAGCCGCCTTTACAAGCCTGTTTGGACTCCACCGCTGAAGTGGGTTTGGCCGTCATTACCACGACGGCGACGGTGGTGGCGGTGTTTATTCCCGTAGCCTTTATGGGCGGCGTGCCGGGGCAGTTCTTTCAGCCGTTTGGCGTGACGGTGGCCGTGGCGACCATGTTTTCTACGCTGGTGGCGCGCTTGGTGACGCCAATGATGGCAGCGTATTTGCTGAAGTCAAAAGTGGAAGACAACAGCGGCACCGTGCTAGCGGCAGACGGGTTGAGGGTGCCGCGCCTGCTAGTGCCGTACCACAAGCTGCTAAGTGGGGCGCTGAGCCATCGGCTGGTGACGATTGTGCTGGCGCTGATATTTTTTATCAGCAGTTTGGCCCTGGTGCGTTTTATCCCCACATCGCTGTTTGATTCAGGAAATACCAATTTAGCAACGGTATCGTTAGAACTACCGCCCGGTTCTACGCTAGAAAAAACAGAACAGGTGAGCCAGCAGGTCGGCCAAGAGATTTTGGCAAATCCGGCCAGTGAGAGCGTTTTTAGCATCCAGTCTCCAGGAGAATCGACAGCGTTTATACAGCTAAAGCCGAAGGATGAGCGGGTGAAGCGTGCGGTGTTTGAGTCGCAGATGCGAGAAGTGTTTCAACAGATTCCGGGCGCGAGAATTAACTTTCAAAGCCAGGGGGCGGGCGGCAGCAAGAGCTTAGAGATTGTGCTGACGGGCGAAGACCCGACGCTGCTGACGCAGGCGGCGCAAAATTTGACACAGCAGATGCGTCAGGTGCCGGGGCTAGTGGAGGTGAGTTCGACAGCGGCGCTGGTGCAGCCAGAGATATTGATTCGGCCCGATCCGCTGCGAGCGGCTGATTTGGGTGTGTCGGTCAGCAGCATTGCGCGGACGGCGTCTTTGGCAACGCTAGGCGATACCGCGTCGAATTTGGCTGATTTTGATGCGGGCGATCGTCAAATCCCGATTCGAGTGCAGCTAGATCCTGAAACCACAACAGATATCAGCACGCTAGAAAATTTGCAAGTGCCGGGGCAAAATGGTGAGATGGTGCCGCTAATAGCCGTTGCAGACATTGAGTTTGGCAGCGGTCCGGCGCAGATTGATCGCTTTGACCGGTCGCGGCAGGTGACGGTGGGGGCAAATCTGCAGGGGATTGAGCTAGGTGAGGCGATCGCACTTGTCGATGCGCTGCCTGGATTCACTAACTTGCCAGACGGCATTAGAGAGCAGCCCACTGGCGATGCTGAAATTCAAAAAGAGATTTTTAGCCGATTTGGGCTGGCGCTAGGCACCGCAATTTTGATGATTTATGCGGTGCTAGTGCTGCTGTACAACGACTTTTTGTATCCGTTTGCGGTGATGGTGGCGATTCCGCTATGCATTGGCGGGGCGCTGATGGGGCTGCTGATTGCCCAGAAGCCGCTGGGGCTGTTTGCGCTGATTGGCATGGTGCTGCTGATTGGCCTGGTGACGAAGAATTCGATTTTGCTGGTGGACTATGCGCTGCTGGCGCTAAAGGAAGGCAAGTCGCGGCGGCAGGCCGTGATTGAGGCTGGAATTACGCGCCTGCGCCCGATTTTGATGACCTCTATCTCAACGATGGCGGGGATGATTCCGATTGCGCTGGAGCTAGGGGCAGGGGGTGAGACCAGAAGCCCGATGGCGATCGCAGTGATTGGCGGCTTCTCGACTTCTACGCTGTTGACGCTGATTATTGTTCCAGTTTTCTTTACATATATCAGCGGCGCTCGGCGTAAGACCGCGCGGGTGCTGAGCCGGGCAACGGGAATTGGGAGATCGGTGCAGAAGGCGAGCTAGTTGAAGGTGGAGCATTCGCTACTATAAAACAATTCTGAAGCGCTGTCTCGATTTCGTTTCGGCGCACTCATACACCTTCCTCTTCCTCGAATTAGAGCTTTCTTGCTTACATCGCATAGATGTACGAATCACCATCATCTGCTCCTAATATCCGCAGGCACTGATTTTTTAGGGCAGGCTCCATTCCCAACGCTTCCATCGGTAAAACACCGAGCAAAGGAATATCAATTTCTGTAAGCTCCATACAGTCAAACGTGCTGCTGCGGCCATTGACTTCTAACAAAGCATGGCTAAAAATACGCGCCTCAGCAGCGCCCGCAGCTGTCACTATCGAAGTCAGACCTTTAACCGTAAGCCCTAGTTCCTCTGCTATTGCAGTCGGCAAGCTCAGCATAGATGCGCCTGTATCCACTAAAACATTCTCTAGCGTTATGCTCCTGACCGCTTCCGCCTGGATAAAACCTCTGTCAGCCAAGATTTGATCGACATCGTTAGTGACTGTAATTGTCGCCATAACTTGGCCCACCTGATTCTTCTCAAGCTTAGGGATGTTTAATGTTCTTACAGGCATAGCAAGCACGCAACACGCAGTGACTTTTATCATATATAAAATTAGAACAAAAGTTTGAAACTAAGCCTCATTGGTTTTACAACTATCGATTTGTAATGATCGGTTTGCTATTTCTATTCTTCTAACACCGCCGTGCATTTGATTTCAACAATTAGTCCAGCGGTGGAGAGTCCGGTGACGCCGACGCCTGTCCAGGTTGGAAATTGCTCTGTAAAGTAGCGGTCTTTGACCTGAATGAACAGCGGCAAGTGAGGAATGGTTGTCGGCTGTTGGGGCGAACTGGGGGCATCGGTGACGTGATAGGTAATCATTTCAACCACATCGTCAAAGGTGGCGTCTGCGGCCAAGAGTACCTTTTTTACATTTTCAAAAGCCTGAACAAACTGAGCCTCTGTGCCCTGCACAATCTGCAAATTTTCGTCTCGACCGACCTGCCCTGAAATATACAAGGTATTGCCAACTTTAATCCCTGGGCAGTAGCGATACTTTTCGTACAAAATTTCCATTCCTTTCGGAATGATGACGTTTCGAGTTTGACTCATACGGGACTCTCTATTGCGATCGTACTCAACACATTTCACTACTTAACATTGCACTACAGCTGTAGCCAACACAACATATTTACACAGACAATGGCGCTATCTTCGGCTTAGATTATTGGTGAGTGTTTTACTAACGAGGTCAAGCTATGGGATGTTTTGTTGAGGCCGATCCTTATCCCTATCCCTTTAATGGTGATTTACGCCCAGACAACACGGCTTTAATCATCATCGACATGCAGACAGACTTCTGCGGAGAAGGCGGATATGTTGACAAAATGGGTTACGATCTGTCGCTTACCCGCGCTCCGATTGCGCCGATTCGCCGGGTGCTTCAGGTGATGCGAGCGGCGGGCTATGCAATTTTTCACACTCGCGAGGGGCACCGGCCCGATCTGGCAGATTTGCCAGAGAATAAGAGATGGCGATCGCAGCAAATTGGTGCGGGTATTGGCGATCCTGGCCCCTGTGGAAAAATATTGGTACGCGGCGAACCGGGCTGGGAGATTATTCCTGAGCTTGCCCCCATCTCAGGCGAGGTGGTTATTGATAAACCGGGCAAGGGGTCTTTTTACGCGACCGATCTAGACCTAATTCTCACCTGCAAAGGAATCAAAAATATCATCCTGACTGGCATTACAACAGATGTTTGTGTTCATACAACGATGCGCGATGCCAACGATCGCGGCTATGAATGCCTGATGCTCTCTGACTGCACGGGTGCGACTAATTATGGCAACTATCTTGCCGCTTTAAAAATGATCAAAATGCAGGGCGGCGTTTTTGGTGCTGTTGCCGATTCTCAGGCGTTGATTGATGCGATCGCTTAAGTCAGCCATAGTCAATCTCAACGACCTGACAGCCAATCCAGGCAGCTACGACTTTTCTAGCTTTAGGCCCAACCTAGAAAAACTTATTCTCTCAGGAGCCGCCGATACTGAGCACATCAGCATTTTGTGGTACACCACTCCCGATGGCAGCGTGGGGCGGCACTATCATTCCATGACCGAAGCTGTCTACACCATCAACGGAACACAGCGCGATGCCAAGGGCATCTATCCAACCGGCTCGCTGTACTTCAACCCGCCTGGCGGTGGACATGAAATCTTCGACAGCACTGGCTTTTTCCTTTTGGCCTATGCATCGCCCCCTGATTTTGCCAATACGAATTTAATTGAGGACTATACCCCGGTTCAAATCAACACTGCTGCTACCGATCTTGAAAGCCTCTATCCGTTCGAGATTCAAAAAGACGGCCTCTCGACCTACCCTATTCCATTAAATCCGCAGGGTGGAATAAGGTCTCAACTGATCATGGCGGCATCGTCTCAAAGCTATCAGTACCAAGGGAATTATCTGCTTGTGCTAAAGGGAAGCTGCGAAATTAATGGAACAACCTTTAGCGAGAGGATGCTGGTTGTTGCGAAAACAACTGAACCGCAGCTGTACGAGGTGAGCACTTCTGCAAGTCATTCTTGTTTAGCGCTGGGTCTTTCTTTTTTTTCTTAAAAGCTTGAGTAATACTTTCTAACGGCAGCAAAGCTGGAAGATGGAATGCAATATATCTACCAGCTTCGCCCGCAGCGCCTGCCCTTATAGACCTTTTCCTGCCTAGATGAGAGTCGTTAGTTCAAACTCTGTTTTGCGCAAACAAGCGGCGGCACCTCACGGGTTTGCGCAGCGAACTGGCCCTGCTACATTCCTACGGTGGGCTAATTTCCTCGATCCCTTGCCCGTTCTAGAATGGAGCGGCCATCACGCTCTCGTTCTAGCTCTGTTGCCTCAGAAGGCATCTCAGGAAGTGTATCTTCTGTTGTCTCGTCTTCCGCTGCCTCGTCTTCTGTTGCCTCGTTTTCTGTCATCTCATCTGGAGTCATCTCATCTGGAGTCATCTCATCTGGAGTCATCTCATCTGGTGCATTTGTCACCTCACAGCAGGGCAAAACGGCTATCTCCGCTAGCTCAGGCAGTTCCAAAACTATCATCAGCTGACGCCATGCTTGTGCGATCGCCTCATCTTCAACATTCTCTTGCCGCAGCAGCGCCAGCTCACTGATCGTATCCTGCAAAAAGCCGTAGTTCGCATACAGCGCCGCCCGATTTCGCGCCGTCGCCTGCGTCAGCGTTCGGTTGGCATCGGGCCCTACGGTCCGTCGCTCTACCCAGCCGTCTACCACCACTCGCTCAGTTTCATCGCAGTCCACCGTCAAAAACCAGTGGTAGGCACTATTCGGTGCCATCTCTACGGGCAAAGGCACACCCACAATGCCGCTACCTGCCGTTTGCCCGGCCAATCGCCCCTGATACAGCACTCGATCGCCGCTATCTTTTACGACAAATTCGGTGGCCACCTCGCCTACTGCCCCTGGCATATAAAACCACAGCATTGGCTGCGCCTGGGTTGTTAAAGCGCCCACCGTTTCAACCACTTGGGTCACACCTAGCTCTTGGACTTGAGTCGTTTGGGCAGGTGCGATCGCCGTTAGCGGCAGGCCTGTCTGACAGCTCCCTCGAGAGGCCCCACCTCGCCGCCGTCCGCCAGGCCGCCCAGGATTAGGCGATCCGTTAGGGTTAAACTCTAGCGGTAGCGTTGGCAGGTCTTGAGCTGCCGCTGGCTGAGGAGAAAAGCCTGGAAGGACATCTAAAAAGGTGCTTAGAAAAACACCTAAAAAGACGCCGGAAAGGACAACAAAATTGAAACCTGTTGCTTTTTCTGAAGAGTGAACTGAGGGTGGATGCTGAAACAATTTCATAATGAGCGTTTTAATAAGGTTAGGACAAGCGCAAGCGTGAAGCAATAAGCCAGAGGAAAAGCCTGCTATGGTACGCCTTTTCGCTGTTTGTTTGTTTGCCGATCGGCTATTTTACGGGCTGTTTGGCTGGCGATCGCAGCTGTTGGCATTGCGATCGCACTTGGCAGCAGCGGCACCCATACACTCGGCACGGACAGCCACAGCCAGGTCGTCAACACCAGCAGCCCTTCTGCTAACAGCAGCCGCAGCCCAAACTTTAAAAAGCCTACGCTCAGGCCAATTCCACCGCCGACCGCTGCCCAGCTACAGGTCCACAGCACCTCCTGCCACAGGGTCATACTGCTTATCAGCGATCGCTCTCCTAGCCCCGCACTCACTAGCTGGCTGATCATCTGCGCCTGTAAAAACACGCCCGGTGTTTCTTTCGAGGCTGACTGAGTGTAGGGCGTTATCCAAGGATCTCTTCCGGCTGCTGTCGTCCCAATTAAAACAATCTTGTTCTCTACGAGCGATCGCAGCTGCTCGGGCGGTCGCGCCAGCAAATCGCCCACGCTTATACAAGTTGCAGGCGTTTCGTATACGTCGCCGCAGTTCATCTGCGCAGGTTGTTTAACAATTCGATAGTTCAGCAGTAGCTGGTCGCTGCGCGTATCTACGTCTGCGTATCCGCCAAAGCTGGCACGGCGAATATAAGGCAGGCGAGCGCTGCCCAGCACGTTGTCATCGGTAGCTGGAATATTTTTAATCTCTCTTAAATAGCGAAATGCGATCGCCGCGCTAAAAGTTGCAGGCATCTGGCAGGCAGCAGGATCGGACGCACTTGCCTGGGCTGTTGAACTTTCTGTTGAACTTTCTGTTGAATTGGCTGTCGAATCGGCAGGGGCCAGCTTTACTAAGTGGCGACGCACCATTCCCTCGTATGGCCCTTCCCCCACAAAATCGCTAAGCCCAATTCGCTCAGCACTCTCAATCTCTGGCGGGGGAAGGATTTTGTCGGTAGTTTCTGTCTTAGCTTTGCAAATGGCGATTAGATTGTTGGTTTCTCGTAGCTGCTGAGCTAAGCGTGGGCTGTTGGCGGAAAAATCTCGATAGATATCTAACCCGATGATTTTTGGCTTCAGCGGGGTTAGCTTTGTCAAAATGGCGCTGAGCGTTTCGTCAGAGAGAGAGACACCTTCGCGATCGCTAGGCATCGCGTCCATATCTGTCTGAGTGTTAGTAACAATCAACAGACGCGGATCGGATGACTCAGCGGGGCGCGATCGCAGCGACAAATCGTACAGCCGCAGTTCAGCCGGGGCCAACAGCCCTAAAAAGCGCATGGCTAGCACTAAAACAGTCGCGCTCAGGCTAGCTGCGATCGCCCATATTCTCTTTTTGCCTATCTCTCTTTCCTTGCTTTTTGCTGGCTCTAGCCCACCCTTTTTATCTAATTCTTTATCTAACTCCCTGTCTTCATCCAACAGTCTTCCTGTATCAGGCACTCTCACAGATCGCCTCAGCTCACCAGGAATCTGCTCGCCCTGATGAAAGGATCGCACATGCAAAGACGCCCTTTCGATCACTGGCTGCGCCTCTCGCTTACCTTGTAACGAGCGCCAGGTCGGCGGCATTTCCGCCAAATTTTGCACAATTACCGGCAGCCAGGTAGCGCAGGGAAAGCGAGACTCTAAGCCCTGTAGCTGCTCTCTTGCCTCGCGCACGGCTACATAGAAGGCAGTTCCCGTCGCGAAAGATCTTAAAAAGCCCTTTAAGAAGGCATGAGCAACCTGATCGGGCACTGGCTCGCGCATGACCAGCACCTGCGGAATATGCAAATCAGCCAGGTCATTTGCCAGCCCTAGCCCGTCGCAAGAGTTGAAAATAGCCGTATTTAAGCCCCGATCGATTGCTTTTTTGAGCGCATGTTTTAGCTGAGGAATCGTTAGGCGATCGCACTCATTCAGCAAAATCTCTCCGCGCGCACTATCCGCCGCTTCCCTGGGCCGACTCTGGCTGTGGCCCGCAAAAAACAAAATATCCCAGCCGCGCTCGTCCCATAGCTCTTGGTTAAAGGCCTCTCGATTGGGGCCTTGCAATACTGTTATGGCCACGTTTGGCAGATCACCGAGCAGTTTGCAGTCTGTCTGCGTATTGAGTTCTGTTGCCTCGCCGATCACCGCCAAAATCCGCACTGGCTCCGACCGGCTGCCCTGATAGTTCACCTGCTGATAGCAAGGCAGACAAATGCCTACCTCCGCCTGACGATAGCGCTGAAAAAACTCCAGCTCATACCAGGGTAGTCTTTGCAATAGCGGATCTTGGGTTTGCAACAGAATGCGGGCCGTATCTTGCGGATTAAGCTGCTCTAAAATTTTCTCTCTAATCGGACGAAAGTCTTCACCGTTAAGCCAGTGATGCACCCGCTCTCGAACCTGATGACTCAGCAGGCGACACTGTTCTAACTCCGAGGCGTGAGAGACGTTGGTTACCCCGCCGATGGCCTCTAGCCGATAGGGTAGCCCTAGCTGCCAATAGGCCTGCTGCCACCGCTGGTAAAGCACTGGCAAATCTGGAGCTGCTGGGAGGCGCGCCTGCGTCTCAGCCTGTGGCGGCAGACCTTCTGACCCAATCTGCACCGTTGCGGCGTAGCCTGTCTGTATTGTGCCAGTCCCTATTTTAATTACTACACGTTTATTCACGGCTATCTCACGGGTCTGACCTGTTCAGCTTGCTTAGATTCTCTATATTCGAGTTCTCTATGCTCAAATTCTCTATGCTCAAATTCTCTATATTCAAATCACAAACTATATGCTCAAATCACAAACCACTCTTCAAATACAGTTTCTCCCATTGAGAGGGTTACCCCAAAGTGTTCACCCACCTGACCGCTCAGCCGCAGCTGGATATAGTTATCAATTTCTCTAGACGTGACCGACATAAAAGGAACTGCCTGCTCATCTAGAACAGTCATGGTTAAATTTTCTTCTAAATAAGGAGAGTCTCCTAAAGGCCGCACTTGCAATACGATATTACTGCGATCTGAATTGCCGCGATTTGGTGCAGGCTCTGTCGTAGCGCTGGTTTCTGCATTAGGCGCGATCGCATCCGACGGTTGCTCGGGCAATAGCTGATCGGTAAATGGCTGCTCAGTAATATGGATCACCAGCGTTACCCGCACGGCCTCATCTAGCTGCAAGCCCAAATTTACCAGCTTCGCTCGGCTTGCATCTGTTGCCATTGCTGGCTCGGCCAGATCTGCTGTTCGAAAGGCAAAGCTTAGCTCAGCCGGATTCACGAGAGACTCTACTGTCTGCCAGCCGTCTGAGATCGTATCTATAGCGCCTTCTATCCACTGGCCTATCTGAGTGAATGTCGATTGGCCTGAGGCGATCGCGTCAGGCGAGTCAGTCGTGCTCGTACTTTGCAGTGCATGCACCTGGTCTACCAAAGCTTCTATGGGCAAGAACTGAGCCAAAGCCAGCTGCTCAGACTCTCTAGCCGACGGAGTAAACCCGATCAGAGTTGCCTCGTGCGCCGCTTCATCAATGGCCACCGCGACATAGCCTATTCTCTCGGTCCAGGCTTCTGGTGGAATCATGCACACGTCTGCCTCGGTATCGGCCACCCGGCAAGAAAGCACGCCTACCCCTGGCAGTGGCAAATCGGCCACATTGCTCAGCATTTGCATCATCGGATTCCAGCTGTCAGCCTGGGCGATCGCAGTTGGAATCTCCATTAGCTGGAGGTAGGCGTTGACCGCACATACCGCCAGCGTATTATGTCGAATTTGTTCAGCCTTCTCAGCAAAAGGGCACATCTGCGCAAACCGCTGTGCCATCTGTTGAAATTCGCGAGTGATAGGCAGCGTAATCCCCATTTGTTGGGAGCGTGTGATAACCATTCGTTTGAAACCTTACTATCCAGGAAATGTGTGTATTAGCGAAAGTGACGTGAGATCTATAGCGTGAAATCCATAGTGCGAGATATGGTATGAGATCTGGCATAAGATCTGTGCAGCCCCTGTGTCACATAGAAAATAAGCGAAAAAATAAGCTTTAAAAATAGCCCTGCGATTGACCAAACTGGCGCAGCCGCGTCAGACATTGACGCTGATAAAAGCTGCTGAGCGTTCCGACTGAAATGCCGTACTCTGCGGACAGCACTTTCCACGGCGTTTCAGGCGGCAGTCGTTTCAAAATCAAAGCCTGGGCCGTTACTGCCGGATGCTTGCTCACATGGAGCGATCGCAGGCTGCCGTCAGCGTCAGTCTCGGCCCATTCACGCACCTGATCTAACCAAGGGGGAATATCTGCCGGGGCAGGCAGCCGGTTTACCGGATCTAACTCATCGCTGTCGCTGTGCGAGCCAGTGCTAGACAGACGGGTGCTAGACAAACGGGTTGATCGCTGCTGATTTTCAGCGATCCGAAAATCTCGCAGCCGGTGCTTCAGGTACGCGTTGAGCCAAGTCGCCAGCCTAGCAACCGCAGGGTCATAAGCTTTGCCCGTCGTTGCCTCGCACAGGTTACGACAAAAATAAACCCAGGTTTGCTGCAAAGCATCTGGATAAAAAGGGTCATGCGTGTGCCAAAGCTGACCTTTCAACGCACGCACAATCTGCGTCATCCCTCGCTGACGCTTGGGGCTACCGACCGGCTCTGCGCACGTTGCTAACACTAGCTGTGCCAGCGGTTCTGAGTACCTGCTGTCCTCAAAAGGAGTCTGATCTGATGAGTTATTCATACATTGACACGCGGTGCTGGTAGCAGTTCTTTGGGTCATGCCTGAGGCAATTTCTGATGTAACGCTTGAGGCAACTCCCGATATAACGCCTGAAACAAAAAATGCACCCATCCGACCTCTACTAAAACTTTACGCTTAATCACCTATCACAGACAAATGCAAAAGTTCTGCGCGCGCGATGCAGTTTTTGCGTTAGTGCGTCTAGTTGGCAGCGTGCCAGCTCGGTTTCTGTCCTAGCTATTGGGGGCGATCGCCTCAGCTCGTTTAGAAATGATAGTAACTTCAGTGAATTTACTGAAGACTTTTTACGAACCTTCGCACTTGAAAAATGAGCCTTTGCTGAAAACGGGGCGATCGCGGCTGTATGAAAAGTCCTTGGCGAGTGTCCTTAGCGAAAGTCTTTGGACACGTCAAAAGCTGTCCTGAGCGCGATCGCCTTCCGTTGAAAAGCTAACCGGCAAAGCTTCAACCTTCTGTTCCTAAATCATCTACTCTGGTAGCCCCCATGAAATTCGTCAATTCTCTATGCAACCTCATTCAATCCACTGGTCGAAGTGCTAGGCAGCAGTTTACCCACGCTGTCGAGTCTTCTGCCCGAGGCCAATCTACTCCAAGCCGTCGGGAGAAGAAAGAACTCGCTTCTAGCCGACTACCCGGTCCTACCCCAATTCCGCCTTCTGGTCGTCCTTCTGGCCGCAATGCATAAGGTTCGCTGAAGCACTCTGCTGAATTACTCTAAGGGAAAGCTAAAGATTGTCGCAGCCAATCAGTTGGCCAATGAGTTGGTCAATTAGTTGGTCAATCAGTTGATAAGGTAAAAGCGAACGCTTATGCGCCAGATCAACGCGCCGGATCAATATGCTGCCTTTCTGGGCTGTGTTTACGGCCCCCCCGCCTTCCTTAGAAATAGATGCTGAAATAAGTGCTATTCGCAGCAAGCGCGCGATAGATTCAACCGTCTTGGATCTGGTTACCGCAGGCTACGAGCAGATCGACCAGGGAGACTACTCGGCGGCTATTGGCAGCTTTCAATCGGCGCGATCGCTGATAGCGGGTAGTGATAATACAGATAGTGACAATACAGATATAGAAGGCGAAATCCTCTATGGGTTAGGGGAAGCCTACTTTTACTCACAGCAGTATGCCGAAGCTATTCCCGTATTAGAAGCTGCGATCGCCTTTTATTCTCCAACGCCTGTCCTAAATCTAGAGACTGCTGACTACCTCGACATCCTCATTTCTCTATCCACTTGGCTGGCCTACTCACACCAGTCACTTTCTCACTTTGGCTCGGCCCTTGTCTACTATCAACAGCTCTCAGGCCCTACCGTTACTGCCCGCTTGCCGCCCAGCACGCTCGCGGCCCTGCTAACGAATAAAGGCACCGTAGAAGCAGAAATTGGCCAGTACGAAACCGCTACTACCACCCTGCAACAAGCCGCCGAGCTAAACCATCAGCTCAGTGAGTCCATTGCCGAAGCCAATGCGATCGCTGCTCTTGGTTGGATTGTTGAGCGGCAAGATAGGCTAGACGATGCGATCGCCTATTATCAAAGTGCGATCGCGCTCTACCAGCAGGCCGACGAACCCATTCGAGAAATCCGTATTCTCAACAACCTCGGCATCGTTCACCTCAAGCAAAACGACCTCAGCAGCGCCGAAAGCACACTCAATCAGGCTCAGACCCGTCTGAGTCAGCAAACAGATATCTCCGAAAGCCTTCCGGAGAACCTGCGAGAGCGCGCCATCTTGCTCGATAGCTTTGGCTCACTCTACCAGGCTCAAGGCAACATTGAGCAAGCCTGGAGCGCCTATCGTCAGGCCCTTGCTCTTAGCCTTACCAACGCCGACAAAGTTGGTGAAATCGATAGCCTGATAAACCTCGGCAAGCTGATGGAGGCCCAGTCGCAGCCTAGTCTCGCCATTTTCTTTTATAAGCAGGCGATCGCGCAGATTGAAACAATTCGCGCAGATCTGCGATCGCTCTCTCAAACCGTCCAGCAGCGCTACACTCTCACTGTCGAAGACATCTACCGCAACCTCGCCGACCTGCTGCTGCGGCAAGACCGCGTTCCCGAAGCGCTCCACATTTTAGAGCTGCTAAAGCTACAAGAAGTAAAAGCCTATCTCAATACTGATTCTGCAAGCACTTATTCTACAGACGCCGATTCTACAGACGCCGATTCTACAGACGCCGATTCCACAGACGCCGATTCCACAGACGCCGATTCCACAGACCCCGCTCCCCCCATTCCGCCCGCTTCAGAATCGTCTGCCCTCAACACCCCTGCCGAAGCCACCCTTGCCGCCACCCTCACCCCGCTCCCCGCCGATCTGTCTCTCACCGCCTTCACCCAGCGCCCAGAGGCTCTCGCCCTGCAAGACTCATCGGCTCCTCAGCCACCTACCGCCGCTAACAGCACCACTTTTCAGCTCGCCACCATAGAATCACTGCAAGCTGCCCTCAAAGCCCAGCCCGTCAAAACCGCTGCCCTCTACCCGCTCATTCTCAAAGACCGCCTCGAAATCATCCTTATCACCGCCGACGGTATCCCTAGCCACTACACCACGCAAGTCCTAGAAACCGAACTCAGCCAAACCATCCACCAGTTTCAAAACAAGCTCAAAACAGACGTTTTAGACCCTGCCGCCGAGGCCCAGCAGCTTTACACCTGGCTGATTCAGCCGTTAGAAGCCACCCTAGCCGAACAAAATATCGAAAGCCTGATCTACCTACCCGATGGCGTTTTGCGCTATGTGCCCATCGCCGTCCTGCACGACGGTCACCATTGGCTCACCGAAAAATACCAGTCTTACAACATCACCGCCGCCGCCATTGACGATCTCACTGCTCCTACTAGCCAGGCTGCACTCACCGTTCTTGCCGGAGCCCTTACCGACGAAAGCCCCGCCTACGACGTTCAAGTTGGGCAGGCAAGCTATCGCTATGACGGCCTGCCCGCTGCTAGAGAAGAAATTGGCAACTTGCTCAAAGTCATTCCCACCACTGCACTGATTAATCAAGACTTTACGCCCAGCAATACCCTCAACGCGGTTCAAGATCACCCCATTGTTCACTTTGCCACTCACGCCAACTTTTTACCCGGTCAGCCAGAGTCTTCCTTTATTCTGTTTGGCGATGGCAGCACCGTTAATATGCGAGATATTGGCCGGTGGCGGCTGCCGAACGTTGATCTGGTCGTCTTTAGCGCTTGCCAAACGGCTGTGAGCGTAGAAGGTGACGGCAAAGAGCTGTTAGGGCTGGGCTTTCAGATTCAACAAACCGGAGCGGGGGCTGCGATCGCGACCCTTTGGTCAGTTGATGACACTGCCACAGCCGCCTTTATGAACCAGTTCTATATCGCCCTCAGTAAAGGCAGCACCAAGGCTCAAGCCCTCCGCCAGGCTCAAATCGACTTAATTGACAGTCAAAGCTTTCAGCATCCCTACGACTGGGCCGCTTTTATTTTGATTGGTAATGGTCTTTAGAAAGAGATCTAGATGCCAAATCTAGGTACTAGAAGGGTAGGTGAATGCAGAATTCGGTGCCCTGCCCCAATTCGGATCGTACGTCTAGCGTGCCGCCATGAGCTTTAACAATGATTTGCTGCGCGATCGCTAACCCCAATCCGGTTCCTTTCCCCACCCCTTTGGTGGTAAACAAATGGTCAAATATTCTTTCTTTCACCTCGGCTGGCATGCCCTTGCCATTGTCTCCAATCCGAATCTCAACCGCCTTTTTATCATGCAACGCAGCGGTTTTAACTGTGATTATTTGGGGCTTATCTTTTAATTCTGCAAAGGTCGATTGTTGAGCCGCTTCGTCAAATACATCAATGGCATTGGCTAACAGATTCATAAACACCTGATTGAGCCGCCCTGGAAAACAATCAATGACGGGCAGATCGCCATAGTCTTTGATAATCTCAATAGCTGGTCGATTTTCATTGGCCTTGAGTCGATATTTTAGAATCAACAAGGTGCTATCGAGACCTTCATGCAGATTGGCACTGACCTTGTATTCCGTGTCAGCACGAGAAAAGGTGCGTAGGCTGGTGCTAATAGCTTTAATCCGGTCGGTGGCTCCTTTCATAGAGCTTAAAAGCTTAGGCAAGTCTTCGCAGACAAAGTCAAGGTCAATCTCTTCTGCATTCTCTTGTACCGGCTCTACAGGGTTAGGATAGTGCTGCTGGTAGAGAGTTAGCTGTCCCTGTAAGTCTTCGACATAGTTATAGGCGTTTTTGATACTTCCATTCAGAAAACCGATGGGATTATTGATTTCGTGAGCAACCCCGGCAACCAGATTCCCTAGCGAGGCCATTTTCTCGCTTTGAACCGTTTTTAACTGAGACTCTTCTAGCTGCTGGGCATAGGTTTGAGATTGCTGATAGAGTCGGGCATTCTCTAAGGAGATAGCGGCTTGGCCGCAAAGAAAGTTGAGAACGGTGAGCCGGTGCTCGGTAAAGACGCCGCTGGTAGATTGATTCTTTAGGTACAAGATGCCAATCATTTTGCCTTGATTGAGTAAGGGCAAGCAGAGAACGCTTTTAGGCTGCCGCTCTCTGAGATAGTCATCAATGACGGGCAAGTCTGTTTTGAGATTGTCAATGATGACGGTTTCTTGCTTGTTTTTGACGTACTGAATTAGCCTGACGGGCAAATTAGGATTGCCTTCTAGCGGTTCTACGCAAATATCTATCGTGTCTGTTGTGGCAATGGCTTGAACCTCCCATTCGTCTGAAAGATTAGGCAATAGCAGCGCGCAGCGATCGCCCCCTGAGTTTTGCAAGATTAAGGTAGAAAGCTGACGAAGCAGTTCGTTAATTTCAATACTGCGAGAGAGAATCTGGGAAGCTTTTAGAATTGCGGTGAAGTCTAAAAAGGTGTTGGCACTAGTGGTAGAGCAGCTGATTTGAGTCAAGGCGTGCATTGAGAATGAAGAGGCTAGAATCGTCCCTTGAGTTTCAAATGGATTTAACGACTGGGCCGGTTTTTCTAGAATGGGGCTCAGCAAGTGAGCATAGTCCTTTTCTAACCGCTCAGTTTTTGCCTGTGCGCCCCAGCGTGCATAGCCAAAGTAAGCCTTTTGCAGATAGTCAGCTGCGATCGCTTCTTTGTCCCATTTCAAATAAAACTTGGCCGCCAGCTCATTGGCCAGGGCCTCTTCTTGGATATAGCCATTGTCTCTAGCACTGGCGATCGCCTGATCGTAAAGGTCAACAGCTTCCAGCTTGTGGTTCAGACACCGACAGCGTTCGGCCTCAACCAGCAGCATTTTGTGCAAGAAGTTCTCTGGACAGCTCTGAGCCCAGCTCTTAAGCTTCGCCTGATTGGCCTCAATTTGTGCCCAAGACTCTGCCCAAGACTCTGCCCAAGTTTCTGGCTGCGCTTCAGCCGATAGCGCCGAATATTGCTGTAGTAAAACTAGAGAGCCGTAGTAATAGTAGCCACTAGAGGTAGTAAAGCCTGCGACAGCACTGAGAATTTCACCCGCTTTTTCTAGTGCATTCAAACTCTCTTCAAAGTCTTCTAGTAAATAAGAAAGCTGAATATTGAGAATATAATAAAGGCACACAGAAAAGACCGTCTGTGCTTTTTCACTTTGGCAGATAATCTTTTCTGCATCTGCAAGTAAATGATCTTCACGCTGGTCGTATTGACTACGGCAGAGATTTTTAACAAAAATTCTGGCTCCTGCTAGAGAAGACAACAGCAGTGTGTCTTTACTCTTCTCGGCCACTAGCCAATATTTATCAATATCTTCTGAAACGTTGCCAAGATGTTCTGCGTAAAACAGTCGGTTAAAAATATTGCCACACAGGTTATACCCACTAAACAGAGTTTCGCCTGCCTCGACACCTGCTATAAAGCTGTCGTAGTTAATTTTAGCCGCACCGGCCATGGGCTTTGCCCAAACCTGAAGCCAAGACCCTAATAGCAGCCCGGCTTTACACTGCTGCGCCTTGCTGTTGAGCTTGTAGCTAAGATCTAGAGCGAGTCTTGCAAACTCGTAGCCTCGCTGATACTGCTCTTTCATTAGGTTTAAGAGCAGTCCATAGTTAGCGTAAGCTTTGATAGATTCAGCAACATTGCCATACTCTATCGAAAGGGCTGTTGCCCTCAAGCAAATCAAACTATAAAGATCGATATTGCCTAGTATGTATACTGCGGGCTCTAAAATAATTAGTAGCTTTATCGTCGCTTGCATACTAGGCGCAACGTCAGTCGGCAAGTCCAAGAGCGAGCGAATTGAGCGGTTTTCCATCTGTTTTTCAACAATAGAAAACTCGGCGCTAACTTGCTCAGACAAATTCTCATTGTCGATCTCCATGTTCAGCTCGCGCAGACCAGATCGCCCCACCTCAATAGCTTTTTTGTAGTCGCCTTGAAAGGACAGCTTGGTCATGTCGATGACATAGAACTCTACGCGATCTGTTGGCGCACTGATATTTTTCAGCGCAATTGGAATCGTCTGTTCTAACTTTTTATACGCGGCGTTGTTTAAATAGGCCACGCACAGGCTGCGATACAGATTAAAACAGAGCGAATACTGACTGGCCCAATCATCCAATGTGAGTAGTTTTACGCCTGTTTCTAGATAGTCTACTGCTGCTGTGTAGGCAACTGAGGCCAGCGCTTTTTCACCCGCCTGTAAGTTAAAGCGTGCTAGGGTTTTCTGCTCGTTGTGGTCAGTAATTAGATGCTGCCCAAAGTTTAGGTGGCCAACCAGTGCAAAGAGAGAGTCCTGCTGTTCTGTCTCAGACAGATTTTTGAGTAGATGTCGGCCAATCCGATAGTGAGCCGTCGGTTTTTGATCCTCTGGGATTAGGGTATAGGCCGCCTGTTGAACCCGGTCATGCAAAAAACGATAGCGAATTGCGCTGCTGCTGCTTTCACTGCCGCTGCTTTCATTGCCGCTGCTTTCATTGTCATTATTGCTTTCAGCGTTACTGGCAGCACCAACCGGCTGATTTTCTCCATGAAAAAACTTATAGGTCTCGTTCTCAGGAATAATTAAGCCTTCCTGTAGCGCTTCCCATAGGTTCTGGGCAACGACTGCCTGCGTCTGATGGCAGGCGACAACAAGCATTTTTAAATCGAAGCAGTTACCAAGACATGCCGCAAACTTTAGCGCCCTTTGAGTGCCTTCTGATAGCTTTTGCAAACGGCCCAGCATAAATTCAACGACATCATCTGTCAGCGCTAGCTGTTTGACCCGCGCTAGGTCACATTGCCAATGCCCTGTTGCAATGCTGAACTCAATACAGCCCTCCTTGTACAGCCCCTGCAAAAACTGAGTGGTGAAGAATGGATTTCCCTGCGTTTTTCGGTAGACTAGCTGCGCTAGCGGCATCGCAATTCTATCTGAACACAGCAATGACTCTGCCGTTAGGTTCGTAATCTCAGGTTGACTAAGTGGCTCTAGCGTCAGTGTGTTGACAGTTACACCTTGTTGCTTTATCTCGTCTAGCGTCTGCATTAAGGGGTGTGCTGGCGAGACTTCATTATCGCGATAGGCTCCTAAAATGAGCAGGTAGCCCGCTTCTGACTCTGACGCTTTTAGCAATTGCGATAGTAAATTTAGTGAGGCTGAATCTGCCCATTGCAAATCGTCTAAAAAAAGCGCGAGCGGATGCTCTGGTGTGGTGAAAACCTGAACGAATTTTTGAAAGCGTAGGTTGAATCGATTTTGGGCCGCGTTACCGGATAGTTCGGGTGCTGCTGGCTGTTTGCCAATGATGTTTTCTAGCTCTGGCAGTACGGTCGTGATGACTTGCCCGTCCTCTTTGAGGGCCTCTAAAATTTTGGTTTTCCAGCTTTCTAGGGCGGTATCAGATTCGCTGAGCAGCTGCCCCATTAGGCTGCGAAACGCTTGAACGAAGGCAGAGAAGGGAATATTGCGATTGAACTGATCGAATTTCCCCTTGATGAAATAGCCGTGCTGACGGGTGATGGGCTTGTGGACTTCGTTGATGACGGCAGTTTTGCCAATTCCAGAAAAGCCTGCCACCAGCATCATTTCTGAGCTGCCTTGACTAACGCGGTCAAAGGCTTTTAGTAGGCTTTGGACCTGATGTTCGCGGCCATAGAGTTTTTCGGAGATTAAGAAGCGATCGCTCACATCTCGCTGGCCCAGCGCAAAGTCATCAAAGAGACCTGTTTTTTTCCACTGCGCCAAGCATTTTTCTAAGTCATGCTTAATGCCCAACGCGCTCTGGTAGCGATCTTCTGCGTTCTTTGCCATCAGCTTTAGAACAATTTTTGACACTACAGCAGGAATCTTTTCATTGAGCTGGTGAGGTGCTGCTGGTGTCTTTGCGATGTGGCAATGAACTAGCTCTAAAGGCTCTTTGGCTGAAAACGGTAGCTTACCTGTCAGCAGCTCATATAGGGTAATGCCAAAGCTGTAGAAGTCTGTCCGATAGTCGATGCCCCGGTTCATTCGGCCTGTTTGTTCTGGGGCGATGTAGGCGAGCGTGCCTTCTAGCCCGTTGGGATTTTGAGTCTCTTGAATTTCTTTGGGCAGTAAGGAAGCAATGCTAAAGTCGATTAGCTCTATCTGCTTAGAGGTAGGATGAATCAGCAGGTTAGCGGGCTTGATGTCTTTGTGTACAATTTGGTGCTGACAGAGACTGTGGAGGATATCTGTTATTTGGATGGCGATTTCTAAGGTTTCTATCAGTGTCAGAGAATCGTTTTGCTGCTGTCGTTCTTTTGCATAAGCTTGCAGCGAAATGCCGCCGAAGTCTTCCATCACTAGGGCATAGCCGTTTTGCCACGGCTCTAGGCTCAAGGGATGAACAACGTTGGTGATGGCTAGGTCTTTTGTGATGGTGTACTGATTGCGGAAATGTACTAGTTCACTAAAGTCTGGGTGTGACTGGCGCATCACCTTGATGACAACAGGCTGCTGCGCCGCTGATACCGCTCGATAGACAGCCGTTCGCGAACCTTCATAGAGCTTTTCACTGATGACGTAGCCAGAGAGCTGAGGCACGGCGTCGGTAAGTGTATCTAATGAAGGTGCCATGAAAAATCCTTGAGGACGTGATACTTTCCCTAGAATTCCCGTTTTTGGGGGCGTATTTTAGAAGGCAGGCGAAGGCAAGTGAGAGATGAGCGTCATCAGGCTGTCTTAAGACCTGTTGACATCTTGCCTTTTTTGCCAGTCTGCCGCCGTTATCTTGTACAAAAGCATTGGCTTACCGCCATAGCAGCGCGTCGTTATCCCGTCGTAGCGCATGCCTAAGCGGTTCATCATAGCGATAGAACGAACATTCTCTGGCTGTGACACCGCTAGCAGTGACGGCAAGCCTAAGTGCTCAAAGCTGTGACGCATAACACAGCTAGCCGCCTCGGTCGCGTAGCCAAATCCCCAGCTAGCGGGCCGAAAATGCCACCCAATTTCCACATGGCTGATTTCTTCTGTGTCGGTGGTTTCTAGATTGTCAGCTTCTAGATCGTCAGCTTCTAGATCGTCAGCTTCTAGATTGTCAGCCGTCGCCTCTCCACTTAAGGCGCGCTTATCTGGCAAATCTGGCAGGTCGCTGAGCACTATTGCACCAATTACCCGGCCAATATCCTTTTGCACCACTGCCCAGCTACGCCTGCTGTTGTGCGATCGCTCAGCCAGCTCTACATATCGCTGTAGCCGCCCTTGCACCTGCCAAATGGACGTATCCCGGCTGCCTAGATCAATCCACTTTGTCACCTGCGGGTCGCTATAAATATCCATCGCATTCCGCGCGTCTTGGGCCGGGTGCCAGTCTCTTAGAATTAATCGCTGGGTTTTAAACTGCATGAACAAACTGCATGGACAAGAAGCGATCGCGCAAATCATAAAGGGTTAAAACACAGCCGGTTAAAGTGCCACGGGTTAAAGCGCAGCGGGTCAAATCGCCACGGATGATCGCGGCATTACTAAAATCACTGCTAGAATCACGAAGGCGATCGCGCATTGCGCACCTTCGCCAATTTGCCCCCTACCCCCGAAATTATATGGCGCTTTCAGCAGGCACCAAAGCTCCCAGCTTTAGCTCTACAGATGATAAAGGAAACAGCGTTTCTCTATCTGACTTTAAAGGGAAAACAGTTGTCATCTATTTCTACCCCAAAGATGACACTCCCGGCTGCACCAAGCAAGCCTGCAGCTTTCGCGATGCCTATGGTGAATATCAGGGCAAAGACATCGTTGTTTTGGGCGTCAGCATGGATGACGAAACCTCTCACCAAGCCTTTAAAGAGAAGTTTAGCCTTCCTTTTCCGCTAATCGTTGATACCGATGGCTCTATTGCTAAAGCCTTTGACGTTGAAGGTGGCGGCTATGCCAAGCGCGTTACCTTTGTAATTGACGGTGACGGCCAAATTATCAAGGTATACGACAGCATCAACACTGAAACCCACGCAGCAGACGTTCTTGCAGATTTAGGACTGTAAATATAGTTTTAGGGGCATATAGCTTTAGGGCATATAGCTTTAGGGCATACAGCTTCAAAACGCAGCAGCATCTCCAATCCTTTAAATCCTTTACTCTACTGGTCTAGCTCCGCTGGCCTTGCTCACAGCTAGCCGCAAGGGCCGGTAGTGAGACAGATGTAGGGCAGGAGGTGCTGCAAATTGAGACTCATTTTCCTGACTTCATTCAAGCTTTTGTCTCATCCCCCTCTCCAGCGCCCATCAAATTTGCGATGATCTGCGTCTGTGGAAACGGCTCTAGCAGCAGCGTCTTTACCATTACCGTCAGCGGCAACGCTAAAAAAGCGCCAATCGGCCCCAAAATCCAGGCCCAAATAATGACAGCTAGAAAGGTTACCAAAGCAGATAAATCTAGCCCTTCTGACAAGTACTTTGGCGCAATCACCAGATCGAAGAAGTTATTAATCGCGACATAGACCAGCGCAAACAAAATAGCCTTTAGCCATCCTAGCTGAATCACCGCGAGCAGCAGCGGTGGAATTACTGCTAGGTAAAACCCGATGTTGGGCACAAAGTTTAGCAAGAACGACAGCACCCCCCACAGAACGGCAAAATCTAGCCCTAATATCCACATCAGCGCAATTTGAGCTAGCGCCGTTAGCGCCCCGAGCCAGCCCTTGATTAATAAGTAAGCGCTCGTGCTGCGAGAAAAAGCCTCTAGCCGCCGCAAAGCTGCCGGATCGTGCTTTAACCCTGTGCGCAGTCGTGAAGAAAAACTGGGTGCGATCGCCAGCATATATACAAAAATAATCAGCGTCAGCCCTACATTCGACACCGTACTTAGCAGCGTTGTCGTAATCGTCACCGATGTCTGCAATAGCCTTTCTGGCTGAAACCAGGTCAGTCCGCGAATGTCCTCTGCATTCACCCCCTGTGATTCTAGCCAGCCCCACAGCTCACGCACCTGTGACTCTATCTGGGTGCTATAGGTTGGCAGCAGCTCTAAAAGCTGATTGAGCGACGTGACCAAAAAGAGCGTAAAAAACAGCCCCAAACAAACCACGCCCAGCAAAATCAACAGATAGGACAGCCAGCTTGGCAGCCCGCGCCCTTTCATCCACGCCAGCAGCGGCGCGGTTACCAGCACCAAAAACAAAGACAGCAAAATCGGCGTCAGTAGACCAGACATGGCCTTTATTCCGGCTACGGTCACAACAACGCTTGCCAGGCTGATGAGCAAAGAGACAATTTTGGGCTGATGCTCTGTCATGAGGACCTCTTCTACAAAACCCATATGGCTTTACACAGTAGCAGGCTCTTTCACCTTCACTTCATATCAGCACGCTCAGATTGCCGCACTCAGATTGCCGCACTCAGATTGCCGCACTCAGATTGCCGTACTCAGATTGCCGCACTCAGAACCCTAGCGCTCAAATCACGAAAGTCTCACTGTAGACCGATGTCCATAGCGTCAGCTTAATTTCGAAGGTTTCCTGAAGCGTCCCTCGAAAGTAGGGTAGCTGAATGACCGTATCTTCTGGCTGTGCTACTACTACCGCTAAAGCGTTGCGTTCAACATCTAAAAGCGTCAGTGACAGATGCTCTGGTAAGGCCGCCTCACCCACAGCCGGTTGAGCCTGCACGCATACCTGATACAAATTATCAGCCTCTGACCGAATAGCGACTAGCAGCACCGCTTCTGTGGGCAGATCGTTAAGGTCTGCTGTAGAGGGATCTACCGGTATTAAAGCGGCTCGTTTGTACCGCTTAAAATAGCCTGCATCACGCAGGTGATAGGCATTTCGCAGCCGCATCGCCAGCTTGTCTGTAGATTCAAACAATCTGTCTAAAGAGCGCCAGTGAGCCTGAAACCGTCCTTGAAACCACTGGCTAAGCTGAATAGATTTGGCTGCGGTGGGGCTAAGGTCGATGACCACTCCGACAGAGGCCTGACGATTTGATGAATAGCCAACCGATGACGGGCGATCGCTCGCGCGCCGATCTGATAAATCGGTGGATAAATCGGCAGGTGCTTTGGCCGCTTCAGGCTGGCTCATTAGTCGCTTGAGCCGGTAGATGGCGTAGTCTTTTACCAGCGCAGGGAGCTGAAAAATGGGCGGGTCTGAGTGCGGTGGCACCTGCAATAGCGATCGCTGCTTGAGCGAATCTAAAGCCGAGATCAGCTCTGGCGCGTTAAAAGAAATGGGCAGGGTCGATTCTAAGGCCGCTAGCGAAAGGTCCGAATCACTAATGGCCAACCAGTAAAGCAGGTCGCGCTCAAGCGCAGAGAGCCGATCAAAGGTAGGTGAAAGCAGTTGAAAAATACCGTTAAATAAAATAGGAGACTGCCTTAAAAAAGCCTCTACCCGGCCATTGAACATTTCTCGAATGACCCTAGCCGCTAGTTTCAGCGACAGCGGGTGACCCTGGTAGCGCCGCGTCAGTTCTGGCCAATGCGATGGCTCGGTCAAATTCTCGGCTTCCAACAGGGCGATCGCATCTGGTTGATCTAGCCCCGATAGCAGCAGCGATCGCGCCTGCTTACTCCCCCCGTATCCGCCCTGCCGCACCCAGTTCGCCGGACCTTCTATGCCCGTTAGCACCACGCAGCTACGCGAATTTGCCGCCGATTGAAAAAAACCAGTATAGCCCTCGCACCCCGGCATATAGTCGCCTGCCAGGCTATCTGCTTGTAAAATCGCTTCTGCGCTTTCCAATACAATTAGCAGCGACCGGCTCGTCATTAAACTCAACAAATGCGAAGTTGCCTGTCCGTCGGTGGCTATTCCCAAACTTGCTAGCAGGCTTGCACTCAGCTCATTCGGCGTTGGCTGGTCCTGCAAAGACCGCCAGATTATCCCCTCAAAGCGCACCCCCGACTGGGCGATCGCCTGCTCTAGCAGCAGCGTTTTTCCGATTCCTCGCAGTCCCCAAAGGCCGATTAGGTGGCTGCGCCCGCCCACCCCGGTTGATTCCATCAGCCACTGGCCTAGCTCTTGCAGCGCGCCCTCATAGCCATACATCATCCCTGGCGACATCGCAGATACAGACAGCAAAGACGCCTCCATCCGATTCCCTGGCTGGTTGCCCTCTGCGCTTAGCCAGCCCTGATCGGCCTCCTGTCGCTTAGCGATCGCGCTCAAACCAAACCTCTCATCCGATAGCCGATCTAACCGTCCATCTTCCTGAAATGGCTCGGCCAGCTGACCTGCTGTCAGCGCCGCTTCTAAGCCTGGGTTAGCGGCTGCATAAGACTCTAGCGCCACACAAAAATTTGTTTTCCCAACAGACCGCGCAAATACGCTCGACAGCTGCTTCCACAGCTTAGGGGCAACATCTCGCATCAAATAGTTGGTGCTGTAGTCAGAATTGTGGGCCATTTGCTCATAGGTCAGCCCCCGGCAAGTCCCCTTTAAAATGACAATTTCAGGCTCACGCAAAGAGCGACCCGTATAACTGAATACAGCAGTGTCGACCCATTTTACCGCGGCACTCCAGTCCAACTTTTTGTCCCCCTATGACCCTCGAAATACTGAAACAACTTTTCTATAAGAAATTGCTAACATACAAAAGCAAACAAAATCATACCTAGTTCATATCATCAAGCATATACCTATTACATACTTTCACCGCCACTCTATAGGCATATGCACTCATTAGAGCGTCTGACACAACTCTATTGACATACCTCTATTGACGCACCTCTATCGACACTATCTTTTAGCGGATAATGAACGACTAAAAAGTGGCATTACTATTTCATACTTTGGCTGTGCAACAAGTTGCTGACGAACATAACAAGAGTCAGTATTATTTGTCTGAACTCCATGTAGTGACCTATACAATCAACTGGACCTCAAATCAGCGCTATTAGTGCATCTGCTAGGCGATCGCTGTCTATAGGCATTACGCTTTTTCCCGGCATCACTTCCTGCGACAGCATAAAAAATACCACAGAACCCAACAAAATATGTGCCGTTGCCTCCGGGTCTTTTACCGCTAGCGCGGGCGACTGTGCCAAAAAATCTTTTAGTTTGACTAGGCTAGGCCGGGTCACATTACGCATAAACACTTCCGCCAGCTCCGGAAACCGCTTCGACTCGCCAATCATCAGTCGTACAAAGTCGTGATATTCCTCATCTGCCGACAGCTGTTTTAGCGTATACCGGGCCAACTCGCTCAGCACCGCCTTCGGATCTCCCTTTAAAGGTTGAGAACCAAACGACTCTTGCAAACGGCGACGGCTCATCCGCTCTACGAGCGCCGTAAATAAAGCCTCTTTATCTGCAAAGTGACTGTACAGCGTCTGCTTAGAAACCCCTGACGCCTTAGCCACCCTGTCCATACTCGCGCCACCGTATCCCCGCTGCAAAAACACCTGAGTTGCCCCTACCAAAATTTGCTCTGCCTTTTCAGCAAACCGCTTCTGCGCCGCAGAATCATTAGGTAGTGGCATCGATCATCCTCTTTTTGAAGCTTGCAACAGTTAACAGTTACTAACTAAAGCATACCGTTCAGTCTAGTTCTGCATTGCTATCTTACAGAATCTTACAGGCACCATTCTTGTAGGCACCATGAAATACAGACACTATCGAAAAAGAGTTGTCATAGAAGAACTGCCACAGAAGATCTGCCACAGAAGATCTGTCATGGAAGAACTGCCAGGGGTATTTCTACTTTTTTAGCTGTGCTGATGAAGCCTATTTAGGCTATATTTACACATAGCTTATGAACCCATCTGCAAAAGATTCATCCAAGCCATGACTAACCAGCCCGTCATTTCTCTCTACATCTTCAGCGCTAGCCTGGGCGAGCTGCTGCTGCGCGGGCGCGCATAATATTTTTTTTCACTCTAAATAACTCAAGAGATAAATAACTCAAGAGAAGATCTTTTTCCTAAAGAGCTTCAACCATTTGTTTAGCGTCTCAGGAAAAGGCAGAATTTACGCTGGCTGGCAGAATTTACGCTGGCTGAGCGTAGTCGAAGCCACAGCCTAGCCGGGATACTCTGCGAGCCGCGAAAAGCTCTACGACCCTGCTCAGTCCTCGGCTTCTGCTTTTTTCAAAATACTTTAAAAAGTCACGCATTGAGACGCGCCAGAGCCACTTCGACCCGCGCTCAAACAAGCGCAATTTTCCTGCACCCAAAATATTTCTATCCCCACTATTTTGTACCCACTCTCGTAGTACCTACCATGTTGAACCAACCTGCCACAAAATACAGCGCCTTCAAACCCATCCGCCTTCCCGATCGCACCTGGCCAAGCCGCACCCTTACCGCCGCGCCTATCTGGCTTAGTACCGATCTGCGCGACGGCAACCAGGCCCTAATCGAACCAATGGACATCGCTCGCAAGCTGCGTTTGTTTCGCACTCTTATCGACATTGGCTTCAAGGAAATTGAAATCGGCTTTCCGTCTGCCTCTCAGACCGAATTCGATTTTGCCCGCAGGCTGATAGAACAGAATCTCATTCCCGAAGATGTCACTATCCAGGTGCTGACACCCGCTCGTGAAACGCTCATTCGGCGCACTTTTGAGGCGCTGCAGGGTGCAAGACAGGCCATTGTTCATGTATACAATGCCACTGCTCCTAACTTTCGTAAAGTTGTCTTTAACCTTGATAAACCTGGCACCCTTCGCCTAGCCACCAAAGCCGCTAGCCTGATTAAAACCCTTGCCGCCGATCAGCCCGCTACGCGCTGGCGCTTTCAATATTCTCCTGAAGTTTTTACCGCCACAGAGCTGCCTTTTGCCAAGGAAATTTGTAACGCCGTCCTCAACGTTTGGCAGCCCACCCCTCAAGCCAAGGCCATCATCAACCTGCCCGCCAGCGTAGAAGTCTCTACCCCCAACGTCTTTGCCGATCAGGTGGAATGGATGCATCGCCACCTTGACTATCGTGAGGCTGTTGTTTTATGCGTCCACCCTCATAACGATCGTGGCTGTAGTGTCGCGGCGGCTGAGCTGGCCCAAATGGCCGGGGCGCAGCGGGTTGAAGGCTGCTTGTTTGGCAATGGAGAGCGTACGGGCAATGTCGATTTGGTGACGCTAGCGATGAATTTGTATACGCAGGGCATTTCACCCCAGCTCGATTTTTCGCAGATAGATCATATTGTGCAGGTTGCCGAAGACTGCACTCAGCTACCGGTGCATCCGCGCCATCCCTATGCTGGCGAGCTGGTCTTTACCGCCTTTTCGGGTTCGCACCAAGACGCGATTAAAAAAGGCTTTGCGGCTCGCTGCCCAGAAGATCTGTGGGCGGTTCCGTATTTGCCAATGGATCCGGCAGACGTGGGCCGTTCGTATGAATCTGTTGTTCGTGTCAATAGCCAGTCGGGCAAAGGAGGTATTGCTTTTTTGCTAGAGCGAGACTATGGCGTTGTTTTGCCCAGAAAGCTACAGATAGAGTTTAGTCGGGCTGTGCAAGCAGCCGTTGAGCGCAGCGGCAAGGAAGTAACAGCCCCGATGATCTGGAAGATCTTTTGCCGAGAGTATCTTCAATTGCGATCGCCTTTGCAGTATGTGAGGCATCAATCGTCGCAGCAGGCGAATAAACAGGTTTCGGTAACAGCAACGCTAACATATGAATTGCGCGCGTGCGAAGAGAAGGAGATAGCGATCGCAGCTACGGGTACTGGCCCTATCGACGCCTTTATTACCGCCCTTAACGCAGAGCCAACGCTTGCTCACTGCGGTTATATCCAAGTTCGGCAGTATGAAGAGCGATCTTTGACTAGCGGCAGCCAGGGAAAGGCAATTGCCCTGATCGAAATCGGCACGGCCCAAGGCAGCGACTTTGGAATAGGCATTCACGAAAATATTGTGATTGCCTCGTTCTATGCCGTTATTAGCGCCCTAAATCGGCAGCAAAATCGCCTTGCCGACCAAACAAGTTCTATTAGTGTCAGGAATTCAGAGGCGATCGCCTGAATAGATCTTTGACGGTTGGTTTTTTGCGGTATGTGTTGGTATCTGTTTGTTCAAATGCTCACACATATCGCAGTTTTTTGAGCTCTTCATTTTTCCTCCTCTGGAGCCTGTTCTAAATAGATAGAAAGCGCGCCACCTACACAAATGAGCACCATGCCAGCTAGCGCTATGCTATTGGGAATTTCGTTAAAAAACAGCCAGCCAATCGCGGCTGCGAAGATAACGCTGCTGTATTGAAATACGCCAATTTGGTGCGGTTCTGCAAAGCGATAAGCCTGTACCAGCAGGAGTTGAAAGGTTAAAAACAATCCGGCAGCAACAGCGATAATGCCTAGCGTAGAGACGGTTAGCCCCTGCCACTGCCACAGTGCAAATGGGGCCATCAATACGGAGCCCATCAGCAGGTAGTACAGCGTTTGGCTTAGCGGTGTTTGCGTTTGTCCGAGCCGTCGCACGGTTAAAAATTCAATCGCAGCTGAAAAGCCTGCCCCTAAGCCGACTAGGTTCGCAGGATTGCGCAGTAGCTCTGCGTTAGGCTGTACGACTAGCAGCAGGCCAATAAATCCGATTGCGATCGCGCCCCACAGCCGCAGTGAAATTTGCTTACCCAGCGCCAGCACGCCCAGCACTGGAATAAACACTGGTGTTGTATTTAGCAACACTGTTGCATTTACCAGGCTACCCAAGCTTGCCGCCCACACAAATAGATAAAAGCCACAAAGCCCAAACACCGCTCGCAGCAAATAAAGCGGCAATACCTGTCGGTTCCACCCGGCCTGCAAATCTTGAGCATTTTGACGGTGCGATCGCCATGCCACCAACGGCAGCAGCACCGCTAACGCCATCAGCAGCAACAGCCACAAAAACTGTCCCGGTGGAATCTTCTCCTGCACCACCTTGCCTAGCGCACCTTGCAGCGTATTCGCTAAAAAGCCAGCCGTAATTAGGCTGGCACCGACACTGACAGAAGCGCCAACAGAAGACAATCCGACAGAAGAATCAGAAGTATTTGACGTCATAGAAGAACTCATCACCTTATCAATTACAAATAGTACAGGTAACTACTCAGGCTTAATTCTTTCAGTTGATTGAGGAAGGCTAGACTCTTTACAAGCTATGGTTTTGAAGGTGTAGAGTAAATCAGTAGGCGACCAGAAATTGAGCGAGCGCGAGCCAAAACTGAA